>Ga0315296_10000130_pt1 | contig 73376 bp, 155 predicted proteins | sample YL17G14_18_MG_FD_203921 | JGI IMG/M metagenome (GOLD analysis project Ga0315296, IMG submission 203921) | Sediment microbial communities from Yellowstone Lake, YNP, Wyoming, USA - YL17G14_18 | ecosystem: Environmental > Aquatic > Freshwater > Lake > Sediment | place: USA: Wyoming | collected... | reverse complement strand
AGATTTTAAATAACTTTTGTTTTGGATATTCATATAGTATATAAAGATTTGTATAATTGAGTATATTCATAAGGTTTATAAATCTTCCCGATAAAATAAGTAATGTTGTCATGTGATAAGAAAACAGCATGACAGCACTTAAAAAAAAGGAGTGATGTCCATGAGAAGCATAACAGAACTTGACCATAGCTTACAGGAGATTTTAACTTTTGGTTCTCCTGTCAGCAGGGAATATGTCAGGCAGGGAAGGGAAAGGAAAAAGGTGTTCGTCAGGCAGAAAGATATAGACAGGATAATGCACGAATACGCTACTTTTGGGATTAATGCCATAGATAACACCTTTCTGCACAAAATCGTGGGTTCGCAGACGAGAAGTGTCCAACGGAGAATATGCAGGGTGTTGAACAGAAGCAGGGTTTTAGTGCCCATTTCAGACCACACAGCGCATAACAACACCCGATATTACCTTCATGGGACAGAACCGAAAGAACCGCAGGGGAAGTATATCCTGACCTTCCAGATGGCAACGGAAATCATGCAGAACACCGAGAACAGTAAGCAGTTTTGCCATGATGTAGAACTGATAAGAAACACCATGATAGCAAAAGTTGTTTTTGTTCGTGGGGATTGATTTTTTCCCCCACCCTTTCTTTTTTTACAAATTGGGGACTTTATACAGCTATTATTATCACATGATAACAAAAAACACGACACGCAACCCGATTTATATGTCATGTGAGTATATTACAAATTGGGGACTTTTCACTTCCTTCTTATAGGTGTTAATCACATGAGCGTTATTACCGAGAAGATGATAAAACAGGCAGAAGGGCAAAAAGAACCCTTTTTAGTTGTTAGTTATGATGTCCCAAGCGAGAACTTGACGGATTTGAATGAAGTTGATAAGATTTTCGTGAGGACAAAAAGACTTGAGATTTCAAATGAGTTTTACCATAAGGGAACTCAATTACATAAATCCGTTTATATTGTCGCTACTGAAAAGGTAAGGGAAATGATTGATTTTGTTGAAAAGAGATATTGGGACACTCCATTTAAACATGAAGCGAGTGTTAAAATCATAGGAACTGTTTTTAAGGAAACTGTCATAGAGGTTTTGGAAAAGGCGATAAAGGATAATCTTGATGAAATTTGGAACTCGGTAGAACTGATTAGTAGTAAAGTTGATGATTTTAACATTAAAAAGGCGCATAGCAAAAGGAAGATTAAAAATGATGTTGTTGATTTTGAAAAGGAAGATAAAGAAAAGGCAAAAATGAAACAGCAACTTTATGCACAAAACAGAACGCTTAATTCCATAGAGGAAAAAATAAAGGACATGGAGAAAATCAATTATACTAAAATTGATGAACTTAAACAGAAATTCGATAAATTAAGAGTAGAAAGAAGAAATGCTATTAGGAAAATTGATAATCTTGGCGGTTCACCATGACAGCAACGGAAACAATAAAGAAATTGGAAACAGTAAAGGCGGAATTGAAGAAAGTAGTCATGGGTAGAGATGATATTATTGACACGCTTATTTTGGCACTCGCAAGTAATGAACACATATTAATCATGGGGAAGCATGGGGAAGCAAAAAGCTATTCTGTCAACAAACTTAATCAGTTGACGAACCTTAATTCATTTTCAATACAACTGCACAGGGAAACCACGCTTAAAGACATAGTGGGAATGATTAACCCTGTCGAATATCAAAAGGGAAAACTCGACCTGATAAGAACGAAATTTTTTGATGCCAATATCCTTTTTTGTGATGAGTTTTTAAGGGCAAGAACCGAATTTCTGGATTTCCTTCTTGAAGTTATGATTGAAAGGAGAACAACGAAAACAGTATTAGGAGAGGTAAAACTGCCTATTATTTCGGTCATAGCAACAACAAACCCATTAACGGAAGAATACAACACCGAGAGATTGGATTTGGCATTAAAGGACAGGTTTTACGCTATTATTAATCTTAATCACATGATAGAGGAAAACAAGAATGAGGACATAAAGAAAATTCTTGATGAAACAAATAATGTTGAACTGCAAAAGGTTAACCTTACAGGTAACGAATTGATTGAACTGAAAAGTCATGCTTTAAAATCCGTAAAAGTGGAGAATGGCATGATTGTTGAATTATTTACAAAACTGCATGAGAAGAACTTTAACTTTTCAACGAGAACCATTAAACTCTTTAAAGAAATTATGCAAGTTTCCGCTTTTCTAAAGGGGAAGGAAAAAGTTGATGATGATGATTTCTTTTATATCAGCAAACTCATGCTTAAAAATCGTTTTGATAAGCTGACGGAAGAAATGATTGAAAGCATAACTGATGAATGTTTAATATATGTTCAACATAAAGACACGATAATAGAAATAGATAAAACGGAAAAAATTGATGATGTTGAACTGTTTATTGAAAAGGCAGTTGACATAATTGATAAACATAAAGAAGAATTTAATGAATTGCCCAAAAGGTTACAAGATAGAATAATTGACTTGACGAAAAAAGTCAAAAAAACCATGCTTGAGAATGTTGATAAAATTAATGATAAAATATTAGGCAAACTTGACACCGAGAGGTTTAAAGATGTGTTTGAAACCTTTATTGAAGGGAAAACTTTACAAACTCGCTTTTTGTCAAAAGGACAGCTTAAAGATGTTCACAACATAGTCAAAAATATAAAGTATTGTGATGTAACGGAAAAGACAACGGAAGATTTTATAAAATTCATAATATCGCCAAAAATAGCAGAACCAAAATCCTTTAAGGAGATTAAGGCGATTGAAAGGGAATTACACGAAAAACAACTATTAGTGGAGAGATGATAACATGAATTGCAGATGTTGGAATTGCGGTCATAAGGTTTTCACAATACAACGAGAAGTGAATGGAGATGAGATTGAAATATACATAGCGATTTGTGAAAACTGCAAAACAAAATATGAACTCCGAGAGGATTTGATGGAATTATGACCGAGCAATTTACGGAAAAGGAAAAGCAGATAATAGAAAAATTGGCTAAAAGGTCGGAGTTAATCCGCAATTTTGACGATATAAAGGTGTTCTCCGATAAAGAACAACCGCTTGCTTCTTGTGATGTGAGTAACGGAACGCTTTATTTGAATACAAACTTCCCCTTAATTCCCTTTAAGAAATTGCTTGCCCATTTAGACGCTATAATTGTTCACGAAACAGGACATCTTGATAAAAGACTACTCGCACCTTCAACTGTATTCAACGCTAAAAAATACGCTGAATTTTGTAAAAAAAAGGGTATTGATAGAGGATTGATTAATTTTGTTACTGACATGGAGATACATTACCAATACAATAAGGCAAAAATGGTTAAACCAATCCAGCAACTTAAATTAAAGAAATTCTTGACGGAAATAAGGAATATGATTTTTGAAACTGATAAAGGGGATTTAATCCTTTCATTAAGTTACCCAACAACGGAAGAACAAAAGAAGGTAAAGGAAATAATAGAAAACAGGCAGTTAACAATAACGGAAAAAGCTGAAAGGATAAATAAAATAATGAAGAAAAAGGAAGGATTGAAAGGAACTGCCATAACAGGATTGATATTACCTGATGTTGATGATGAGAACGGAAATAGCAGAAAGGCAGGGAAGAAAAAGAAGGGGAAACCTGAAAAAATCCCTGACGGAAAAAATAAGGGATTGGAGAAGGCAAAAAGCATAAAGAAAGCGATTGAAAAAGCAGGGATTGAAGGAGAGATAAGGGAAAAGTTATCAAGTATGTCATTTTCAGATGAAGAAATTAACGAGTTGTTACAAAAAAGTGATAAAGAGGAATTGCTTGAGAAGATAGAGCATTTGGAAAACAGCTTTAATAAAATTATTCCGAGCATAGAGGAAACATTTAACAGGGAAAAATCAAATGAAAGAATACATAGTAGAGGTTATCGCCTTAATGGTTATCACAAACTCCGAGATATTACGGAAGTAACCGAGAATGTAGAAGATTTAGTAACTCTTGGAAAATATGACATGAACGGAATTGAAATACCCACAAAAATAGATAGGAAAAATGCAGGGATTGTAATAATTCTCCGAGATGTTAGCGGTTCTATCGGAGATGGAGATTTGGCGAAAATTGTAAGGGACACCACAGTAGGTTTAATACAGATAGCGAAAAGGAAGAACCACAAGATAGCAGTTATTGATTTCCATAGTCAGGTAGAACCAATTTATGACAGCAAAAATGAAATTCTGACAAAAGAATATAACAAAATAATGCTTGAGAGTATGCTTTTCAAAAATGGTTATTCCACTTTATTGACGAAAGCATTAGAATTTGTCAATAAATTGGTAACGGACAAAAACATGATTGAAGTGCCAATTAACCTTTTCATAATCTCGGATAGTTATGTTGACGAAACAGGCAAATACAATTTTGTTTCAAAAAGGGTAAATCTTGTTGGTATTTGGTGTAAAGAAGAATATCGGGGAAGTGCTGATAGGAATTTTGTTGCCCTTCTGAAAAGCAATAACGGAAAACTCTACTGCATAAGCAAAAACTCGGAAAATATCATAATGGAACTGATTAAGGATTATATTGTGGGGGGCAGTTAATATGAAAGTAATTAATGTTGATGAAAAAACATACCTAAAAGTTAAAACGGCATTACGAGAATTGGAAGAAAAAGCGAAAAGGCGATTATTGATATGATTGAAAACACAATAAGTGTGGGGAACATAATTAATGCGATTTTAACGATTACCCTAATTTATGTAATTCTGAAACAAAGAAAAAAAAGCCATTAATTATCATGCGATTAAAAGGGTTTGGTGATAGTGCCATTAATTATCATGTGATAATTCTACTTGTGTGGGTGTGTCGCTAATTATCATGTGATTAATTCTGATGACCGTCAAAGGATTTCCGATTTCCATGAGCTTTTCCTCCAGCGTATTAAAAATCATGTGATAATTAAACAAATTCTCCCTTGTGGTGAATTTGAAAATCATGTGATAAAAAAACTCTTTCCCGACAGGGGTGATTTTTTGCTAATTTAATAGTCATGTGATAATTTACAAAGATGGAACTTTTCTGGACATTATTATAGAGGAAGTTGTATATGGTAGTAATCAAATTGGGGAAATATTATATTGTCGAATTTACGCAATTTATGAGAAAGAATAATTTAGTGCTTACGGAAAAAGAGTTTTTTCGTGCAAAAGGACACACAAGAAAGAAAATGACAGGAATTGACAAAGGAAGGGAATTTTAATGGGGACAGACATATACCTTTCGTATGAGGGAATGACCAAAAAGGACAAAGTGGGGCAATACACAGGTTGGAGTATTGACGCTGGCAAATTTGGTTATCTCCGAGCAAGTATAGGCATGACTACTGAAAACAGCGTATTGAGAATGGTTTTCCCTAATGAATATTGGGAAGAAGGTAAGCCGAAAAGGTTTCATTTTACGGAAGATGTTTATAAGAAACTTCATGCGATTGGTTTACTTTATTTGAGGCAAAACCTTATAGGAACTCCGATTAAAAATTCCGAACATGAAAAACACACCGAAGTTTTTAAGGAGTTGTTTAAACAGTTAGCAGAAAATTTGGAAGCTGATGAAATAGTTGAAGGTAATATTGATTGTTTTAGGTCTGCTATAATGTGGATTAACTCCCTATTTTCTTTTTATGAACTCGGCATGGAGAAGGAGAAAGAAGGAAAAGAGCCGAAAGTTTATATAAGTTGGTGAATAAAATGCCTGAATTACCTGATGAAAATGGGGATTTGTGGATTGACAGGACTTATAAAAAAATAAAGAGGTTAATTAAATGGAGAAAGAAGTAATCCGTAGCATTTTGGCAAAAATTGACAAAATGACAGATGAAGAAGTGGAGAAACATTTTTCGCAAATCATAGAAGAAATGCCCGATAAGGATTTTTGGGATTGGGCAACCACATGGTTAGATGTGAGTTTTGTCGTTGATATTGCTAAAAATTGGGACACCGAAACGAAAAGGGAAGAACTGAAAGGATTTCTTCATAGTTGGTTACAGAAAGTCGTTTAAAAAGATAACAACGAACTATTACTATATGTTTAGGTGGCTTTTTAAGAAAAAGGGCGTAGCTGTTATAGGTATTGTTTTCTTTCTGATTTATGTCATATTCAAGCAGAAAATCTTTTTGGGGTTTGCCTTTTTAATTTTTGTTTGGTTCATTTATAATAAGTTGAAAAAATTGGACAACGAGGAAGAACTCACAAATGAGTAGGTTTATTATCATGTGATTAAAAGGGGATACGCAACATCTTGGATATAATCATGTGATAAAAGTGGTTTGCAGACCGTCTGGGGGTAAGAGGTTTAAAAATCATGTGATTATTTACAAACATGGCAGAAATTCGGGGTATATTATATGAGGAAAAAAATCAAAACCGCATATTACCTAATGGTGTGGCTGAAAAACAGGGTAGCAATAGAGCTTGAATTTTCAGCGATTGAGAAATTGCATAAACTCATAGAAAAGGCGAATGATAGATATTGGTCAACCTTTTGGAAATTGAGGAGATTGATATGAAAAAGGAAAACAACAAAGTGGTAACAAAAATGATTATAAAAGAAATAGACCATTTGGCTGATGCTTTAGGAGAAATCGCTAAAAGTATGAAAGAGGGATTTGTCGCAATAAAAGAAAGGAATGAATTGATTGACAAAGAAATCAAACTTTTGGAAGAAAATATGAAGTATATGAACAACGCTTTGGCGATTTTCCTGTATGATGAAGATGAAGCAGAATATAATTAAGGAAGGTGTTAATATGGGTTTGGATATGTATCTTAATAGGGAATTGTTCATTTGGACAGAACAAAGGGAGAAATTAAAGATAACAGGGATTGAAGGGATAAATCCGCAAAAAGTCAATAAAATAACGGAAGATGCTATATATTGGAGAAAGGCAAACGCCATTCATAATTGGTTCGTCAAGAATATACAGGAAGGAAATGATGATTGCGGAACTTATTATGTAAGCAAAGAAAACCTTGAAAAACTGCTTGAAACAGTTAAAAAGGTATTAATAAATCCAAAATTGGCAGACAAATTATTGCCCACGCATGAGGGGTTTTTCTTCGGTGGTGTAGAATATGATGAATGGTATTTCCAAGACCTTGAGAAAACAGAAACGGAATTGACTAAAATCTTAACAAAATGGGATAAGGATTGGGACTATTTTTATCACTCATCTTGGTAAGGTGTTGGAAATGGCGGAAGAAAGGTATAAATGGGATGGAAAATGCCCTGATTGTGGCGCAGAATTAGACCAAAAGCGAGAGCATAACAACTATTCTGTCTTTAATAGAATTTTCTTTGATTGTCTAAAATGTGGTTATTGTTCTGACGGTTGGGTAAGGTCTGACAGGAAGCTGAATTGGAAACAGGAATTATATTATAAAAATTGGAAACCGAGTTTATTCAGGGAAACGGTGAAAATTCAGGAAGACACCAGCAAATCACTATCATGTGATAACAAAATAGAGCAGGACGAGAAAGAAAGGTGAAAACATGACACTAAAATTCCGAGCATGGCATAAAGGATATGGCATGAGTTCTCCATTTTCTTTATTTTGGGATGAGATAGAGTTCCCAAATCCTAAAGATAATGGGATGTCTATAATAATATATCCAAAAGAAGATGCACAGATACAGCCATTAAAAGAAAAGGCGATACTCATGCAATCCACAGGGTTAAACGACAAAAACGGCAAAGAGATTTTCGAGGGCGATATATTAAAAGATAAAATGAAAAATCGCTGGATATTATGGAGGAAAAAAACTTGTAATTATTATTATGGTGCTTTAGAAGAAAAGCATGATAATCATGGCGTTTTGTTCGACCAAGATAGCATCAATATATCAGATTTCAAAGTAGTCGGCAACATCTATGAGAACCCTGAACTTTTAGTGTCATACGATAACAAAACAGAACAAACAAGGCGTTCAGATACCAGACAATCATTATCATGTGATAATAAAACGGAGCAGGAGATGGGGTGTCCTGCTTGCGAAAAGTATCATGCGAAAATAAATACTCTTATTAAGGAGAAAAAGACGCTTGAAGATAGGCTAAAACTATCAGAACAGAAATATAACCACCTTAAAACGAGCAGAAAATGTCGTAAAAAGTGGCAAAAAAAGATGGATAAAAAGATGGTTACTTGTGAAATATGCGGAAGGCGAGTTATGGTTGCAGAAAAATTTGGAAGTAAAATTGTTTGTATGAAATGCAGACATGGAGAAAATATATGGACAGGGTGAAATAAATGGACAGGAAACTCATGGAAGATTTGTTTTTCAAGCTATTAGAAACGGATTTGAATTTCGTGGACAGGTCAACCATTCACGAATACTTTTTGTATAAAACGCTTGATGCTTTATGTGAACATAAGACATATCTGATGCTCGTTGATGAGGGTTATGTTGTTTCCCTGATAGACCTATTCGAGCATTTTGAAGGCATAGCTACAAAAATGGATAATGCCGAGTATGCCATGTTCTTCTTTTCGCTTGCACAGCTTTTGACGCTTAAATTTGGGTATGTCAAGTATGAAGGGGAAGTGATAGACAGAACCCAATTTGAGCAAGAATTTAAAGCCCTGAAGAAAAAATACAAATTGACATGAAGAACGCAAAAGGCAGTTTGTATTTCCAACAAAAGGACATCAGTTGGATTTGCTGTAAAAAGAGTATCCTCTCTTTACTGCCTGCGTAATTCTTTGTCGCATGATTATCAAAGAGGCATTTCCCAATCAGGTTGTTAATCACATGACAAAGTTAAAATGCAGACCTGAACCTGCGTCTTTTATTTATTTATCACATGATAAATTTTCAAAATGCCAAAGGTTCTTGTTAAGTGATGGTTTTTTAAACCTTGGCGTTATATCTTTAGCTTATGTACCAAAATCCGTCATGCGTAGAAGGAAATTGCAGAGCTGATTGTCCTTCATTGAAAGAATGTAACTCACTTTGTGAGCATCTGAAAACTATTTCTGTTCCAGTAACGACGACCACCACATGATATGTTTATTTATCACATGATAATAAAATTGGCGGGACTCACGGCGTGAATTCAAATAATTATCACATGATATAAATAGAGATGTAACCAGCGTTTTTGTGTTCACATGATGTTTTTTCTTCGGAATGGAAAAGCATTTAAAGTCTTTTAACTAAAAAAATAGTAGATGGCAATCTGTAAAATGTGCAAAAAAGAAAGGGGAAAACTTACTGTCCACCATAGAAGGCATGGTGGAACGATAATGATTTGTGAACTGTGCCACGACAAAATAAATAAGCATCAGAAATTTATGACTATTAGGAAGGATAGGAGATATTGTGGGAAGAAAGAAACTGCCTGATTTCGGAATTTGTAGCAGATGTGGTCGCTATATGAAATTATTTATAAAAGGCAACCATACTCGTTGTAGAACTTGTTATGACAGGACTAAAAAATTGTCAATTTGTGATAAGTGCGGTAGATTGGGGCAAATGCAGGGCAAAGGCGTGTGCCATTATTGTTATTATTCTCTTGGTTATAGCAGTAAAATAATCATCTGTGAAAAGTGTGGAAAGGAGAAATACCATTATGCAAAAGGTCTGTGCCGTATTTGTTATCACAAGATTTCAGAAAAAAGATGGAGAGAAAGAAATCCTGAAAGGTTCAGGGAAGGGTGGAAAAAAAGCTGTGCGAAATGGAGAGCAAAAAATCCCGAAAGGTGGAAAGAGATAGAACACAAGGCGAATGGAAAAAGAAGAAAAGCCTTGAAGGAACTACTGCCTAAAAGGATAAAACACACAATCAAAAATGTGTCTTTCATTACTTCTGATGGCATGGGTGCTGAAGCTGGAAAAATTCATGCGAAATGCGTTTTTGTCGGCAAATTTGATGAAAATAATAGAAGGATAATTGTTTATGAGATGCCTAATAGTAATATTTGGAATGAGATTGAGAAACGGAAATTTAAGGTTCAAACTGTTGATATAGCCAAACATTTAGAATGTTTTAATGAAGTTAATGGCAAAGAACTTTATGAAAAATATGGAATAAAGGCAGAAATGCTTGCAAACTATCCAAATAGTAACATTTATAAGTCTAACTACTAAAATAGTATTATAAATTATGGAGGTAAAATACATGAACAATCACATAAAAGAAAACTCTGTTGCGGGAAAAATCCGTGAAATACTGAAAAGAGGCAAACCTGTATGTGTCCATGAGGTCGCATTAGAACTGAATGGCGTATCTGAAAAGGATACGAGCAGTTTGCTTACATATCTGATAAAAAGTGGCTATGCGACCAAAACTTTGGAAAAGACAAGTTGCCACTATTCAGACACGAAACACAGCTTCTATAACTATGCAGGAAATGAAGAAATGGTTGAAAAAAGGAACGAAAAGGTTATAGATATGCTGAACACGGAAATAAACACCCTGAAAGGGGAACTCGAAAACAGGGACAAAGTGGTTAGAAGCGACAAATTCGCAGAAACGCAGAAAATAAAAATGGAAAATGCCAGCCTGAAAGAACAACTGATGAATGAAAAAGTGAGAACGAAAATGCTCGCTGGACTTCTGTTCGACCTGCTGAAAGAAAGGTAAATCTGACCATTTTCCCATAAAGGTAGGTTTGGGTGGTTGGGTTACGGTCATTTCCTTCCCACCCGACCTTACCGAAGGAAAAGATATGGATAGAAAAAACAGTATTGTTGTTTACACTTCAAAGTATTGCCCATTTTGCAGTAAAGTGAAGTATTTTCTTAAAAGTCTGTGGGTTGATTTTGAAGAAGTAAGCATAGACGAGAAGCCCGAAGTAGAGCAAAATCTCGTTGAAACTAATGGTAGTATTCTTCTGCCTCAAATCAGTATAAACGGAAAGATGATTGTCGGGTTTGACGAAAAGGCGATTACGAAGGAACTTAAAAAGATAGTTAACACATGATTTTTAGACGGGTGCTTCTGAAGCCCATCTGATTCGGTGTTAATCACATGAAACATAAAATACGGGATTTCCTGAAAACATACGGGGTAAAAGAAGATGAGCAACATAGTAATCGTTCTTGCCAGCGAGGAAGTGCAGTTCACAAGGAAGAATGATAAGCTGTTTGTCTTGCTGGATAATGTGCTAACGGACAATTTTTGGGGAACAGGCGATAACAAGAAAACTCTTGAGGAATTTCTTAAAGAGAATTTGGAACAGATGGTTTATGATGGCAACTGCAATATGGTTACTAAAATCAACTGTAAGACGGAGGTTATAAATCCTTATGCGAACTCAAAATGGAAGGGAATAAAAAATGAAAAGTGAACCTTATATTTTGGAAACCAAAGGAAAGAAGTTTGTCTGCATACCTGACAGGGTGAAAAATATTCTTGAAGATTACGGCTGGATTGAATTTAATTATAAAAACAGCAAATTCGCCATAATAAAATTTGAGGACTTTGTTCCCCTTCTGCAAAAGTGGAAGGAAACCAGATTGCCTGCTGAAAAGTGATAATTATCACATGATTAAAACGCTGAAGTTATTTATTAATGGTTTCTTCAGTTTTCGTTACCTAACAAAAAATCACTTTCTTGAAATCGTTATCAAGCTCCCCTAATTATCATGTGATAACAAATGAATCAAATATGCCGATAAGGAATTTCACTATTGAAAAGGCGGTAAAAAATTCTGTGTTTTGAACACACACATTTTTATAAAGGGTTGAACCAAATCAGAAGTATGTCCAATTGCCCTATTTGTGGTTCGGTGTTGGTTGAATGTAACGAGCAAATAGGTTCAGTTAAAGTTGATTTGTTTTGCCCAAAAAGTGTTGATTGGGGCGTTCTGCACTACTTCACGAAGGATTACCTCGCTAATAGGGAAGAAATAATAAAGAAGGAAAGGGAGGAAATGGATGTCCGAACTGAACAGCCCGTTCTACAAGACGCTTAAAATACTGAAAATATTGGGTGGAGAAGTAGAATTCAAAAAGGTGCTTGGGCGTTCTGATGTGACCGAGGATGTTCTAAAGGTTATCCTTAATGTCGGCTTTTGGGGTTTGGGCGATAAGAATGATGGTTGCCTGTGGATAGTCGAAAGCGATTTCAGCGTGGTTTCAATTAACGGATATGGAGAACATATTTTACAGAATTGCGATGAGAGTGTATTCAAGCCGTATGATGATAAGCTGGCAGAAAAGATAAAGGAATTGGGAATAAATTACAAGGCTAAAACCCCGCAGAAAATAACCATTAAAACAAACCTCGATAATATTGAACCACAATTCACGGATGATGAACCTGTTATAAACCCCGCACTTTCCTATATTGACGGGACTGTTTTTCTGACACAAAAGATGCCTATCAGTGTGGCGACTTCTGACAAGGCTGGAATTAAGCAAACAGCGACTTTTGACATTCCGTGCATAATATACAGCAACGAATTGAGAAGGGGAATGATAACCATAGACAAGAAGGCGATGACGGACATGAAATGCGATGGTGTGAGGCTAAAGAATATGCCTATGATAATCAACAACAGGTGGTCTTTGAACTCGATGAGGAAGTTCCTTGAGAACATGGCTAACCCCAAAGATGTCAATTTTCAGGCAGTTTTCGATGATGTGAAAAGGCAGTATGATGAATACATGGAATTTACTGAAGATTGGCATTATGACCTTATGACCGTGTGGTGCATGGGAACATATTTCCATGAGATATTTGCCAGCTTCCCGATGTTATTTCTCAATGCTATCAAAAGGTCGGGAAAAAGTAAGGCTCTGATGCTTACTGGTTGTATGGCATTTAACGCCTTTAACGCCCTTACAATGACACCCGCATCCCTTTTCAGGCTGGTTGACGGGACTAAAGCCACGCTTCTGATAGACGAAATGGAGAAAATAAACAAGAAGGATGAGGGAGACTTGAGGGCTTTGTTGCTGGCTGGCTATAAAAAAGGCTCGGAAGTTCCAAGAGTCGAAGAAAAGAAGGGGCAAACTGGTATGAAAACCTATGGGATACCGTCATACTGTTGCTACTCTCCCCGAATGTTAGCCAATATCTCTGGAATAGAAGATGTTCTCGAAGACCGTTGTATCGTCATAATTTTAACGAGGGGGAAGGATAAAGTTAAAATGAATAAAGAAGTTGATGAGCGTAATCCTAAATGGCAGGAAATTCGTGATAAATTATACCTAAATTTGATGTTCTATGCCAACGGTGTGAATGACCGCAATGAGAACATAATTGAATTTATGGATGGTTTTTACGCTAAAAACAGGGGTTTTATTGAGGAAGAGCTTAATGAGAAGGTCGTAATCGAAGAAAGGGAAGAAAAACAGGCAACTTTATGGAAGGGAGCAGGCAAGATAGAAAGGGGAGTGGAGATTGAACTGAAGGATGTTATTGATGGTCTCATAAAAGGCAGGGGTTTCGAGTTGTGGAGACCGATTTTTACGATTGCATCACTTGTCAGTGAAGAAGTCCTGTTAAGGATATTCATTAATGCAGTGAGGCACGAAAAAACAAGAAGGGAAGAAGACCTGACTGAAACGCTGGACAGCTTGCTGATTGAGCTTTTGCTTCAGACTGTGAACGAAGATAACTACTACAGGGTAAAGGATATAACGCAGAAATTAAAGGAGGGGAATCCAGATGATGAGAGGTGGCTTAACCAAAGATGGGTAAGTCGGGCATTGAAAAGGCTCGGTCTTATCAAGGAAAGGAAAAAGCATAGCTCTGGGCTTATGGTAAAAATACTCGTTAATGATGTCAGAACGGTTGCTGGCAAGGTGGGCATCACGCTGACGGAAGCAGTGAATATACTGAAAAAGCCCGAAAAGAAGAGCCAAAACGAGGAAATACTCAATATGATTGAAAAACTGGGCGAGAACGGCGGGGAGATACTTGAAAATGACCTTATTAATAAATTGAAATTCATAGGAGTAAGCAATGCGGAGCAAAGGGTGAATCAGTTGAAAGGCATGGGGATACTTTTCAACCCGACACCGAATGTGTTGAAGAAGGTGTAAATTGGGAAAAGGTTCGAGTGGGTTGAAGTAAAGGGAATCCGTCTTCACTTTGCCTGCTTTGATGCCTCCCAATAATTATCATATGATAAATAAGGAGGGTAATATGTCTAAAAAAGATAGCGAAAAGGATTTGGCGATAGCGTCAAGAGTCAAAGAATTCGTAGAATGGTTCAACTCTCTTGATGACGACAACATGGAAAAAGTTCTGGACAGGATAGATGAAATGAGAAAATGCATCAAAATATGTGCGTGAGTTTCTCTTGACTTTTCATCTTCTGTTCAGCTTCTTCCTTGCTGATTTCCTTGCCAGTTGACTTCTGGTAGTATTTGCCAGTCGTTTTGTTGAAAAGGACATCCATAGCTATAAGGACTAATCCTGCCCCTAATACCGTGCCAAGAAGTCCTCCCCATACACCGAGTTCACCTGTCATACTATCACTATAATCATATGATTAATAAACCTTTTCAAGCCTTTTGCTCGCCAACTCTTCAATCTGGTTGTTTATGGCTTCTGCTTTTTTTCTCAATTCATATTTTATGTGGCTTTCCACGCTATAACAATCATCGGATTTTTGACCGACACGGGGAGCAACAAGAAATCTTTGCCCGTCTTTCGTTTCAATGATAAATGGCGTTTCAGTATTGTGGTAAACCTTTTTGATGTCCCTCATGGTTTTACCCCAGTTTTTAAGCTCGCTTTTTACTGTTTCTGGATTGGTTATTCCCCTTTCCACAAGTTCCGTTATATTGTCCGAAATTCGGAATGGCGCAAGGTCGCATTCAGTTGTTATTTTTGCTGAAATTGCGGATGGTGATTTATTGATAAATTTGCCATCTTCCAAAAGAAAGCATTTCCTTATGGCATCCAGAATGGGCTTGTCAATCTTTTCAATGTTTTCCTTGTATTTTTTACATTCTTCTGCTTCCTGTAAAGTGCTTGGCGCAAAATAGACATCGGGTATCTTCTTTGACAACTCCCACGACTCCAATTCCTTTCTTTTTTCATCCAATTTTTGTGCTTCCTTGCATTTTTGCTCATCAACGGGTATCCAAGTCATTTCTTTGTCTAAACCGCCAAGCATTCCACCATGACCCAAACCTATTTTCATGTTTTCTGGTATGCTTTCAACGAATGCCACTCCTTCTTGTAGCAATGGTGTGCATACATCGCCCATAACTTTCCCCACTAACCTTCCGAAACACTTACCATTAGGCAAAAATTCATCTGGTTTGGTAGTAAAATCTGAAAGTATTTCAGTCCTTGTTTTATTGCAGTCTGGTTGCCAAACTTCCCCGCCACCAAAAATGAAGGTTCTGTTGTGTATTATCCAGTTTTTTTCTTCCATTAACCAGTCACCCTTTTGAATTTTTCAAGCACCCCTGCCCAGTTCCCGATGAGAATGGCTTCGAGTATTTCTGGGTTCAATTCAATGAACAGCTTTGCCTCGCATAAATCATATGATAATCCTGATTTGTCCGCACACTCTACTTTGGCGACTGCCCTTGTTTCATCCGCTTCCTTGCTGACGAATTCCCTGATGTCATGCGGGACTTCGCCAATCATCGCTGATAATCCTTTCATGCCGTCACTTCCTTGAGCTTCTCCACTCTCTTCAATTCCCAATTTATTCCATGAGGGCTGTCTATTCCAGTATGATAACCTTCATTAATCATTTTCTGTATTTCCAGATAATCTTCCTTTGTCGGTTTCCCTTTATGAATTTTGAGTGATAATCTTCCCTCTGCCAATTCATTGCACCAGAATGGACAATTGAATTTTATTTCGCATTTTTGGCATTTCATCCCGTCACTTCCTCAAATTTCTCTTCATCAAGATGCCTTCTGATTCCACATCTTTTGATGAGTTGCTTTTCTACAGGCATTCCGAGGGCATCCCAAGCCTGAACGAGCTTTTGGCAGTTTTCTTTGTCTTTGTCGGCGAATTCATTTATGTTCTTGTAACCTTTAGACAGCATGACTCCGATGGCTTTCTTTGCCTGCTTAACCCATTCTGCCTTTGTCTTTAAAGTTGTAATTGTATAATGTCCCATCAGACCACCTTCTTCAGCTTCGCTTCAAGTTCGGGCATAAGATTTTCTATATTGAAATACCTTTGTTCGTGAAGACCTAATTCAAATGATGCCCCTTCTATTGCTTTTTCTTCGTTTTTGGCTTCAAATTCGCCTATTTCTACTGGTTCTATCACATTGACTTTTTTCAGGAACACTTTGAATGTTGGCATTACACCACTTCCTTGAGCTTTTTCTTTAATACTATGTCAATTGCTTTCTCTATCATCTCATCTCTGCCTGATTTTGCTATGACTCCCATAGCCATTGGTTCATTTATTTCCTTTTTCTTCTCTTTGTAACTATCAATAATGTCTTTTCTTATTTCGGCGAGTGTTGGTTTTTCATCATAGAATTGAGTTAATGTGTCGCCACCTTGTTCGCCCAAACTTTCTTGAAGTCCTATCTTGACTTCCCATTGTTCACCTTTCTTTTTTGGTGGTATGATAGTTCTTATTTGAGCATCAAGGTCTTTTATGTCCTGCCATTCTTTAATATTGAGTTTTCTGAATTCTCCAGCCTGCGTAAGTTCAAACGGCAAACCAAAAGGCTCTGGAATGAAATAAGGTTTTTTCTTTGCCACTTACATCACTTCCTTCATCCTTTTATTCCAATGCTCCGACCAATCTGCCAGCCTGTTAATGTGATATTTTATTCCAGCTATATTGCTATCTATTTTATTGGCAACATTTTCGTCAATTACTTTTTTTTCTAACAGCATTTGTATTCTTCTTGCATTTCTCTCAATGGCATAGGCATCGAATCCTGTCTCTTTTAGCGTTTCGCTTCCAAGCACTATTGCAGTTGTCATTACACCACCTCTTTTAGCTTCTTTTCGGAAGGGACTCGGAGCATTTGGACTCCTCTTTTCTGGGCTTGCCTCACCCAGTCCATGACCCTTGCCATGTTCATTATTTCTTCTTCAGCATATTTTCTGTTTTCGGGGCATCCTTCCCTTATGAGCCTGATTAAATATGGCGCAAGATTGACCCATTTTGGTTCAATGTCAATTGTTTTCATCTTTTCCTTGAACTCTTCTTCAGTCTTTCTTGGCACTACACCATATCTCTCCAATACCATTTACATCACCTTCTTCAGCTTTTGCTTGTTTATTCTGTCTATTTCGTCTTCAAGGGCATATCTTACATCCCCAAGTTTCTCGTCAAGCTCTTTGCTATAATACTCATAGTAATTGGTCATAATGAATTCTATGTCATCTCCTAACTTTTTGAGTGATTCCAATGTATCCCTGTCCCATGTTTGTGTTGCCATTATAATACCTCTTTGAGCTTTTTCCTTTGTTTGGGATTGAAAAATAATGACAATTCTAAATTTTGAGTTTTCAATTCAACAACCGTTCCGCTTTCATCAGAAAATATTTCTAAATTCCCTTCCTTCGTTTGTGGAATCCATACTTTGTCAGTTCTTACATCTATGTCTTTCAGTGTTTCCATTTTACACTACCTCCTTTAGCTTTTTCACATCAACTGATGTTTTTCCACTGATTATCTTCCTTGCGATGTAATTCTGAGCAAGTATATTCGGAGAACCGACAAGTATGACATCTTCTGGTTCTTCAAGTGAATATGTATTTCCCCTGAAATCGAATTTTATCTCTCCCAATTTGCCATAGCGGATATTGGTTATTTGTTTTCTTGTTTTATTCATAGTCTTTTCTATCGCCACATTAAATTCTTTTATAAATGACATTGGAGGAAATTCCATTTACATCACCTTTCCCAGTTTCTCCATTACTTCTGCCCTTCCTTTCTCAATCTCGTTCCTTTGTTCGGTGTCCTTATTGGACAGGAGTGTGAGGAATTCTCCCATGTGCGTTTTCTCCTCTTTCGCTATGTCAAGCAGTATCTTCTGGACATCTGGGTTTTTTGACCTGTCAGCCATCTGCTCGTAAAGGCTGATTGCGTCAAGCTCCGCTATTGCGCCTGTCCTTAATATCTGCTTCTCCTGATTTTCCTTTGATATTTCAAACGGTATTGCCGACATCATTTAAATCACCATTATTGCTATTCTGTCCAAATTTCTCCGTAATCCTCTTCGTCATCATCCTCGAAAAGCATCAAACCACCTTTTTGAACTTTTCTTTCGCATAGGCGTATCCACTGATGAAACCGTCAGTCCACGCTGTCTTCTCCTCATATGTGGCAAGATACATTAATGCGCCTATCCTATTTTCTGCTTCCGTGTTTATTTCTTTTACTTCTTTTTCCGTCAAGACCATTCAAACCACTTCCTTGAGCTTCATCCATGAACCATCGGGCAACATTTTATGTGTTTCTGGAAGTAATGCGATTTTATTTGCGATTTTTCCACATTTACTAAATAACACCCCTGCCGATTCTTCGCATCCAACCACGCTTCTTATGAATAATTCTGCTTGTTCTATTGTCGGGAAAACGCCTATTTGAGTTTCTGTCAAAGCATCAATGACTGTTTTTCCGTCTCTGTAATATGTCATCAGACCACTCCCTTGAGCTTTTCTTTTTTTGCTATATCTATCATGGCGATGTCACAAATGACCGAGTTGGCTTTATCATCTATCCCGAAGCATTTGCATTTCGTTCCGTAAGCCGATTCCTTCGCTGTTTCTACTTCTCCGCAAAAGCAATCGAGACTATGCATTTTCACTTACATCACCTTCTTTCTCAATCTTTCTCTTGACCTTTCTTCTTCTGCTTCCCTTTCCCTCATTATGCAGATTGCGTGTTCGGGGATTATGCCCCTTTCAACGAATTCTCTTGCCTGTTCGGGCTGGATAAAAACGCCCCTTGCCCTCAACTCTTCTGCATATTTTTCCTCTTCATTTGCCATTCTATATCACTTCCTTCAATTTTTCTTCTCCCCTATTTGTGATAAGCCATTTTCCTTTTTCATCCTTCACACCAACGAAACTACCATCATATACAATCGTTCCTTTGTATTTTTCGAGGGCTTCCATTTTCGACTTGAAACGCTTCATTGCGTCTTTTGCGGACATTTCCATTTCAATCGGATTCCCCATGAAGAGATATTCGCAATATGTCGCCATTTACACCACTTCCTTTAGCCTGTCTTTCTGGACAGTGAATATTATTTTCTCCGCTAATTCAACATCAATACCTTCTGGTCTTTCCCTGATTATTTTTACTTCCATTCCCTTCGGTATTCTCATTACTTGCCCATGATAACCTAATGGGACATCATCTGTAAGTATTGCCAATTTCATAATTTAAACCACTTCCTTGAGCTTTTCAAGCCTGCTTGCTATCTTTTCCCATGTTTTAGCCGACACTTCATCCTGCCAATCTGACCTTAAATGTTCAGCCTTTAAATATGATATATCGGCAAGCATCTCAATCATTCCCTTCATGTCCCTTTTATCGAGTATGCCTTCTACTGTGTCTCTGTCCTCCTCCCATTCTTTCCAAGTTGAATATTTTTCTTCTGCCATTAAACCACTTCCTTGAGTTTCTCCTTGCTTTTAATCACGCTTTGAAGGTAGTAACGCCAAGCAATCGGAATTACTGGATTGTCGGGCAATGTTTTTGGAGCTACTTTGAGTGTGGCTGTTTTGCCCACTTTTAAAAATACCAGTTTCCCGATTTCGGGGCTTGATAAATCAACATTCCTATAAACTGCTATTTCATTTCCTTCATCGAGCCATTTTTCAATTTGTTTGATTGTCTGCGGGGCAATTTCTCCCTTTTCTATTTCCATCAAATCACCTTGTCTAACCCTTTCTTTTTAAGCTCTGTTATCTTTTCTTTTACCGCATTCAACATTTTTTCCATGTCTTGCTTGTCAGCACTTCCTATGTAAAGATGTGGCTCATGTTTTGCTTCTTTGTAGTATCCATCCATTATTTCTTTTCCTTTGTAAGCTCCAACTTCCACATAAAGACCTTTTGCGACTTTTTCTTTTGCCATTCACATCACTTCCTTGAGTTTTTCAAGTAAATTTTCGACTTCTCTTTCATATTTCTTTGCAATATCTTTGCCTTCCATTGTAGGAAATTCTTTAGATTGCTCTGACCAAAATCTCTTCAGATTCTCCAATGCCTCCCACATAAGATTAACTTCTCTTTCGGAAATATTTAATTTCACCATTTAACCCACCACATTGTCGAGCTTTTTCATTTCAACTATGTTTGGCTTGAAGCCCCACACCGAAAAGGGTATCCTGTCATGCGGGTTGTCAACCGCCCTGAATTCCTCAAGCCTGTCATCACGGTAATACTTTTTGCCTTCTATGGCTACGACTGGCAGTTTTTTGGGTGTTTTGTCCTTATCTCTTTTCCAAAGCCAGTCGAAAATCATTTACATCACCTTTCTCAACTTTTTGATTTGATTTATGTATGCCCCAAGCGACTGATTGTCCATGTAACCTGTCGGGTCTCCGCTTGCGAACCTGTCTGCCCATTCCCTTGCATAATATTTGTCTCCTTCTTGCGGAAATCTTTCCTTCATAAAGGCTACAAATAGGGAATTGTTACGCAGTCCTGCCTCATATGCTATCCTTCTTAAATCATCTTCTGTCAACACCATTTACATTACCCCCTTGAGTGATTTTCTTGCTTTAATTAAAAAATTTTCTGCGCTCTCAAGCATGGATTCTCCTTCTGGTGTAAGGACTGGCTCTGATTTTTTCTCTTCAACGAATCCATTCAACTGCCAAATCGCTTCCTTCAATAATGCTTTAAATTTATCTGCCATTTACATCACTTCCTTGAGTTTTTCAATAGTCATTTTTACATTTTCAGCAGTATGTTCTTCCCATTTATCCCATTTTATATTGTCATGCGGGAAATCCATTATCTCATCTATCATAGTTCCTTTGGGGAAAATTTCTGTTATTTTTTCCATTTAACCCACCACTTCCTTTAACTTCTTCTTTGCCGTTGGAAACTCTGGGTATGGCTTCGGTATCATTTTTGGATGTATTTCCTCAAATAACTCGGTCATAACGGCATAAAGCTGAAGTCCGCTTATCTTGTCGGTGTGAGCATATGGGGCTAATTCGGGGAAATCTTTTTTGTCAACTTCCACTCCAGCCTCAAAAATAGGTATTCTCAATGATAGCTCGGAAATCTTTTTCAGCAGTTTTTCTTTCTGTTCCTTTGTGAGTTTTGGAGCTACATCTTTCTTATACCATTCAGCAAAAAACATCATTGAGATTTCTACGCCGACCATTTAACCAATCACTTCCTTCTTAAGTATATAATCCTTTTTCTTGATTTTCATTTCCAATTCCCTTATCTCTTTGGGGTCTGTTATCTCCTCTATGTTTATTGCGATTGTTCCGAAATGTTTTTCGACCAGTTCCTTCGCCTCTTCCATATTAAAAGCAGAAACTCTTGCCTTTTGTATAGAGCCGATTTGTTTGCCACCAACTTCACCAAAAACACCTGTGCTGTGTGTAACCCTGAAATATTTTTCCATCATATCGCCCCCTCCAGTTTAAGTTTGGCTATTGCTTGTAACTCTTTTGCTGTCAATGTTCCTTTTGGGTTTTCAAAATTTCTTACTGCGACATAAAGCGTAGAACCAATACGATTGACTACGACATACCCTGCTCTATCAGTTTCTTCCCAATTTATTACAGCATCAACAACATCTTCTGCCATTTACATCACCACTTTCAGTTTACCTTCTGCGAGGTCTTTTGTGCTTCCAATTTCACACACATAACCGACATATTCTTTACCAATTACTTGCTGAAACCTTATTTTGCTGTCTGATTTCCAAAAATGCGTATCAGTAGCACCCGCATGACCTTTTTTAAACCATTCCCTGATTTCTTCTTTCTCCTTCTCTGTTATTCCCTGTCCGAAGTATATTTTTGCCCCCCTGATTTTTTCATGCTCAAATCCTGCCATTCTATACCACCTGCTTGAGCTTTTTAAGTCTACATAATTCATCAATTTCATCAAAGTCCAGCCTTATTTCGTTTTTTATTTTTTCTTCAGGGAAATTTTCTCTTATTATGACAAAATGCGGTTTACCAAGAAATTCCACTTCAACAATTCTATCCCCAGATAAACTTTCGCCCAATATTGTTTTTTCCATTAACCCAACACCTCCTTAATCTTTCTTGCCTCACCGCTACATTCTATATTATGCAATTCCCTGTGATTAAGCCATTTGTCAAATTTTTCAAGTGCTTCATCTTCGTCTTTGGCACTTACTTCTCCTGCACATATTGATTCGACTATGAAATTTGACATTACCATCCACCCTCTGCTTCCTCGACATTCATTCTCATTGCTCGGCTGTGCCTCATTTCTTCTCCCCTCTCTGCTTTGTCTGCTTCGGAATCACCCATCACTATTGCTTGAAGCGATTTGAGCCTTTCGCAGTTTATGTTTATGTCCTCTGGTGTTATCCTCTGGACTATCACTCTTGAGCAGAATTCAATCTTGCCTTCACTATCAAGCTGGTCAAATATCCTTTTTGTGTTTTCCAATGCCCTCGGAGATGGTTGCGCCAAAAATTCATTAAATCCTATGTCTTTCCTTGCCCGTCCAAGAAAAAAACCATCAGAAGTTTCCGTGACCTCGGCAAACCTTCCGCATCCTGTAACATCATGTGCCAAGTCCACTATTGGCTCTATCTTGAAGAGCTTTTTGCAAAACTCCTTCTCCCTCACTTCCTTCGGAATTGTAACTGATTCATAATCTGCCATTTTAAATCGCCTTCCCTAACACCTTCTTTTTAATGCTTTCAATCTCCTCTTCAATTCTGCCTATGCCATACCATACTGCCTGAAAATCATTAATGTTCCAGCCCTTGTCCCTGATTTCCCTTATCACATCGAGCTTCTTCTGCAAATGTTCCTTTTCCTGTGCTTTTTTCAGCAGTCCCATTTTACATTACCCCTTCGAGTTTCCTTTTCCGTGCCAAGTCAATCTCGCCGAGCCATTTGTTTATGGATGCGACTTTTTCACGGAGATAATTTGTGTTTGGATTTTCATGTGTCAATTCTTTCTGTATTGCCTCGATTTTTTCCTCTATGTAATCTGGGTTGTCCAACATGGCTTTCAAATCCTTTTTCCATTGTAACATTACATCACCTCCTTGAGAGTCTTTCTTACTACTCTATGCGGATAAATCGGTTCGTTTTCATTATATTCTTTCAGTCTTCTTAATGCTTCAGCTTTAGTTCCCTCACTTGTCACACATTCCCACCCAAGACCATATTTTCCCTGCACTTCAAATTCAAATTTGCATGGTGTTTTTTTTACCATTTTATATCACTTCCTTGAGCTTTTCATGCGCCAGTTCATTGAGTATGAGGACTTCGACCAGCTTGTTGTTTATCTGTGTGTCTATTCTCTGCATCTCTGCAAAATCGCTTGTGGCTTCCTTCAATTCCATCATGTGATTATGGAACGCACTCCTTAATTCCTGTGTCTTCTTGTGAAGTTCCTGTTCATTTGATACGACCATTTAACCCACCACACTTTCCATTTTGACTCTGACATTCTTTAGCTTGTCTATGAAATCATCAAGTCTCTCTTTATCAAACCATGCCCTTTCCTCATGCGGATAACCAAAAGTTAACATGACTACATTTTTTCCAGTATCCAAATCTTCCATCATCGTATATTTTATCGGTGTTTCTGCTTCTCCGACCTCAAATTTTCCCGCTTTTCTCATTTAACCCACCGATTCCTTTAATTTCTCTTCTGATTTTCCGATTAACCCTTTGTGAAGGAGCTTGTTTTCCCCTGCGCCTTCCCATTTTATCTTTTCGCACTCAACCATGTCTTTTCCTGTTTTTTCATCGTGATATGCGAAGCATCTTACTGCCCCCTCCCAACTTGCTACTGTCGCCAACATCCCTGAATTCTTCGTTCCTGTTTGGGTTAATTGTTTCCCGCCTCCCTGAAGAGTTCCATAAAAGTGTGCCATATTAAACCACTTCCTCAAGCCTTTTTTCGCTTCTTGCCTCGATTTCAGGATAATTCACAATGACTTCCTGAATCATCGTGGGCGGTTGCTCTGTATATGTTTCTACCTCCGTTTCGCCTTCTTCTGCCTTGAATTTTTCCAGCTTTTCCTTCGCCTTTGAAACGACCTTTTCGAGTTTTACTATGCGTCCTTTTGTGATTTCCACTTCCCTTGTCTCCGATGTTGTTAGCGGTCTTTTCGCCTGAATAGCCTCAAGTTTTTTCAGCTTGTCTTTTTCAATATAAACTATTCCTTGTGTCGTAAGCTCCCCAGAAGTCAGTATGCCTTTCCTTATTGCCCTCTGCACTACGGGTGCTTCCCTTTTTATGAATTCCTTCACTTTGGGTGCTTCTTTTTCTATGAAAGCCTTTACTTTTGGTGCTTCCTTTTTGATGAACCCGCCAACCTTTTTGGCTTCTTTCACTTCCCATTCGCCTATTTTCCTAAATCCACGAACAATTCCGTCAGGCATTATACCACCTTTTTCAATTTAATGTCACTCGTTTCGGACACTTTCTCTTTCAGAAGTTCCTTTATGTTCGATGCTTTCATTGGATAGAAACCGTCACCTGATACCAAAAATTCCTTACCGCTTGCTATTTTTTTATCCATTTACACCACCTTCTTTAATTTTTTCTTTTTAATTTCCTCAAAGTCATCATACCAATACGGATATGTATTTACCAGTTCATCACCATGAAAGACATCTATTATGAAGCCCATTGGCGGTTCTTCTGCGCTTTCCTTGACTTCAACGAACAATCCTTTTTTCAAATCTACTCTTTCTTTTATTGCCATTAAACCACTTCCTTGAGTTTTTTTATTGAAGTCGCTTCAAAAACAGGTCTTTTATCGTATCTTCTGAAGCCATATCTCCTGTTCAATTCTTCAAGAACATCATTTTTATCGGCTTTGTCTCCTAATTCGATTATCAAATTTCCTGCTGTCAATGAATCGCCAGTAGCTACGAATCCTTTAACTTCCCATTTCGTTGCCATCTACATCACATCCTTGAGGTTTTCAGTGTATTTTTTATGACCTTCTTTCCAGCCCCTTATGAATTCGGGTGCGAACTTTTCTCCTTTTTCTGGTTTGCCGAGTGGTTCTCCCCCCTCTCCATGAACAAGACCGTAAGCATAAGCAATCGGGTCTGGGGACTTTATTTTTGACAGGTCAATCCCATGCGTTTTTACTTCTTCGCCAGTAGGCTTCAGTATGCCGAATTTCGTTTTTTCTGCCATTACACCACCTCCTTGAGCTTCTTTTCATTTAAATTGAACATCATCATCGCAATAGCTGTTAAAGCGTCTCCTTGTGCAAATGTTCCTGACTTTTTAGAAGCATCTTCTATTATGTCACCTATATCACCAAATTCAAAACCCATTTTACACCACCCTGCTTAATTTTTTTAAGGCGTTGATTACCTTGTCGGTATCTTCCATGCCCCAGTAAACGCCCACCTTTTTTGCACTGCTTAACACGCCAATCTCGTCAAGACCAGTAGTCCTCACTATTATATGCCCCCCTTCCGTGTCGCCGACATCGTTCAACGCCTGATATGATAGAACTTCCTCTGCCATGAATAGAATTGGTCAAATTGCCTTAAAAAAGAAGGTAATGCGTTTCGTTGAAGATTTAGCCGAATGCCTGCTTTAACTGTCTTTCGGCTCTCGCTTTTGCCTGTTCTGCCTCTTTTTTATGCTTTGCGACTATTTCGCAATGCGAAGCGAATGCTGGTATCTCACTGCCAAGGACAAAACAGGTGAATACACCCATCGGCGCATTCAAAGCCATAAGCATTGCAAGCGCTGGTGCTTCAACATAAGGTGCTTCTTCCTCAATCTTGTCCCTTACCCACTTGGGAACATATTTGTAATACCTTTCTTTGATTTTTTCTGCGTTTTCCTTGCGAATTTTGGCTATGTGCTTGAACATCCCTTCGAGCTTCTCTTCAATGACTTTTGCCTCATGGACTACGAGTTTGCCGTCACGAAAATGTAGCTTAAATCCCGCCATGAAAAGTTTATTAATATTTAAGTTAATATTTGTTGGTAATGCGTTTTAGCCGACTATACTGTTGAACAGGAAAAGTGCTTTGTTGAACTGCCTAATTGCATTTTTTCTCCTTGATTTTGGCGAAAATGCCCTTAAAAGGCTTTCGGCGTAGTATGTTTCAGCTATTCTGGGGTCTGCCCATAAAATCCCTTTGCTCAAGTTCCCAAATGTGAAATAAAGCTCTTCCTGCTCCTGAATGAGTGGCTTTTTTCCGAATAGGGAATGTGCTTCGATTTTAACCACTGGAAACCACCTCTTCGAGCAGTTTTTTTGACTTTAAAAACTTCTGTTTCACTTCTTTTCTGTCGAATACGAGAAACGGGACTGCCACCTTTGCATAAGCGGAAGTAAAAAGGTCAAACATTTCCTTGATTTTCTTGAGTTCCTCTTCGGAGAACGCTTCAGCTTTACCAATCTCGCCTAACTCTGTAACTGTGGCTAATTCTGTCTGTTGCATCAACCCACAACTTCGTTGATTTTAAGCTCTGCCATTTCCCTATTAGAAGCTCCCCATATCAGTTTGCCAAGTTCTGCCGTGTCCCTACTTTCAAAAGTAGCTATAGGCAACCCTCCCATAGTGAGCTTGAATTTCTTCTTTATTGGAAAGTCGAAAGTCATAATTAATATAAAGGTCGGGATACTAAAATATAATTGTAATGCAAAAGGAGGTGAATTGATGCCTGAAAAAGATTACATGAATAAGCCTTACTGCCTCGAATGTATGAGCAAACACGCACAGAGAATGGAGCATCATGGGGAAGACCTCGTTTCAGCCAGTAAAGATGACCCAGAACTGCGTGAAACTGCCCAAGAATTATTGGACAAGCAAAGGGATATAAGAAAGGAGATAGACAATTTAAGGGTAGAGGAACGGGCTAAAAAGATGTTAAGCGAAAAGACGCTGTAAACTACAGGATATATTTTTTTAATTTTTCCATTTTTTCCTGTTCATCCAAAGAAATATCAACGACATCTATCAGGTCTTCTTTTGGAAGTTCGCCCTTTTTCACTTTTCTGACCAGTTCTCTCATGTCTGGACAATCGGCTATGGCTCTTCCAGCTATCAAATCGTCAGAAACCTGAATTGATTTTTCATGCGTCATAAAAAAATATAACAAAGTCTAACTTAAAAAGGTTTAGTTGAGTGGGTTTCATTACAGACAGGAAGAGACCGAGCCATTGCTCCAAAGCCCCGCAACGCCCTTTCGCCTTTAGGCTATTTGGGCGATACACAGGGTATCTCTACCAACCTCTGTTCAGTCCCGTCAACTTTAGGTTCTTGCTTGTAATTACATGACCTTGCCGAGCTTTTTCCTTGCGGAAACGCAGGCATTCATGGCTGTTACCCTCGTAGAACCTTTCAGACCCTCAGTCTTTTTCGCACACTCGGCTGGAAGACCGCCTGCCTTGAAAAGATACTTCACAAGGTGCGGAGGAACTGCCCCCTTGGGGAAGCTCTCTGTCTTCAAGCTGGTGAGATGCTTTGACCAAGGAACTGACTGATACACTATTGCCTTACCTGCTTCCTGAAGTCTAATTCCTGCCATTTTAAATCACCTAATAAGAAATATGTATCGGTGATATTTATTCAATTGTAATGCGTTTTGGCATAGCGGGGGGAAGAGTTGAACTTCCAGCCTTCGGTTTTCACACCACAGGTTATCGTGCTTTGGTTCTCACACACCTTTTACTGGAAGGGTTCTGGGTCTCCCACCGTGAAGTTTTACCTTCAATGTTTTCCCCTTTCCAAACCCGCTTGGCTATGAGACCGACCCTCTGCCGTTGAGAATACCCCGCTAATTGAAATATGCATTACACTTTTAAATCCTTGCCCCATTTATCAATCATATGACGAAGAAGGAGAGAAATGTTAGCTTCAGGATAAAGAAATACCTTTACGATTTCTTGAACGATTACACGAAAGACAAGCCTTATGACAAGACTGACATAATGACCAAGCTGATTGAGAACTTCTACCTTGACACGCTGAAAGGCAACAACACGGAAAAGACGATGAAGAATGAAGTGATATTCATAGTGGTCGAGGAGAGGATGAAGAATTTCCTTGAAATCGTGGCAAAGGACTGCAAATGCAATGTCAGGGAAATGGTCATAGATATTTTACATTACTTTTTTTTAGGATGGATTTCGGGGGAAATATCGCTATCATATGGCGATATGCAGAAGAAGTTTGATGAAAAATACGGGCAGGAGAAAAGGCTAAAGACATTCGGCAAACCAGTTCAGTCTCTTCCCCAGTGAATTACCGAGATTGCGAGCCACATGATGAAAACTACCACAGTGCCTAAATTGAGTATTTTTAGTTGTGATGATTGAAGGAATACGAGTGAATTCACAAAGGCAAGGAAAAATATGAAAAGTGCCAAGACGAGGGGATAATAAAAAATTTTACTCATATGAAACACCACCTTCTTCTTTTGACCTTAATACGAACCATGTTATCACCATCAGCGCCACGATGACGGCAATTGCCACCCCGATTTTTGTGGTCGGGTCATAGTCGCAGTATGCCTGTGTGCTAAAGATTGTCCCGTTGACGCACCCATAGGAACAATGGACATCCTCTGTTTTTGTGAAATACCCGCCAAATGCCTGCCCCCTATAATCATATGTTATGTTCTTCACCAGTGTGTTCGGGTCATCTATCTTACAGTAGTAATCAGTTGAAGGTGCTAATGGTGGCGTTCCCCTTATGAAGAACAGTTCCCAGACATCTGTTGCTACTGTTTTGAGGTCTGTCGTTATGTTGAATGTCAGGTTCGATACATTTGCAAGCTGGTTTGTTAGGTTGTTTAACAGGTTTTCCAAATCGTCTTGTATCAGGTAGAGCTTGTTCATAATGCTCTGGTTTGACTGGATAACGGTGTTATTGACCGAAGCTATCTCATCCTGCATCAGATATAATTTCATCATTACTGTGTTATTGACTGCATCTATTTGGTTTCCGAGACCTGTTATTTCCGACTGTATCCCATACAGCTTATTCATAATGCTTGAATTTGTGCCTTCCACAAGACTTGTGAGGTTGATGAGCCTGCTTACTATGTCCGACAAATCTCCTTGTATGGCGTATAATTTGGTGAAAATTGATGAGTTTATGTCATTTAGCCTGTTGTTGATGGAAATGTTCACTTCGCTGATTAAATCCAGAACTGGCGTTAAATTGACGCTGAAATTTGATACCGTTTGGTTTATCTGAAGGCTTATGTTGTATATTCCAGCCAGTTCGCCTTGCATCATGTATAATTTGTTCATTATTGACTGGTTTGTGCTTGAAACGATGTTATATATTGATGAATTTATTGAGCTTATATTTACCTGTATTTCGTTTAGCTTGTTCATTATTGCGGATAGGTTGACTATGGTTGTATTTATCTGAATGATTGAATTAGCCCAAGAAGCCACATGGAAACTTCCAGCTATGTAAACGACATTGCCTCCTCTTGAGCAGTTGAAATCTACATCGTAAACGCCTTCGGTATTTGGAACTGTGAAATTGTATCTGTATATTCCGTTGCTATTTGTAAGGTAATTGGTGTTCTGGTATCTGACAAAGATTGTATCATTTGGGTAGAAAATGGAAACAGAGCAACTTCCGTCAATTACTGGGTCTCCGCCTTTCAAAAACTGCGCCGAGGAGATTCCCCTTTCCCCGCTTATGTATTCAGTCCCGCTTACAAAGATTAGCTTGAATTCATCCAGTGTCCTGTTTGTGAAGTTCCACATATTCTCTATGAGTGTTGACTGGTTGTATTGTATGTTCTGCGTTATGTTGAAAACAGCACCAGTCAGGTTGCTGAATCTGTCTGATATGTGCAATTCTCCTGAACCCCTTATATCCGATACGATAGAACCATTATTATGGAATATTATGTTTGCTTGGTCTGTGTATATTTTTTCAGTCTGACCGCCATAAAATCTGAATTTCACCACATTTCCGCTTACAACATTGTTGAAGCCGTATGCAAGAGTTTTCGTGAAACCCCTGCTGTCTTCGCACTTTGAGAGGGTTGGTGCTTGGTCGAAACTGCTACCGACACTCACCCAACTACTGCTTGTGAAATTCCAAATCTGCAAGTAATTGTTTGTCTTGTCGTTCTGCCCGACCCAGAGCAAATCCAATGCGGTTATTGCGGAAAGGTTTATGTTGCCTATTTCCGACTGGTTGAAAATGTATTCCTGATAGCGACCACCTTCGGTTGCGAATAAAGTGCAGTCGGTATTCTGGACATTCACTGGCTGGTCTGTGCTGTCGAAGAGCTTGCTTCCATCATATGATAAATTATAAGGCAAATCGAAATAATACTCGACATCTGAATAAAAGCAGTAAGCGTTGAGTATATATACGCCAGTTATTGATGGTGCTATGAAATCCCTGTAATATATTCCCCTATCCAAGAAAGTCATCGGGACACTATTAAGGTAATATGTCTTGTCTGGATAATATGCCGTTATTTGGCAATAGCCATTGTTTATTGGATTTAAATTTGTATCGAGCAATTGCAAGAACATTGTCCCGTTTTCACCTACATTGTATTCAGTCCCGAAAAACGACAATGCTGGTTTTGACACTTCTCTTGCAACTTCACTCGGCAAATCGGTGTTGTCTATGTATGTTATCCTATATTTCCCTTTGACATTCCTTACAATATTTTGTTTGATTTCATTGCTACTTATGACAAGGATTATATTCATGTCTGTTGTTGGTGACATCGTGTTCGTGCAGTCGAAATACATCTTGTATCCAGCCACATTGAAAGCTGGAACTGACCAAACTCTTGGGTCGCAGTCGAATCCGTTGACCTTTACATACACTGATGTGGTTGCCGAAGATACGAACTGGAAATCCCCCTGCAATTCTATTTCCATATTGAGTATTTTTGAGACTCCTTCTGTCGGTTGGAATTTTATAGGTATTTCATACGGGAAATCGCTGACAGGCAATTCTATGAATTTGATGTTGCCCTCAATGGTTTTGGTTGAAAATGAGGAAGATGATGAAAGGTTAATTGAAACTAAAAATACTGCTGAAAAAACCAAAATTGCCAAAAATGCTGTGTTTTTCATCAATTATAATCACCCAGTTCCTATGACTGGCAAATGTTTTGCTATTATGAATATCAGCATCACTACTGCTGGTGTTATTAATATTGCCATTATTGACTTGAATTCTGGAATTGCGTCTGTCGTCAAAAGTGCTATGAAATAAGTGAAAGGTGATATGAAATTTGTTAAAGCGTCCATGAATGTGTCCCCTGTCGCTGTCGGCTTTTCTGGGACACCTGTAAGTATCGCCTGACCTATGAGACCGCTAAAGTAAACGACTATCATTATGAAAGTTGTATAAGAAAGGAGAAACCCTTCTGATGTCAATCCTTGTCCTTTGAAACGCATTCTATCCACCCCTGTATCTTCTTGCAATGAATTCAGCCAAGAACAATGCCAAAAATACGCCGAACAATATTGCGAACCATGCTGGGAAAACGCCGAATAATGTTTCTATTAGCATTAACCCAATTAAAGTGATTGGTAACACTTCCCAGTGCTTTATTTTGAATGCCAACAAACTGCCTATCGCCAAGTCAATCAGGAAAACTATGAAGATTGTGCTGAAAGCGAATGAGAAGCCTGCCTTTTTTGCTGTATCACAAACATCGAACCCAGATGAGTTGATGAGTGAACATAGGTAATCGTTCACATTTGTCATGTTCTCCCCTGCCTGTTCTTGTTCCTGTTGTGCTATGCATATTGCATTGTCCTGAAGGTATGAGCATTCCCTTGTGGTCGGGTTTATCGTTATGTAAGTAGTTCCATCGCAGGTATAATTCTGTCTGCCGAGCAACATCTGTTGGACATCCGTAGCCAGCTTATTGGGGACACACGCCGTATCCATGCAGGTGGTCTCGATGGTGCAACTGTTTGATGACAACGGCGTTACTTGAACGAAAGTATAATCGTTGATTCCATTTGTATTATAGTCGTCATAGCACTGCGAGCCACCGCAGATGAATGGTTCGTTCCTGAAATTTATGTTGACATCATCGAGATAAACGCAGTAAGCGTCTTTTTCCTGAAGACCGTTGGGTGGAGGGACTGCAAATGTTATTTCATAGGTGTGATTATATGTCAAATTGTTCATTCTGTGTTCTTGATACCCTGTTCCAACGAAGGGGTCGGTGGGAAAAAATGCTGGTATTTTGTCGTCTGGGATGACTATTTGCAATGGATATATTCCAGTGTCCAAATCCTTTACCCTAATTCCTAATGATGCTTTTGGCTTTTCGGGGCAACCGTTCCAAGTGTATAGGTCTGTTCCTGTGTAATTGCAAACGCCTATATTGGCGCAAGTGCCGAACCACTGGCAACCAGACCAGCATGAAAAGCCACCAGTTGTCTGTGTTTCAGCCGAATCGCAACTTCTTACCCTGTAACTCAACGACATATATGGGCTAAATGCTGTTACATTTCTTGCTATCCAGAAAGTGTTATTGATGTCCTTGTAAACCGAACCGACTTGTCCTTCCGTTGTTTCGTTGCACCAAACCCTGTTGTCCCCTGTGGCATTCCATACTGGCAGATATGTCTTTCTCGGCAAATACCACATTTTCAGGCTCGTCTCGATGCCACCTTCGTCTGGTGCATAATATGTGCTTTCGCTAACATCAATGTAATCTTCTATCCATCCGCTATTTCCGTAAGTGTCTGTGATGAACTGCCCTCCCCTTAACCATCCTGACGGGGTTTTCCTATCCCGCAAAAGCGGGTCTCTTGCACAACCGAGGAAAGTTATGGGAGGGATGAAAAGCCCTGTGCCTTGTGTGCAATACCATGACTTTGTTGATGTGTATGTGTCAAATCCCAAGAAATATGACTGTTGTGCATAACTAAAACAACTTCTCTGGTCTATGAATGGGTCAATTAAATGATTTAAGTCTTCGCAGTATCTTGTTTGCTGGTTGCTTACACAAGCACCCCAAGCCGTGCAGTTTAGGTTTGGCTGATATGTATTGACAGAAATGTTATAATCGCTATAATTGCCATATATTGCGAATCCGAAATCTCCTCTGCTTCCCCAACATTCTTTTTTTATGAAAAGCATATGTTCCCTGTTTCTGCTTAATGTCAGTTGTCCATTATAGGGGGCTGTGGATGAAAGGAGTGTGGTCGTGTTTGCCACAGTATCATAATCGTATATGGTGTAAGAAGGGGTGGCGCAACCTGTTAAACTGGTAAAATAATTTGTTGCTTCTAATACAGAGATGTTGACCTGACTTGCATAATAATTATAAAACGGAACAATATACCAAGAGGCGAGTTTGATTTGACCCGCAGTTCCTAATGTTGCGCCTGTTGAGCCTTCATAAGAATTAGTTATTGATGTTCCTGTCGGGCAAGTTTTCGGGGTGTTTTTCATCCCATAATAGAATTTATTTATGCGGTCTATTACCGTATTAAGCATTAACGATTCTGTGGGAAGACTGCATCCTCCAAAGTTTGCACATGAAAAGACTGTTGTGTATCCCCAAAGATAGTTTCCATAGTAATCCTTAATAGAACCATTGTTGGCGATAACCAGTTTGTTGTTCGGTGGGTCGGAACAGGTATATGTATCAAGAACCCATGTGCCATGAGTTGTTGCGCTTGTTGTCATCGTTGTCTTTGATTCATATGTCAAGGAATTATTCCTGCGGTTTGAGGTCGTCTGACTACCTATCAGCATACAAGAGAGATTTGAAGTGTATTCGGCTGGGAAATTCAAAAGCAGAGTATTGTCTGGTGAATACCATTGGAAGCTCGCAGTATAAGGAAATGAGTTTGCTCCTATGCTGGCATATTCTGTGAATGTATGAGAACAAGTAATGGGAGCATATGGCGCAATTGGTGGCACGATAGTTGTGTGCGAAGCATCACCGACATCTGCCCCAACAGAATAATATGTCCATGATGCCTGTGCATTTTGCAGGAATAGGAAGCTAAAAATCATAGCCGTGACTAATATAATGTAATATCGCATATATTTGTTTTAATTGGTATATTTAAATGTTATTGCGTTGCAGTTACTTGCGTTACAGATAACAATTACTTCGAGCAAAAAGATAGAAAAAAGACTGAAAAAATGTAATTGGGTGGTATTCTGCTTTAGAATACCGCTTCGACAACGAAGATGATTAGCCCAATACCGACCAGCATCCCAATCAGCCCGAAGCTCAAAATGGGGACATCTGGTGTTATTACCGCTAAACCATCTTTCAGGGTCGGAAGCATCTGTGCTACCGCAATCAGGACTACGATGAGACCCAATACGGACACAATCTTATCTTTTACTGCTTCTGCTACTGCCATGTTTTTCCTCTCTACTAAATTTTAAATTTTAAATTAAACAAAGGTTTCATGTTGGTTTTACCCAACGATTTCTGGACTGGTCTTTATCTGCTTAAAACACAGCTTCCACAACGAAGATTATCAGCCCAATACCGACCAGAAGCCCTATCAGCGTGAACGATAGTATAGGGACATCGGGTGTGATGCTGGCGAGACCTGTCTTCAAAGTGGGAAGCATCTGTGCTACAGCGATAAGAACCACGATAAGTCCCAAAACGGAAACTATCTTGTCCTTAACTGCTTCTGCTACTGCCATGATGTTTCACCAAATTAGAATTAATCACATGATTAATAAAGAGGCGATATGGAAAAAATATAGGAGTGCTGTTAAAAAACATATTCCTTTTTAAGATTGCATTACAAAATTTATCACATGACGATTGAATTTTCACCGAAATTGATTAAACTATTACTTCATATTGATAAAGAGGGGTTTGTGACAAAAACAACCAAGCCATTTTTTACAACGCTTACTTATTACAATTATCTCGGAATGGCAAAAGATATGAAGCTGATAGAATGTAATGGGTTTAATGACAGAAACCAAAAACAGTGGTTTTTGTCGCCAATCGGGAAAGAAGTGGCAGTTCACTTGAAGGCAATAAATGAAATTATGAAAAAAACGGGAGTGGATGAATGAAGGCTAAAGTGGTTGTTTTCAATACGGAATATACTGGTAAAATGCAGGATGCGGAAAGCGATGATGATGGTAAGATTATAATTGAGAATTCAGAATGGGATGTCGAAAGGGTTAAGCCGATTTTGATTGAAATGCCCAGTGCTGGAGGGTTTATACGAAGGAAACTATCGAAAAGTAAGCATCTGCCTTTTTATTTTATGAAGCAAAGCACGGCACTTCCAGTGATTCTTGTAAAAAAAGAGGAGAACCAAAAATTCAATGTTGTGTGCGAATGTGGTAAAATTGTGGCTACTTATCCAGTCATTAAAAAGACAGTCGAGCCTCTTGATTTGAAAACATACAAGACCATGTTAAGCCCGAAAATGCAAAAGGAAACTGGGGAAATGAGATTCCTGAAAATATTAAAAACATATTCCGAGCCAAAAAAGGTGGGAATGGATAAAAAAATGATGACGAGGGTTCTTCTTTACGGTGCGTTGGCTGTGGGTGGATTATACATAGCGAGTGTGATGGGGCTGTTGAAATTTTAGGTGGATGAATGACGCTTGAGATGAGGCAAAAATTGAAAAAGGAATCGGAAGAGATGGGAATAGTAGGTCTCGATGAGGCACTTGCAAAGGTGTCTCTTGAGCTTATGAAGCCAGCAGATGAAAGACTGCACACCGTTTCTGATTTGACACCAGAAGAGATATTCGGTATGTCTGCTATGTTATCATATGCCGATTATCTGGATAGCGACCTCATAAGGCAGTGGGTGAGGCATTTCCTGTTGTTAAGGGTGTCAAGGTTCAGGCTCGGAAGGAAGGAATTCCTGCTCATACTTGGAGGGTTACAGCAGATAAGCGCCATGAAGGGAGGGGCAAAGACGACCAAAGACCTTTTTGGCGGTTTTTGATTTTTGATGGTGATGAAATGGTCAATGAAGAGAAATTGAAGGAATTGCGACAAATATCGCAGGATTATTCCAAAAGGATAGAGGAGATGAAGACAGAGTTGGAAGTATCACAAAAAGCCAATGCGGAAAAATTATCGGAAATATCAGACAAAATGAGGATAAAGATTGACCAAGACAACTTCATGCCTTTCCTTAACAAACCTTATGTCCTTATACCTACTGGCAAACACGAAGAATGGTATGTTCCTGTTCCGAAATTTATACGAATGAATTTGGGGTGGCTCGATTTCTCAACGGACACCTATAACATTTTCAAGATAAACAAATACATGAACTGGCTCGGTGAATTGCCAGCAGAATTGGAAGGGAAATTCAAAGGCAAAATGAAATTGCCCTTACAGGTGTTCGATGGAATGCTACTTACAGGAAAAGAGCATCAGGAAGATGCTTGGAATAAATTTGGTAAATTTTTAAGCAGAAGGGAAGGGACAGACAAAATAAAAATCAAAAAGGGATATGAATTTCAGCTACTTGCGGAGCTTATAGATAACGGAATATTGCCTTTTATGAAACAACCAGTCCAAACTGAAGACCTTCTTGAGAGACCAGTAAAATTCACTTTGAGGGATTATCAGAAAGAGGCGTGGGATAAATTCCTTGAGACTGGTGCGACTGGAGTTTTTTGGGCATTCAGCGCAGGCAAAACATTTTTTGGTCTGAAGGCACTATCCTCAATAAAGGGCAATAAGCTCATAGTTGTCCCGACAGTGACGCTTGTAGAGCAATGGACAGAAAGAATAAAAGAATATACCGATTTGAGGGAAGGGGAAACATCTATCGTTACATATCACTCTTTTGATAAGGTGAGGGACAAGGAATGGGCTTTAGTGATTTTTGATGAAGTCCATCACTTACCAGCCAACCAGTTCTCACGATTTGCGACCTTAAACACACGATACAGGATTGGATTATGTTTACATAAAAGAACTACGGTAACACTGGAAGATGGAAGTGTGATGAAAATAAGTGAAATCGTTGATAATAAATTGCCAGTGAAGGTTCTGTCTTTCAATCATGGAACAGGACAGATAGAAGCTAAACCTATACTCGATTATTACAAGAGGGAAGTTAACGAAATACTGAAAGTTAAAATAAAAACAAAATTTGGAATAAAAGAAATACTCTGCTCACCAGACCACGAGTTCTTTGTTTCAGGTAAATACAAAAAGGCAAGTGAGCTAATAGAAGGAGATGAAACTACGATATTGGTTCACCCGCATTGCACTTTGAACAATCCAGCAAAATACGCTGGAGACAAGATAAGTCACTCATTGAAGGGAAGGGAATTTACCGAAAACCATAGAAAAAATATATCGAAATCACTGAAAGGGAAACTTGTCGGAGAGAAGAATCCGTTTTTTGGCAAAACCCATGACAGAAAAACACGGAATAAATTATCAAAAATACATAAAGGAAAAAGATATTCTCCTAATACGGAATTCAAAAAAGGACACACTCTTTGGAAAGACGAGAGAATAATGGCAAAAAGATTAGCTACATTAAAAATTACAGGCTGTCTAAGCGGAAAAAACAATGGAATGTATGGTAAGAAAGGACAACTTAATCCGAACTGGCAAGGAGGAGTATCTTACTGGAGAAAGGAATATTCTAATTCTTTGGAATACAAGAAATGGAGAAGAGATGTATTCAAACATGACAATTTCACCTGCACAAGTTGTGGTAGTAAAAAAAACCTTCATGCTCATCATAAAAAATTATTCTCAAAATATCCCGAATTCAGATTAGATGTAAACAATGGCACAACACTGTGTTTCTCTTGTCATAATAGGAGTGGTGTTCATGCGTATTGAAAAGGGCATAGTCATCGGAATTGAAAAAGTAAGAGTAAGAAAAGAAAATAGAACATTTTACGACTTGGAAATTGCCGACAATCATAACTTTTTTGCAAACAAAGTTTTAACGCATAATTCAGGCTCGCCTTTTAGGGAAGACCAGAGGGAGAATTATATTTTTGCTCTCACAGGATTCCCCATAGGAATATCATGGGATAGCCTGATAGAAGAAGGGATAATAGAAGTCCCCGATGTGATATTGTATATATTGAGTGATTATAAAGCAAAAGAAAGCAAACTTGCGGAGCTTTTACAGCAGGAAAAGAAGACCATAGTGTTCTGCGACAAAATAAATTTAGGTAAAAGCCTATCAAAGAAATTTGAGATACCGTTCGTTTACGGACAGACAAAGGACAGGCTTGAAATAATCAATAAAAGCGATGTTACCGTAGTGAGTAGAGTGGGAGACGAGGGGTTAAGCCTTCCAGATATAGAAAGGGTCATTGAAATTGATTTCCTTTTTGGGAGTCGCAGGCAGGAAGGACAGAGGATGGGAAGGCTTTTTCATGGAGAAAAGAAAGGGGAGCATATTATTTTGATAACAGAAAAAGAATACGAATCTTATGGTAAACGCTTTTTCGCTATAACAGAAAGAGGTTTTAAAATAGAGGTAAGAAGGTAATAAAATGAGGCTTTTCCTGACAACTTCCAACAAGGATGGATTGATAGCGTTATCTTTTTTAGCCATCATAATATCTTTGATGGTATTGAACAAAGTTTACGGAGTTTAAAATTGGAGGTGTGAGTATGACAACGGATTTCGGACTGAACAAGTCAATGGCTGATAAGGAAGCAGACAAGAGGAAGGCTATGGTTGACGAGATGTATTACGGAGAAGCGGATAAAGAAGAGCCAAAGGAAGAGGAAGATAAGGGCGAGCTTTCACAGCTATTTGACGCATACATGGAACACAGGAAGCAGAAACAAAAGCCAGCACTTAAAAACATACTGGGCAGGTAAAGGTATATGAAATTACTCGTAGAGGGAGACAATCAAGAGAAAATTATAGCGGTCTGCCAAGAGATAACCAGAATAAAGGAAACGGAGAAAGACGCAATAGTGAAATCTGGGCTTAAACAGAAATCAGCAAAAACGATAGCAAACCTATCGGCTTCGATGACTGGCGGTATGAACTATGACGATATTTTTGGCTCTTTTGCCATAGTTTACGAGAAGCAGGGCGACAAAGCTGTGTTGCTCAATATTCCAGTGTTCGTGCCAAGCATGGTCAGATTCCTGCTGAAGCGCAAACTTACGAAGACATTCGAGCAGATATTCAAGGACGCTGGCTGTGAAAAGGTAAAGGTAAAATTTGTAAGTTGGGGTGATGAGGATATTAAGAAATGATTATTATGAGAAGTGGACATTATTATTATAATCCGAATTGGACACCAGAACCCAAAATTTACAATAAAAATTATAAAGAAACAACTGTAAAAACATATGCTAATATAATAGGAAGAAACCTTATTGGTAAAAGGTGTTCTTCGTGTGGGAAATTTTGGAAAGGGGGAAAAGTGGACACACATCATAAAAATCATAATGTTTGGGATAACAGACTTGAAAATTTACAAAATCTTTGTAGAAAATGCCACCAAAAAGTGCAATTTCCAAATGGTAAGGATTACATGAAAAGCAAAGAATATACAGAAAAAATGAGAAAATTGATGACAGGAAGAGTAACTAAACCAGAATGGTATGTCAAGACAGCGATGAAAAATAGTATAATAGCAAAAAGGCGGGAGAGGAATTTTCAAGGTAAATTTCTTGCATACAAAAGAGGAGGTGATGAAAATGCCTTTAACCAATGTAGTAGGCGAACTGGGGGTAGGTAAGACGCTAAATTATAATAACTGATTAGTAGTTATAAAGTGAACTCTTACTTACCTCTTGTAGTTGTGGCGTAACTGGTTTTTCAAGGGAATGATGATTTACTCAAACATACATCTGTTCAAAATCCCTTATCATTTTATCAGTGGTATCAACCAGCTTAACACCATTAAAAGTGATGATGAACAGTGGCGCTACATCGCTATGGACGAGCTTTGGACAATCGCTGACTCAAGAATGTCAAGGACAAATAAAAACATATTCGTTGCTAACATTTTGGCGAAATCGAGGAAGAGGCATTTGACTTATGTTTTTACTTCGCAGGTTGCCGATTCCATAGAAGGAAGAGTAAGGAGAGTCCTTGATTTTACCTTCTATCCTATGTTGAACATAGATAATTCGATTGCGAAGATTCTTGTATTTAGGGGCGGGAATGTAAAGAAATTGAGCCATTATATGAAGGCTTTTTACTACAAAACCCCATTTGTCCAAACGCTTTATGATACAGACGAGGAAGTTCAAATGGAAGAGGAGAGCAAAGAGCCTTTAAGACCCTGCTTTCAGGAGAGCTTCAACAGGAAGCATGGATATTTATGCGAGTGCGATGAGTGTAAGACGAAGTTTTTTGCTGACTGGAAGGACTGCGAAAATCACGCTTCCCAATTTTACTCTGCAAATATTAACAAGATAAAACCATTGATATTTTAGGGTTTTTCCTTCCTTAATTCTATTTGCAATTTCAGTTCTTGGTAGAAGGGTATCAGCACTTCATAGATGGTGTGTTCCATTTCTTCCATTAAACTTTCCGCTTTTTCTATTGGGATGTTTGGCATCATATCTTCGGATATAAAGGATTTGTCGCCAAATTTTCTTCCTATTTTCATAAATCCGTCTATGAAATAGTTGACCAATTCCCTAATTTCCAAAGAAATGTTGGGTTCTCCTTGTTCTTCCTGTGCCAGCGAACCAAGTTTTACACTAATTTCCCTTATTTTCATTTCATGTTCTACATCGGTTATTGGCACTTCGCCAGCCACGACCTTCTCTTTCAATTCTTCTGGAGCTTTTTTGAATGCGCTTATGGCTTTAATCGAATCTTCTTTGTTGAGCCTTTCTTTTTTGATTTGCTCAAAAACTGGCTTCTGGTATTCCTGCTCTATCTGGGCAAGCTCGGAAGCTACCCTTTTAGGCAATGCTTCTTCCCTCTCTTCTTTTGTAGCTGATTCAAGGTTTTGGACTTTTTCATGCAGTTCTGGGTCGAGTTTGTCGTGAATATTAAGATATGACCTTATTGTTTCGTGACTGATTGTTTTCCCCTGTTTTGAAAGAAATTGAGCTATCTTGTATAAAGTGTCTGGTTCTTCTGGTCTGCCCTCTCCGATTCGTCCTCTTTTAGAGACGAAAGCAGTTTTTTCAAACCGTTTGAAATTACTCTCTCCACTTTGTAACCATGCCCTTGCCAGCACTATGCTTTCCTCGGTATCCCTGAAATCCGTGTTCCTTTGCGTCAGGTTCTCCCTTACCATGTCTATGAGCATGGTTTCATCGTTGTAATTGACTTCTTCTACAGGAACTTCATAATCATTGCCTTTGACCTGCTTTATTGCCTCAAGCCTGTGATGTCCAGATGTAAGCTCATATTTTCCATCATCGTTCTTCCTCACTGTGAAATTTTCTGGAAGTGTGCCATGCTCGATGCTTTCCTTGAGTTTATCTACCCTTTCGTTGTCCAATTTTCCGTTGTTTATGAACTTTTTGAATGGATTGGGGTTTAACTCTTTTACTTTTAATTTCATGTGTAAATCACCTTTTTCTTCCTTTCATTTTTTAAGTTATCAATTCTCATTGACATCAATCCCAATTTAATATTTTCATCCAAATTGTTTTGCCGTTTGGCTGTTTTCACTTCATCTTCAAGGTAAGCGAATTTTTCCTTTAACTTTTTGAACATTTCACGAAGCGCATCAAGCGAATCGTTGTCGGTATGCCAAAAATACCTGACTTCTGTTACTTTGTCGCCAATGGTGTTTTTGAAATCTTTCCTGAAATACACTTTAGGACTGGCTTTCCCAGAATAAAAGGGGACAAACGGCTTCTTCTGCATTGCATTTAATTCTTTCATTTTTTCAGCTAACCTTTTCCTTGCAAAAGCTATCTGTTGCCTCGTTTTTATGCAATATCTATTAATGACATAATACTCATATTCTTCCTTCTGACCTACTTTAGCACCGAGTTTCCCTGCCTCCTCAATATCCTTTTCATAATTATCATAGAGTTCCATAGCTATTTCCCTTGTCGTTTTTCCAGTTTCCCAAGTATTGCCAGTTCCATCCATAATGTCTATCAGCCTTTTGAGAATGAGTGGTTTTTTGCCTCTGATTGCTTTATGCTTGTTTGCATATGACTTTTTAGGAATAAGTGAACTTAACTGAACGCTTTCATCTTTTACTATATTTTTAAGGGTTTCGATTGCAGAAAATCTATTTTTCATAAAATAATTATAACAGTTAAATTTATAAATTAATATGTTAAAATTGAAAAATGCCCAAAAACAATAAAAGATTCGCCCTTATTTCCGTAATCATTATTCCAATCTTCTACTTTGTTGTTTTTACCGCAAATAACTGGATTTTTGGGCATGATGCCCGTTATCTTAATGGTCTTTTTGGGATATATCACAGCCCTCTCATAGCCAATCTGTTTGTCATTGCCGTGTGGTATGCAACCCTGTTTTCTTTCACTATGGTGGAAGATAAGAAACAAAATCCGTTGTTTATTGGCTCTCTTTTTTTGCTGAATCTTTTCAATATCCGTTTGCTGATGCCCGAACCTGATAACTGGATATTCCTACTCGCTGGAATGTTCATAATACTGTATTTCAAGAATAACCCAATTAAAAGGTTTCATATTAACCACATAACAGTAGGGATATTCACAGTTTTCATTTATTTTGCCTATAGGGGATTTGTCATGGTGAATCCCAACGGATATGCTGATTTAACGCCAAATTTGCTTGTTTTAGGCTATCTCCTGCCGACATATTATATTCTCGCCAAGAGAAGGCAGTTTGTCATTTTAACGCTGATTTTGGCTTCGGTGCTGGTTTTCCCCACAGGCAAGTATGTCACCAACTCGCTTCCCCTGCTGATATATGCGATTTACCTTGATTTCGTATCATCGGAAGGGTTGGAGAAGCTGGAGAACGATAGAATTATCAGGTTTTTGGTGTTTTTCAGCTTGGTCGCCTTCCTTTTCGTTCCTTTCCTTGAGATTATGTGGAAATAAGAAAATGGTAACTATCAAAGCGGAAGACCGAGATACATGGTGAGCGCCGTTGCCACTACGATTAGTATAACTACTATGCCTATTACATTTGCCAGTATTTCTTTCAGTGCTTCCTTCGGGTCTGATGACTGTGTTTCTCCGAGGCTGAAAGCTGTGGTCACTACGAATAACAGAAGTCCGATGCCTATCAGTAATGGCAATATTCCTCCAAGTATGAAATCCTGCCTTACTTCTGTCGCTTCGCCGAATACGAATGTGAATTCATGCGGGGACATTGCGACATTATTGATTGTTATTGTCTTCGTAATTGAATTGTAGTTCCAATTGGTGAAAACCACATTGTCTTTGAATATTTCTTTCGGCGAAGGTATGCCTACGACATAATAATCATTCGTTCCGTCTCCCATTATTCTCAGGTAGAAATCCTTCCTTGTCAGCAGAGAATTCCAGATGTCATATTTTGTATATTGTGACACCTTGTTGAAATCTATGTAAACCCTCCTTGCATTTGTTTCATTAATGTTAAGGGTATGTTCTGGGACATGGAAATCTGCGCTCACATAGACTGGAAGCGATTGGTTTTCCCTCTCCCACCTGAACGGGTCAGTCGAATACCAGTTCGATAATGTCGTGGTTATCCTGAAAGCATAGTAGTTCTTGTCTTTGGTTGAAGCCATTGTCGTGCTTCCTTTCCTGCACACCTTGTCAACTGGGTCGTAATACTCACTTCCGTCACAATAAGTCACTGGCGTTGGAGATATTGACTTCACATACAAGTCTGTCATAAGCATACCGCCAGCGTTGTCCATGAGGGTGATTACTGGGACTTCTCCTGATGGGTGGTCGGTGAACCAATCATTGATTATGCTGACATTGAAACTGACTATTTGGCTTCCAGAATAGTTTCCAGAATAATTGAAGATGAGAGTGTTCCCGACATAAACTTTCGGATTAAGCGGATATGGGGAAGCCTGAGTTCCCGTCAGATTTATTTTTGATTCCGTGTATGTGATTTCTGGTGAAACGGTGAAGCTCGTTGTTGCGTTTCCATGAAGAGTGATTGTTTCGTTTCCACCAGCGAATTTGGTGAACTCGATGACATAGCCGAATATTTCCTCTGCTCCTATTGTGTAAGTCGGCTCTGGGCTGTAATGCTTGGCTACCATCCAGTAATCTATATATGTGATGGAAGCGTAAGCGAGACCTGCTTTGTATGTGTATCCATAAAGGCTGTTTAATGCATTTGGTGTGTATTGCGGAGGGTAGCAGTCCTTATAAAGTGAGCCGTCAACATATGAAAATGTCGAAGTGCTGTTGCTCGTTATCTTGATAGTATGATAAACACCATCAAGATGACCAGCCAAATTGCCAGTGGTGCAAGCAAGATATGAAGGTGGCACATAGCTGAAGACATCACTACCCCTGAAATTCTGCTGGTTTGAAGTGAATATGACTTGAGCATACCAAGGCATTATGCCACTCGAACCCGTATTTGACACGCCGACCCTCGTATTTCTCGCCGATGGTTGGAACAACACGGAAGCTATGAGTTTGTATGGCATTTGGGTTGCATTAACCTTCTGTTTGGAGAGTATGAAGACCTCTATGTTGCTGGTGCTTGACCAAATCCTGTATTCTGTTTTGTTAACCCATGTGAAAGTTCCAGAAGGAACACCGACTGTGTTGTAAAGGTATCTCTGGTCTGTCGAAGCGTCATCGAAGAACTCGAAGACAAGAGAAGCATTGCCTCTCATTGGAATTGCCGTAGGCGAATCGTAATAGGCGTAAATTGTGTAGCCAGTCGTGTTTATGGGCTGGTCAGCCTTCACCCACACCGTCATATTCTGTCCAGAAACGGAACAGGACTTAACCCAGAACGGAAGCTCCACAGCACTTGCATTTGTCAGCCTCGTCTTTGTGGCATTGGAATTAACGCATTCATTAGTCCAGTTGTAATTAGCACCCACATTTCCAGCATTGAGTATGATTTCCTTTTGGTAGCCTGATGGGGATGCGCCTGACGATACTGTTAGAGTGATTGGTCTCCTGTAATTGTAATCGGAAAGCCACACTGGGTCAAGCTCACCAGAATCGGTTGCCGTCTCTGCCAAAATGCTGAACTTGCCGATAGAACCGCTTGGGACTGACAGTTTTGCTTTGAATTTGGTGTCGGCGTAATCGGAATTCACGGTTATCTTGTGCTTGTTTCCTCCGAGGTCTGTTGACGCAACTGGCTTGTATTCAGATTGTATGTAATCGCTTCTCGGCACATCGTAAGTCCCTTCGTTTGTATATATGGGATATTCGCAGGTAGTGTTGGAATCATAAAGCTCCAGACAATTATATATAGACCCATTGTCGGTGCAGTTGTAAATTCCACCTATATCTTCCCACACTCCAGCGCAGGTCTCATTCGCAAGCACAGAAGTGTAATTATCAAAAGCGACCATATCGGATACGGCTGAAAGGACTGAAAATTCGGCAGATGAAGAAGTTAACAACGAGGGAAGCTCAATAGTTATATCAACATTGTCTGTTGTATTGACCTGACACACGACCTCGAAACTGGAAAGCATTCCGTATTCCTCGCTATCGCAAGTTATTCCAAGCGTTGCCGATGCTGGGGGGATTAAAAATATGGCTAAAAATAGAATTGGGAATAACCAGATTAATTTATTCATAGTATTCTTTTGCTCCCTTTATTTAAATAAGTTGGTAATGCGTTTATGGGTAAATGCCCGAAATCCCTTTGATGTCGGGCTGTTCAAGTGTCCTCTTTTTGGTTTCCATGTAAGTTGAGTATCCATACATGGTAACTTCTGAACAAGTTGAAGTGTAAATGTCATCGAGACCCACTGCGTGACCGAGTTCATGTGTCGCTATGTTCTGCAAATCCATTACTGGAATTATGTCAGTTTGCCAGTTTACGCAGACATCCTGCCAATCCCAACAGACGGGTTGCCATTCAACGCATATTTCCTCAACTGTTCCGTTCTCATAAGTTATATTGTCCCATTTTGCGCACTCATCATACAACCACTGGCATTGCTGTTCCCACTGTGTGCAGGATGTGTTCGTAGGCGGGTTTGTCGCATCGCCCCATTTGAACCTCGTATTGAATTTTATGTCGAATTCTACAATCTGCTTCTTTTTTGATGTGACCCACAGGCTTGTTACTGCTATAACATTGTTGTCTGGATAATCTCCGAATACGATTGCATTGTTGAAGTCCTGAACGCCATAACTGACTAAATAGCTGATGCTCGGATAATCGTGGAATAGGTTGCTGGTGACTGCAATATCCCAAGTCTCGGTGGAACTGACAATCGCCGATTTTATGAAATTGTCGCTTAAACCATCAGGGTTTATCGGATTTATCATATAACTTACTGGCAAAACGCCCCATTTGTATCCGAGGGTTTTATAGCACTTTTCAACTGCTTGCGGTGTCGATTTGGCATTTTTGACATCCTTATAGTGAACGAATTCTATTTTCTGTATGTCCTTGTCTTTATAAGGGATTGCACTTGCCGTGCCTAAAGAAATTAAAAGACAGGCTATAATTGCCAATATGAAAATCTTAATCATGTGATTAATATTACTGAAATGATATTTAAAAGTTGGTAATGCATTTAGAAAGTGAAATACACCACTAAAGCTGAAGCGACAACCATCAATAATAATATTGTTCCGACAATTTCAACGAAATAATCTTTTGGATTTTCGAGATTGGTGGAAACGAATAACGATATAAGTGAAAAGATTAATCCGAGGGCTATTATGAGGGGAATTATTCCACCAAATAACGCATTTCCCCTTACGAAAAGGCTTTTTACCACGAAATTGACTTCCGCTTCGCCTATGTTTCCATATGTGTCATTGACATAAATTGTTATTGAATAGCTTCCGTCTGGTGTGTTTGAATATGTGAATTTCCAGTTTTCAGAAGTGCCAAGATTCGCACCGAAATCTGGGTTGGATGTCCAAACGCTGTCGAGGTGTATGTTTTCGCCGATTCCTATTATGCTTACATCTTTTGCTCCGCTTTCTATTAAATCAATTACTGTTCCGTTAGTTGGAGAAGTGATAAAAACGAGAGGTCTTGTGGTGTCAACTGTGAAATAGACCTTTGAATAGTTCTGTATTCCTGTCGTTCCATTGGCATACACATAAACAGTATATTCGCCATCGCCCATGCTCGTAAGATTGATTGTGCTATTGGGAGTGAAAGTCACATTTGCCGTGTTGTTGATGTTATGCCACCAAGTATTGATAATCGTATCCGCCGAAACATTCAAATCAATGACATATTTTGCATATTTTCTTGAAATCGGTGAATGTATGGTTATTGTTGGTATTTTTGATAGCTGTAAAATCGGGTGTGCATCGCTTGAAAAAGTTATTCCACTTGTATAATTCGGCACATAGCCAGCTTTCGTTCCAGATATGTTGTAAGGCTCGTATGTCGTTACGCTTCCCTTGTCATCATAATACTGCGTCTGTGGTGTGGCTTCTGTAATCTTATTGGTTGAGGAGTAAACTTGTGTTGCGAACACATTTTTTATGTTGATTGTGTCTGCGCTTATCGGATAGCCGTCAGCGTCAACGACCCTGTAAACTACATACCATTTCCTGTAATATTGGGAATTGTTACCTATATTATTTATGACTGGGACTGTGACATTGAGTAATGTGATGTTCCTCGAATAAGTAAGGTTGGCGTAATTGCTTATGACGGAATTGTTGACGAGGCTGTTAGTCCCATAGGAGTATTGGTTAGTGTCGAAAAAATATTGCATATTGGCGTTCTCTATCGTGGCATTGTTCCTGTGGATGAGGATTGTTTTCGTGTTGACATTTTTCACGCCTATGTAAGGACAGCCAGTAAAAAGCAACACTTGTGCAGGATTTCCTCCATTGATATTGGTGCAATTAAGCGGGGCTGAAGTCCTTACCATAATCGGGTCGGCGAAACCGTCTTGTGTGTTATTTATTGGATTCGATACGAAAAAACACCCAGCATCGCTTCTACTGCCCATTGCGAGTATGTTGTTAGTTCCGAACTTGTTGTCATTAAAAATTCCACTAAATGAGCTATCAATGAAATCAGCGCCTATAGTGGAATTGATGGTGTTGCCTGACCATGAACCGTCTGTTCCCCCGACAAATGCGAGAGTGCAGTTGAAAATTATTGAATTTGTAGCCGACTGGACAATATATCCTTGAAAGCCAAACTGGATACACCAACTGCGACCCATTCCATTCAATATGACTTTATCAACAAAAAGAGCGCCATAACTTTTCAAAGCTCCAAAAATTGTTGAATCATAAATATAAAGTTCGTTGTTTGCTAATGCCGAAACTTCAAATGTTGGAAATCCCAATGGCGATGTGGATATGGCAGTCACATTTCTGATAACAATATCACTACCAGACAAATCATCATAAATGTATCCATAAAGCACAACATTCTGCAACATCGGGGTCATGCTATAAGTCCCAAACCTGCTTCTCGCAGTCCCATGACTATCAGAGTAAATTGTGGAATTGATTATTTGGCTATATCCTTGAGGGAAAGCATTGCTTGAAGATGCAATGCCATTATAAAGAGTGATGTTATAGACAAGCGAATTGAACCAAGTTGATGCGCCGAACCAAGATTCACCATTTGTCTGCATAGTATAGCTTGTGCTATCAACATAATGACCTCTGCCATTAAGAATTGAATAGCTGGTGATAATGAAACCAACACCAGTGCAATTGTAATCACGGTCAAGAATCCAAATGGAATGCGCCCTATCAACAACACCGCAGAAAAATGGTGAAGCTGTTCTATACTCGGTTGCGTTTGTATTCACCCCGTCATTGACATAAACCTGATAATCAATTGGGGAATAAATTGTAGTGAGATTTATGTAGCAGTATGTTCCACTTGCATCTACTGTCATTGAATAATTGGCTGGCGATATTCCGCCAGTGGAATTGGTCAAAATGCATGAAGAGATTGTTCCAGCATCGCTGACATTTATTAAAAAATATTTAGCACCGTTAACAGTTGTCATATTATTTGGTGTCGGGGATACGAAATAGGGGCTTGGGACTGCGCCTGCAAACGGAATGAAAGCTAAAAATATAACTAAAACTAAAAAAATCGTCTTGTTCATAAAATTAATTCAATCGGAGAATATAAAAAGGATGGTAATGCATTATTAATTATTTCTATGTTTCCCTTTGAATCTTGCAGTTCCTCCCTTTACTTTGTGTTTCTTTTCGGTTGAAAGTGGGCAATCCTGATGTGTGCAGTCCATAAAAAGGCATTTGCTGTTGCCAGTTTTTATCAGTAGGCATCTATCATAGATGGTGTGTTCGCCTGCCCCCTTTCTTGTATCGCCTGTCCTGAACTCGTTATACCTGAATCTGCACGATTTACTGAACTCTCTTGTCCGCATCCCTTCCCCTTCTTATCATTTTCGAGTTTCTCAAGACCCTGTTCGCATTTTTCCGTCATTTATTTGCGAAAACGCCACATCTATCAGTGATGGCTCATGCTCTTCTTCTATTTCGGGCTTTTCAGAAAGTTTCTTTTCAGCGACTTCCTCTGCCTTTTTGATGGTTTCAGGCTGGACTGGCTTGTATGGTTTTCCGCCTTTTATTTCTGACGCTTTTTCTTCGATTTTACTGCCCAGCATGGTGTAGCAGGCTATTGACGAACTGTTGAACAACGCTGTTGCCAATTCTATCTTTTGGTCATCGCTTAAATCAAGCTCGGAAACTTTTTGCATACATAGTTTAAGTTGTATGTAATTTTTTTCCAGAAGCTCTTCGATAGCTTTATCCACTTCCTCGTCTGAAAGTTCCACATTTTGCCATCGGTTAGCGATATTCATTCTCCTATTGAATTTCATTTAATCACCCCAAGTTTATATAATGCAATTAAAGCACACAATGACATTATAAGCAATGCATAAACATAAAACATCACCCAAGCGTCAAGTTCGCCAGCCATCAGTAGCACCTGCATCTTTTAGCTCTGAACAATTCACTTGAACACCATCAAGATAGCAGGTCTTTGTCATGGTCTGGTTTATGATTATTTCACCAGTTTGCGTCACGAAGTCGCACCACAGCCAGTTGCACTTGACATAATCCGCATTTATGTAAAGCGTGTAAATGAAATAAATCTCAAAGAGGCAGGTAATGATTAAGGAAAGTCCGATGGCTATTCCAAATTTTTCAAATGTGTTCATTTTTTCACTTTATTTTTGAAGTAATTTTTGACAACTTTTAGTTCAGAGATTTCCTTCTCAAGTGTGTCCTTGATTTCCTTGAGTGATTTTACATCCTCTTTCAGCTTATCGTATTGCTGGTTATATTCGTGAATTTTCCAGTTGCCATCGAAAACGACTTTGGCTATTTCCTCCCTCACCTTATTTTTCAGGTTGACCATGACGGCATCTGGGTCTTCCCCTTTCTGCAATTCTGCTATCATGCCTATTCTGACATTGTTGAAAGTCCCTTCTATGCTTTTCAGTTCGGAATAGTCAATTTGCTTTATTTTCATATCATCACACCATGTATTCCTCAAGCCATTTTTTAAGTGCCAGCAGACCTATTTTAGCTTCACTTGGCATCTCCTCAAGCGGTATGTCAACGGTATCCACTCCTTTTACTTCCAATTTGTCTGGTTTTGTGTTGTTTAGCTCGTAACCGATTAAATTCCCACTTTTTGTAATTGCGAGTATATCTATGACCCTTCCATTGCTCATTTCGCACTCCGTGACAACTCCGTCTCCTTTCTTGCTGAAAATCAGGAATGAAAGCATTGCCTTTGATATGAAATGCCCAATTCCTTCATACTTACTGTGAAATTTTGTGCGATTATAACCATATTTGAAATCACGCCCATTGTTCAAAATGTCCTTCTCTTTCAATATTTCTTTGATTCGGAAGTAATTCACACTTCCACTGTCCTTATCACTTCAGGCTTCTTTTTTTTGTATTTGGTGTGGCATTTCGGACACTGAAGAGGATTCTGCTTTTTGGTGACATTGACCGCACCGCAATATGGGCATTTATACTTCAAAAAAAGGGTTTTCTTTTCTTCCATACTATTAAAATAGCTTTCAAATTTATAAAGGTTACTATCATTTTAGCCAGTCATTTGACCAAGGCTCTTTCGCTTCTATTATATTTGGTTGCGTCAGATTGGTCAAATAAGGATTCGGCGTATGATTCTGCGTGAGGTTTTGCGTGGAATTCTCTTCCCAAGTGCTGTTGAAAATAGATGATAAAACAAAAACTTGTGGGGAAATTGTTGTCAACACTGTAAGAATTATGATAAAAATTGTTATTCCAGCTATGGGATGCTCGAAATCAGTTTTCCACATAAACCAACCAAAAATTCCAAAAAATAAAAGAAAAAGGAGGGTAATGTCCATGTTTACCCCCCTTCTTTTTGTGGCGTGGGCATATTCAAAATGAGTCCAGCAAGACCGTTATCTTGTCCGCTACCCATTATGAGATATTGTGGCATTAATCCCGTCCATTTCTCCACTGCACGGAGACGAATTACTTCGGGGTTTAATCTTAATGCCTCACCCTGTAGTTTGATTGCCTGTGCCTCTGCTGTGGCTATTGTCAGCTTTGCAGTTGCCGTTCCGTTTGCTTGTGCTATCACCTGTTCTGCCTCGACCTTTATTCTCTTTAGGTCGTTTTCTGCTTTCTGTGCAAGCTGTTGTGCAGTAACCTTCGACTCTATTGCCGTCTCGAACTCTGGACTGAATTTGAAATCGGTCAAAAAGACGCTTTCCACGATTATTCCATGATTCACTAACTTTTCTTTTAATGCTGTTTCTATTGCCTCTTTAATCATGGGTCTTTTTGTTATCAGTTCCTCTGCTGTAAATTCGGCTGTCGAGGCTTTTACCGCTTCCTGAATTGCGGGTGATATAACCCTGTCTTCGTAAGCCACAGTCAATTGCTGGTATATTCTGTTCACTTGTGCAGGGTCTATGTGGTAGTTTAGGGTCACTTCGGTGGTTACTATCTGAAGGTCTGCGGAAGCGGAACTCGCCTTTGCCGAATATTTCATTGTCTGGACAGACATCAGCACCGCCTGATTCAAAAATGGTGTAATGGTGCTTATTCCTTCTCCGAGTATCCTGTCTTCCACTTTACCCCAAGTCAATAATACGCCCCTGTGTCCTGCTGGTATCACCGCTATGCTTCCGAAAACAAGGGAAGCAACAACGCCAATAACAAGCAGAAAAGCCACTGTTTTAACGGCGGTTCTTAATGGGTTGAATTCTTCTGCTGTTGCCATATTTACCTCCAATTTTAAAAAGTGCAAAATTTAATGCCAATAAAATGACAAGGATTACCGCCATTATTCTTGCCCTGTCAATCAGAGCCACAGCTATGCCTACCACAAAAAAGGCGAAAATAATGAAGAAAAACAACTGGTATGATGTGATTTCATTTTTCTTCTTTCGAGCCATGACTATTTTTTTAGCAACAAGATTTATAAAGGTTACTATTTTTATAGATGGATTGCCTTATTCTTGATTGTTATTTTTTCTCTGGACAGTCCATATGACCTTTTTTTCTTTTTCTTTTGCCTCTTCTTGCCACCTTCTTCGTCTCCGCCTGATTTCCTCGCATATCTCCTTCTTCTCATGGTTATTGAGAGGGTTACATATTCTGCGTCAGGAAATAGTTCACGGAGTTTTTCTTTTGGCAAGAAGTTGTCCGCTTGTATGTGCTTTTCTCCATCTGAATACGACATTCCTATTTTCTTCAACTAATCACCCCACTATCCAGCCCTTCGTCAGAGCCTACATAGTGGAGTTTTTGCCGTAGCACAATGGACAGCGCATAAGTAAATTGTAATGCAATGATATTTAAATTTAACTGCCAAAATAATAATAATTAATAGAAAGGTTAACCTTTGCTTCGTAGTTTGGTTAAATGAAATAGGAGTTGGGGCGAATAGCCCCTCTCCAAAATTGTGATGAAAATGGCACACTTGCTCACCACCACGACAAGCGTTTTAGCGTTATGCTAAACGCTATGCATTGGTTCTTACTCCGAAGGCGGGGGGGCAGGTTGGAGATGCGACAGACTTAAAGACTTGTTGTCTGGTTAAGGTTGAAACTCAAACTCTTTATGAGAAATCTGTGGGTTAGTCCCAAAAAGGGTTCGATTCCCTTCTCCGCCATCTGTTTCTGCCACCGTAGCTCAACGGAAAGAGCAATCGCCCTGTATATTATTCAGGAAAGCGAAAGGTCGTGGGTTCAAATCCCATCGGTGGCTTGCCTTTTTCTCCACAGTTTCTTTGTGAAGCTGGAAACCCATGCCCCTATGTAGCCAATGAAGTCAAGCGGGTATCTTGAAAACAGTTCTTCATTTGTTGGCGGTTTCATATTGGTGTCCGTGTAGAAATGATGCCTGCCGTATGAAACATATTCCGAGCAGAAAGTCGGCACTAATTCTCCCTGTGGTGATGAATCGAGGTGCAGATGCCTTCTGAAAGTTACCGTGTCGCCCATATCACTCATTATCCTTATGCCTTTTCATATCGGACAGGTATTGGAAAGCCCCAATGCCGTGACCGCTACCTATCTGCCCTGCCATTTGGGAAGCTACACTTCTGTCAACGGCAGTATCGCCTCTCGCTACCGCATGGGTGGTCACATCAGCAGGATAGCGTTCATCTGGTTTGACATACCTCGGCAATGACGCATGGGTGCTAACCCAGCATTCGACCTGCTTATCATCAGTCATTTAGCCACGCCTCCCCACTTTAGCCAGTTCTTCCCGTTCCTTGTCGGCGATGTTCTGTTGCATCTCCCTGTAGGTTCGCTCGTTGTAAGCACCGCCGAAAAAGTCACTATGAATATTGGCACGATAATGAACATCCGCACTCTGACTTTCAAGATGCGCTTCAAACCTGACCGAATCCCTGTAAACGCCATCTGGGTCAACAAGAACTGCTCCCATATCCCTCGCAGTGTCAACGAGCATGGCTCTCTCGGTAGCAGATAGTATATGCGTCTCGCCTTCCCTCTCGACCCAAACCTTCGAGCCGTCTGCATTAGTGGCTATCTTGACTCCCTTGCCTTGGAAAGCAAACCCCTTGAAAGCATCGAACCATCCTCCGCTCATTACATAACACCCCGCATGGCTTCAATCCTATCCCTTGCGACCTTCTCCCTGTAAAAATCCATATTATGCTCAACGGCTTGCGACAATCTTGCAAGAGTGGGGACTGCGCTACGCCTATAATTTATATCCCCATCTATCTGGTAAGTGCGGGTGCTTTCGGCTGAACCAGAACTGCCCCCTTCCTTTACCCTTATTGAAACTGGCATATTTACCACTGCTTCCCCCAAGCATAAGGCTGTTTAAGGTTGTGTGCGTGTCTGACCGCTATGTGTTCGGAAGCCTGCCCGACCACGCCTGCCACAGCGACCTTCAGCGCAACATCATTATCAGAATCGCTGACAGTTGCATAAGAACGGATGTCTATTCCCCTGTCCACAACTTGAGACCTTGTTCGCAGATAAGCTGTCGTATCGCCCATGTTTTTCCTTTTATGATTATTTTCGCAATAAGATTTAAAAAGGGATACTATTATTATAGTTTTATCATTATTTATCACATGATTGCCACCCTCCCAGTTAATAGGTTACTGTGCCGTTTGAGCTTTTATCATCACATGATTATTTTCCCTGTTCCCTTAACCAACTAACCGACATCTGTTAATAGGTTATTGTGCTGTTTATTATCACATGATGATTAACAAATTGGGGACTGTGCCTTTTTACGGTCATCCATAATTATCACATGATGATTTTTCGCTGGGCTGGCTTAACCAACTAACTGTCTTGTGTTAATAGGTTAATGTGCTATTTTTTATCACATGACGATTAAAAGTGCAAACGAAAACAAAATGACAAAAAACCCACAGAAGGAAATAGGCATATGTAACTTAAAATTATCATATGATTAACATTTTGTTCGCATTTGTTCCATGAGTTCAAACATTGATTGTGCCATTATCATTGAGTATTTGGAGTGTGATTAATATGATGATTATGAAAAGGCATATCAGGATATAATATTTTTCCTGTTTTGATAGCCCGAAAATAGCTTTTAGTCTTTTCATATGAAATTAATTTTAAGTAATTCCTGTGCCTTTTTGATATGCCTGCACGGATGTTCCTTGAGCTTGCACGAATTTATGCTTCCGTGCTTGCAGTCGCAACCCCATGTCCCCTTTGCCTTGTTGTAGCTCGTTGTGTATTTGTCCGTGAAGGTTATCTTCCTTCTTCCGTCTATTACCTGCATTCATATCACAAGATAAATTAATATTCCAGCAAGCGTCAGCAAAGAGCCGAAAATGATTCCCCTGAAAAAGTCCATTTTTAAGGTTTTCCTTTCTCTCGGTGGCTTGAAGAAATCCTTGACCTTGCTGTAATCCCTCTCTTTCTTGCGGTTCAAAAGTGGTATTTTCTTGATAATCCCTCTTTTTTTATGCTTGGCTAAATGCCTGATGTCTTTATCGTGTATATTCCACAGATGTAAGCTATAGGCATCGCCGTCTATTTGCTGACCGCAGTAATAGCATTTTACCATCATGTTACCACCTCTGTTCCTGTTTTTTTAAGTAGCTTTATTATTGTCGGAAGAGGTTTCATGCGTAATTTGTATTCGCATATGTGTTGTGAGTTTTTATGGAAAACCTGTATCGCCCTCAATTCGTCTGTCCATATTTTCTTCGCTTGGCTTATTTTTTTATGACAGAACGGGCAGACATTAAAATGCTTTGATGGGCTTTCGATTTTTACTATTTTGAACCAAACTGGATGCATATATCCGAAAGTGGTTACTGTTTTTTCTGAAAAAAGCACTTGCTTCTGCCTTTTCTCACTCGACCTATCCAACCTTATTCTATTTTTGTCATCTCCAAGCTGTAATCTTCGGGTAAACCTTTTTTCATCTGAAGTGTCAATTCCAGAAAAGATGACATGGTATCCCCTTTCTGTCTGCCTGATTTTGCTCGGAAGTTTTTTGAGCAATAGAATGCCCTTGAGTATGTAGAATGATAGTTTTAATTCGTTTTCAAAATCGTAATCGGCTGTTATCCTGTTATCATGCAAAAAGTAGTTCATGGCTTCGCCCCCAAGAATGATGCGAAAACCTGCTTTTCCAATTTGCGAATTTCAAATTCATCATAATCTTTTATTTTGTTAATAACGATTGCTCTTTCTTTTAATTCATAATCCCAAATTACTAAACATGAATAACCAAAATTTTTGTAGTATTCCTTTGTTCCATTTTCTGTATGATTATAAGATATTTTGAAAAACGAATGACGAGGAGAATGATATGTTCTGCCAAATAATTCAATGATTTTTTTAGAGCCATTTGAATTGATAAAATCTGGGCATCTGTTCCCTACCATGAAATTTCCATTTCCAACATATTTGTATGGCAAACTATTATCATTAATTATGTTAATTAACTTCTGTTCACATTTATTCGGTTTTTTAACAATGCCTTTTATGATTTTTTGAGAAAATTCTGGTGTGTTTCTTAATTTTTTAAGTGGGCTAATCCTTTTGCCATTTTTATATTCATTTTTTAATCGTTCTGATTGTTTTAATCTTATTTGTTTTGCTCTTTCAACTCCGACAATTTCTTCTAATGTTTTACCAGTCCAAGGTGGAGGCTTACCCGTGCAAAAGAAGCATTGGCAATCAATTTTATGGGGTAGTTTTTTTTGTCCCTTTTTAAATTGTGTTTCTTTGGAAATTTTCCTTTTATCTTCGACATATAATTTCTTTTGTGAAATTGACATTTTTAATTTACTCTCTCTGGTATGTTTTTTGCCTTTCATTGGATGTATATACCCATTTTGGAATTTTTTATTAGCGGATAAACTCATTTTCTCTTTATTTTCTTCAGAATGTTTAAATCCAGTTTTACCTTTAAATGCAATCCCTATTTTCCTTTTAGTTTCTTCTGTATGATGCCTTCCTTTCATTGGGCTTGGACGACCTTTTTCAGTTTTACTTATTTTTTCCCTTACCCATTGCGGTCTTGGGACACCTTTTTGCCAATGTTGGTGTGTTTTATAAAATTCCTTTAAACTTTCCGATTGATTTTTAATTGATTCTGGTGACTTCCTTTTACCTATATGAGATATTCTCATTTTTTCTATGCTGGCTGGTTTATGATGTGAATCCTTTTTCATGGTTTAGCACCTAAAAATGACGCAAAGACCTTTTTTTCAATTTCTCTAATTTGTTGTTCATCATAATCGGCACGGAGCAACCCAAATTTATCAAAAAACGCCATATACCTGTAAATCGTTCCGTATTTCTCATAAAGCTCAATCGGTCTTGGGATTGTCTTGAAGATGTATGTCTGCACTGGCTCTTTATTGACCATCCTGTATGCTTTTATCACAGCAAGCGGTTCTGCTTCATGTCCGTTTATCTCCACCATCAGCTTGCCGATTTGCTTTTTCTTTACCTTCACTTCTACTTCCCTTAATGGGCTGTCATCACCATATATGAACCCACCTATTTCCGCATCCTGAAAGCCTGTGGTTGTCAGTAAAACCAGTGTGTCCAGCTTCTTTTTGAGCTTGTCAATCAGAAGCAATTTCTCCGTTATAGTTCTGGGCTTCCTGCGAGCAAAAATTATGCAACGCATTTCGCAGAAGGGGATTGGCGTGTCCGTTTTGGGACTTACCGAATACCACATTCTGACGATTCCGATTTTCCAGAAAATATCATATCTCACCCTTTGCTTTGGTATTCTCGCCATGATTATCCTTATTCTTATATTTTAATAAACTAACCCGTCAGTCCGTATGCGTAAAACTCCGAAGGCGGAATGATGAACGGATATGAGGAAGTGCATTCGACTGGGACTTCAATCATAGCAATCATGTGACGATTATTGTCCCCCTTTTCGCAACCGAACAAGCCTGACGAGCAGTCAACACGGACAGATTTAGTATAAGCCTGATAACCCATTTCTGTCCATATGTCAACACAACCTCGGCTATAATCTACGCAGTTGAAAAAATGACTGTCGTAGGTGTGGTTACTCGCAAATGGTTCTACGGCTTTAATAAAAGAAATTTGGTCAAGTTTTTGCTGGCAATCTGAATAGTTTTCCTGCAAGCTGTCATAATTCAGCCTTATGTCCTGAACAAGATTTTCTATGTCTTCCATTTTCATTTCGCTGTTCTGGATGATGTTCATGCAGTCTGTGGAAATGGCTTCTGTCTGCTCGTTTTTCAACTGTATCAGCTTTTCATAATTACTGACCAGCGATGAATATACACTCGCCCTGTTGTTGTAATACTGGTATTGGAAATGCAATGCATATAACGCAAAAAGTAGCGTGAATGTGAAAGCCAAATTGCTGAAAATTTGCATTCTCTCTTTCTTTTTTAGCTTTTTCACTGTAAATGAAACCGATGTCCTTCCTTTGGTTTTTTTCGCAAGTTTTCTTGAGTTTCTTATGTAAGCTAAAAAATAAAATGCTGTGATTGCGATAAAAAAGACTGCAAGGAACTGCAAAAATTCATAACTGCTTAATTCGAGTAAATTGAACATAGGCATATTGTTCCTTTATAGCTTTTTACTATAAACTTATAGCTTTTACCTATAAGCCTTTTTCTATCTCCTGTTCAGCACCCCTGATAACTATTTTGGACACATTATCCACTATCTTCTCGTTGGACAGCACTATGTTCTTTAGCATTTTCAGTATCATCTTCCTTTCTTTGTCCTTTTCTGGGTCATCAATCAGGTCTTGTGGCAATTCCTTTATGGCGTTATAAATTTCAGTCTTTGTCTCTTCTCCCTTTTCCATGACGCTATCCACGACTTCCTTGAACTGTGCCTCCCGTATCTCATAGAGTTCCTTCTTGTCCTTTTCGCTTAATTTTTCATCCATAATTCCTCCTTAACCTAATGTTCCAATTACTAAATGTTTAGGAAAATCCTTGCAGTTGCATTTCCAGTTATGACCTGTGAACTTCCCACAAGTCTTGTCCCTGACTTGAATCATGGCTCTCCCGCAATGGTGGCATCTCGGTCTGCCGTCATCCATCCGCATTATCCTTCTGAACATTTCCCTGTCCTTTTCTGTTGGCTTTCCCTCTGTCCTTTTAATCATGTTTTTTATAAATTCCTCTGCTTCTTTCCCCTTTAATGCTGGTGTCCCTTCGATTGGCTTTGCGATTGTCCCACCTAACTTCTTAATCTTAATTTGGTCGTGAGATATTTATGTGGCTTCTTTGTTTTCTCGCAATAATACTTCTCAAAATCCCATTTCCTTTGCCATTGGTATATCGGCTGGTGTTTTTTAACCCATTCGTCAAATGGCAACGGTTGGTAAGGTATTACAAGCGGTTTCCTCGGCAGTTCCTCTTCGTATTCTATTTTGACGGCGTTTATGAACTCGAAGTATTCGTTGACGAACTGCGTCACTATGTGTGCGAACTCTTCCATGACTTCTTTCGGTATCTCATTGACCTCTATCACTAATTTCATGCTTCACCCCCTCATTGTTCGCTTATCATTTTCAATATTTTATGGTTAAGTTTCTTTGCTTCGACCAACTTTTTGTTTAATTCCAGTATCAAGTTGGCTAATTGCGGTTCAACTATGACTTCTTCCTTTCCGTTAATTTTGGTCTTTTTTGTCGTTTGCATTCAAATCCTCCTCGGCAATTTCAAACATTTCCATAATCCTCTTGCACCCTTCGCATCCTTTCAAATCATCATCCATATCACGCTTTCCGCACTTGGCGCAGAGATATAACGGCGGTGAAAATTGAGTTTTCGGGTCGTCAATCCATTTATGCTTGCAACCTCTGTGTTTGGAACAAATATTACAATTCTTCACTATTGCTATTATCCATTGTTTGAGTTCATCTAAACATACTGAATCTCCACCATATTCATCTGCCCAAAACAATACCAATTCGCTTATCGTCTTTTCATGTAGCAGTTTCATTTTACATCACTTCCCTTGCATTTTTTACATAAAACCAAGTGGTTTGGCAAACAGGGGTCTTGTTCACCGCATTTTAACCACTTCCAAAAACCAATATTGAGTAGTTCGTTGCACGGATGCGGGTCGTAATAATGTTTGACTATTTTGCCACAGCCCACTGTCATTTTATATTTATCTGTTATCCTTTTCAGGTTGTTTTTAACATGAACTCTTGTGAAAATTGCAAGTTCATCTATCAGCTTCTTGACCTTTTCTGGTGATGGCTCTTGTAAGTTGTGTTTTTGGCTGTCCGCACCGATGCTGATGAATTCTGGTTTGATGTTCTTGATGATTGTTGTCATAGCTTCCAAGTCAAAATCCATTAAGGGTTCAAGACTGCACATTTTCCTTTTCCAGTCAATAGCCATGAAATCTTCCGCCCTTTTAAGCGGTGGTGGGGCTGATGACACTTTATAATCCCTGTTGCTTTCAATAGTTGTAGCAAGTATGGTTTTAGGTGGCAAAATCGGCAAGAATTCTTCAAACCTCTTTGGGTTTTTTGTCTGAAAAAGGTAAGTGTTTTCTGGGCATTCGTTACACCTTGATAACACCAACACTATCCATTCAGCAGGGACATTTCCAGCCCACATATCTGTCGAACTTCCGCAAAATATAAAATTCTCTTTGCCGAGATTGTCGAATAGTGCTTTTTCATCAAAACGCAATTTTCCGACCTTAAACTTTTTCATGTAACAATAACTACAGTTGTGGGCTGTGCATTCTCCCTTAATAATATTCCAAGTATATCCTTTACCGTTTTCGTTCAAAAATTCATACATATTGCTTCCAGTTTTTACTTTATTCAACATAGTTGCTTCTCCAATGTATTTAACCAATCTTTGTTTACCCTTTCCATGTCGAGTGGTATCAATAATCCATCAATTTCTACATAAATTTGCTCGACTTTCATGCTTTCCTTTTTTTCCATATTTTTCTCCTGTCTGATTCATCAAGTAAAATCCATATCAGAAGCCATATTAGTGCCACGCCGAGCTTTCCCTGACCAATCCATGAAAATAACAATAACACTATAGAGCCGACTCTGAATAACTCTTTACCGCCCTTCGCCATAAAGAACAAATTTCTTTCTTTCTTATTCATGCTTATTCCCCAGATTTCAGCAAGTAATCATTATTGACGACCTTGAAGGAAATTACCTGACCATTATCATCAAATTTGAGTGATTTGAAAACCAAGCCCTCTCTTTCTGTGCTTGGGTTGAAAAATGATTTCCCTTTTGCATAATCGAGTAATTCCTGCATTGTTTTGCAAATCTGGAATATTTTGACGCTTGACTTCAGGATTGGGATGTGCTTGATTTTAGGATTGTTCATGTGTTTAATCAAAAACATCCTTTCTTCGGGCAATAGTAATCTTTGCGTGTCAATGTCGTATATGTCGAACACATGGAATTCCGCACCTTTTATTTTCAAGTGATTTTTGTTGATTCCCTCTCCAACTATTTCTCCCTGTATTGCGAAATTTCCTTTGCTTTGCGAAAATTTTCCTGTGAGTTGCGAAAAGGTTTCTTTTAAGCCGAGTTCCTGTGCTATTTTGAGGTATGTGTTTTCTCCCTCTTCTTTCAATTCGAGGTTTCTTGAGCAGTATCCGAATGCCCCATCCAGACAGTAATAGGTGGCAGAGCTTCCATCCTCTTTTTCTGTCATTTCAAACTCCATGTCCTTATGGATTACAAAAAATTCGGGCAAGTTCTGTATCCTTTCTTGGTCTGATTTTTTAATGAATGACGGAAACAGCCCCTTTGCGATTCCTCTCAAATTGGCAGGTAACGGTGGCTCATATTTTACTACTTTCAATATTTCAGCGTAATCCTTGTCAACTTCGGGTTTTTTGATTTCGGGGAACAGGCTTAAAGGAAGGAGCAATCCCTGACTTAATTTTCTTTTTAATTTTACTGTTTTCAACCTGAAACCTTCAGAGCCGTCAGGCAACTTTTTATAGCTTGATTTTCTCAAGAATTCGTATCTTTCTTCAATGGGAAGGAAGCTATCAATCTCGAAAAACAACCCAAAAGCCCCTGTTTTGAATTCGCCCTTTTTTACTACGCACTGCCACCCGTCTATCAGGGCAAGTTCTATCAAATCTGCATTTTCTATGGGCAGGATTTTTGACACTTTTCTGATTGTGACAAGTTTTCTTTCAAACATTCCGAACTCTCCTCTGTTTCCTTATTTTATCAAACGCTTGCAACATCTTCTTTCTGTGCGTTCCAGTTAAAGCAAGATATAGCCTCTTATCTTCAACTGTTGAGAAAAACAGGTAGTTGCAATAGGGGCATTTCAGATATTCGACTTTGTATTCTTTTTTGTTTGGAAGCCACAAAATTTGCACCATTCTGTTTAACTGGTGGAATCCCTTTTTGCAGTATTTTTTATACACGCTTTTATTATGATGTTCCCATGACCTGAATGTTCTCCAAAGAAACCACTTCCACTTTAAATCGGATAGGCAAGAAGAGAAGGAACTACTGAATCTGGAACAATAAGAATCGTGCCTTATTCCACTCTTGTTCATCCCTTCGCCTCTGTTTGCTCCGATAACTATCAATCGGTATAATCCCAAACCAAACGCAATCGTTGAAAGGACACCGATAAGCGTGACTAACCACGATGGGTTGCAACACTCAATAATAGGAATTGACAAAAGCCCTATTATACCAACAATTATCAAATAAACTGCCATATAGCTCATGTGTTCCCCACCTTCGTCCATTGACCGTCAACCTTTCTCCAATTGGGTCTGTTCTGTCTCCTTTCCTTCCTTTTCCCTTTCTTCATCTTATTACCCTCCCGCTTCCAGAATTCAAATTTTCCAGTTTTCTGCTTTCAAAGATTGCGAATAAACCGAACCACAGCCAAGAAATTATGTTTGATATTAAGTTTGACCCAAGTGCATTGATATTCATCCAATTAATCATCATTGCCACCAAAACATTGATTATGAAAACTATGATGCACACATAGCCTGTTGATTTTAACGCCTGTATTAGCGTGAGTTTGCCGAACAATTTTAAATTATTTTTCATTTCTTTCGCTTCTTCCATTCCACGAATTTCCACAATATATCTTCATCTTCCATTTTTATTTTTATCAGTTCCAAGCCATCTTGTGCTTGGCAAAGAAATATATTTGAAGCCATCGCTAATCCATAATCTATTCCATTTTTCCATATATCCATTTCTTTTTCTGTAAATTTGCTTGTATTAATTTTCATTGCTTCGCCTTCTCCTTTATTTCTCTTGTAATTAACTCTGCTTCTATTATCAATGGCAGATATGGACATTCTCTATTTTCGCAATCATAACATTCCCTATCACATTCCATATACACGCTCATCCCTTCCCCTTCTCTATGACGATTTCAACTTCTTTTCCTTTCAAGTCACGATAATATTTCTCCTTCCAAGGTGTCCACCTTCTGATGCTCGTCCAAACCTTATTTTCCGCTACATAACAAGTAAAAATGAAAATCACAATGCCTTTGCCAAGCGGTATCGGGTATTCTTCCGTCTCCTTGCCGTTCCAGAAAGATGCGTCATAATGAAGGAACTCCTCTGGGAGCTTGTAAATATCTTCATGTATCTGGATGCCGATTAAGGTGTGCTTTCCCTTTTCTATTGCTTCCTGTGTCGGCATTTTGTAATATTTGTGCGAAAAGCGTATTTTGGGCATCATTTGTATCTCTCCTCAATATCGCTTAATGTTTTTTCCAAAGAAGAAAACTTGTCGAGGTATTTCTGCTTCGATTCAAGACTTATGTTGTGGCTAATGAGCATATCTGTCTTGTAAACTCCGAGTGTATCGAGTTGCTTTTTCACTTCTTCGTATGTCCAGCCTGTCCTGTTGCCGACTATGCCTATTTTCATGTTTTCCCCTCCGCATTGTCTGTTTTGGGCTTGCCGAATCTGTAAAATCTGGATTCAAATTCTTTTTTAGCGATGAAATGTTTAAGGCATTCTGCCCCACAAAAATGATATTGGACACCTTCATCCATGTTCTCTGTGACGATGAATCTCATCTGTAATACATGACATTCTGCATTGTATATCCTATCTCTGCATTCATCGCATAATATTAAATCCTCTTTCATGTTTTCCCCCTTTCCGCCTTCTTTATCATATCGTAGATTACCTTTCTTGCGACTGCCAAGATGACAATGTTTTTTCCATTCATAATCATATGTTCACCAAATACTTGCAGACTCTCCCCTTGTTCCTTCCCTTTTGCCTTTTGAAGCAATGGTGCAGTTCAAGCTCGCTCTTGCTCAACTGCTTGCTTTTGAGCAGGCATTGGTATGATGTTTTTACCATAGTGTTCCTCCTTCATCACATCGGTTATCATTTTCAGCCTTTGCTCGCAAGTCAGTCTTCTGAAATAATACCTGCACTGTATGTAATTGAATTTGTCTTTGTGCATTTTCCTGTATTTCTTTTGTCTCTTCGTATTCCATTTGGGGTCTTCTTCCAGCATCTTGTAGTAATATTTTTTGGAACATTTCCTTGATGACTTCTTTCTTGCCTCCCTGAAAACGGGGTCTGTATCATATTTGTTTTTTGCCCAGTGTTTTCTGCAATAGCCATGAGAGTAGTGTATTTCTTGGCATCCGACAACTGAACACGCAGTTTTTGGACACATAACTATTATTTTAGTGAAAAGGTTTAAATACCTTACTATTAAAGTAGTCCCTCTTTGCCTGCTTCCCTGAAAAACTGCTCCTTTTTTCTCCTTTGCTCAATTGTCTGGTTATCTGGTAAAAATCGCCCTTCCTCGTTGAATTTCCTTCTCGCCCTCGTTATTGTCTCATAGCTTGGCGGGTTGAGTTCGTATTTGAAGCAGTGTTCCACGACCTTTTTGATGAGCAGGCTGTCATTTCCCCTTGTTTCTGGGCATTCCTTCAGCACCTTGCCTACTATCGCCTTATAGCTTGAATATTGCGGTAGGTATTCACCTATCAGATTGCTTTGCTTTTCTTCAGGCATTTTACCATCCCCTGACCTTTAACCAGATTTCCTTTTTGCGTTGTTTACGCTTTCCATACTTTTCTTTTGCCTTTGACTTTGTTTCTGGTTTTGAGTTATATTCCCTCATGTATTCTTTGTTTGAGATGTCTGTTCTTGCCACATTTATCCTCGTTTTTGTTTAAGGGAACAAACTTTGACGGCTTTTCTGCTATAAGCTCTTTCTCTTCTTTTTCCGTGAATGTTTGCCCTCCGCATTTCTCGCACTCAAAACCCTTTCTTGCATCCTGTTTATGACCGCAGTTGTCACAGGTTGCTATTTCCATTTTTGTTCCACTATCCATAATTTCACCCTGTTTTTGCATTTCTGGTCGCTTCCATGCCCAAACACCACTTCCCGCACCATTTCATCGAATATGCTCGGAGTGAGGTTTGTGATTTCAAACTGATGCATTCTTTCTTTACATTTCTCGCAAATCATTCCAATTATCATTTTATCTCCTTCCCTTCTGACTTTTTCAAAGGTCTCCTTTTCCAAGATTCAGATGTGACAATCCAAGCTATTATTTTGCCCTTTTCATCTTGATAAGCATGGTCAACGACTGGACAACGAACTTTTACCCTTTTGAGTGCCACAATTTCCCTCCTTCTCTCCACTCATTGATATGAATATTATTCCTAAAAGGACAATAATAATCCAAAATCTGATAGCCATTTCATCTTTCGTCAGGTTGCACATCACAGCCCCTACGATATTGAATACGCCACCAGTTAATCCTATCCCCATTTTTTCACCTTAATGTCTGCGTTCTTGTATTTCTTCCATGTCCACTCCACGCATTCCTGCTTATAATTGAAATGAATCACGACAGCCCCTTCGTTGTTGACCAAATACTTGCATTCATCAATACTCACGGTCTTGTTTACCAACTGCTCTCCAATTTGTTCGCAAATCTTGTAATTGTAATAAAAGGTCATGCTACAATTATATCTCGGCTCGTTGAGTGTGAGGAAACAAGACTGCACCGTGTCCGTATCCTTATACTGGTCGCAATCCCATGTCCCATTTTCCCAATCACCAGACTTCGTTCCTATCGTTACGCCAACTACAGTGACATTGGCAACTACTCCGCAATATAATATGACGACAGCTATGGCTAAAGCAACCGTCACTATTGCAAGTAACCGAACCTGTTTCCTCAAAAATTCTATGTCCTTCACATAATAGCTCATAGTTCTTTCTCCTCGATGACGATTATATTATAGCCCCCTTGGTTAGTGTTTTTCCACAGCCTAAAGCACACCACGCAACATTTCCATCATCAGTAATGATTACGGGGAATCTTCCGCACTTGTCATCTACCCACCTCTGAAGAGTGTGGGCTTGCATCTGGCTTGTATTCATTTTGGTTAACCGACACGATTGGCTGGATGACATTCAGCCTGCCAAATCGGGATATACCCAAATTGGCGATGTTCCTCGATGCGTTCAAATCCGCATCCAGTTCAAAGCCACACTTTTTGCATTTGAACCGACTGCCCTTTCTGTTCAACCTCTCTATATGTCCGCATCTGGAACACATCTGGCTTGTGTGCCTTGGATTTTCTTTGATAGTTGTCTTTCCAAGTTCTTCGGATTTGTAATCCACGAAATTGCCGAGTTGGAAATACGACCATCCACCAAGTTTTCTGTTGAACCGCCTGCCTTTGTTCCTCGGTATATTCTTCAGGTCTTCCAGAACGAAGCAGTCATATGGCTTCTTCACTATCTGCTTGCTGATTACATGGTTCACATCCCTAACGAACCGTCTCTCTCTGCCAGACAAATGTTTCAGGTGTATCTTGGCAGATTTTGTGCCTTTTGACTGAAGTTTTGCCTTGAGGAATTGGTATCTTCCCTTGACCGACTTCAGTTGTTTCGAGTTGTAGAACGAGTTATCAGAGCAGACTGCTATCTTGTTTATCCCTCTGTCTATGCCTATGAATGTATCTGGACTTTTGATTTGGTTTTCCTTGTTGAAGATTATATTCAGCCACAACTGACCATCTCGCAAAGTGACTGTTCCCGCTTTGCTGTCCCATGAGTTGTATCTCTCTGCGAACTTAGGAAGACTTATCTGGAATTTCCGTCTTCCATTTATCGTGGAGAGACTCACTATGCCGTTCTTATATGAGAATGTCCGTCTGTCATAGCGAATGAATTTGTTCTTCGGAATTGGCTTAACCTTGAGTTTGACAGCCTTGAGGTTTTCGCAAGCCACATCTCGGATGGTCTGCAAGAGTGCTGATGGAATGGTTGGATATATCTTGCGTAACGGGAAATATGTTGCATTATGGATTTTCTTCTTGTTCGCTGTGTGCATCTCCGTTCCTTTGTCTATGCAGAAGCAGTATGCTTTGAAATACTGCTCAACCGTATCCTTCACATCCTGATTTTCTATCTTCAATCTTATTGCTCTTTGCATATTCCACCTGTTCGCTCTCATCCCACGCCTAAAGGCTGTGGGTTTTCTCGCTCACCTTGATAATAATCATCCCGCTATTGCTATTATCTTTTTTTCTTCTTTTTCAGCTTCGACCAATATTTTTGTGAATTTCCTGATTTCGCTTTTTGATATGCCGAACATTTTAACTGTTTCTGGTGTTATCATTAATTTGTGTTTCTTTTCGTCATAGCGTTGCGTGAAGCACTCAAAGCATATAAACTTTTTCTTCTTGGATTTTTTAGTGTTTTCTTTGCATACACAACTGTTTTATCCATAGGATAGACTGGGTTTTTACAGTAGATGCACTTCCTCTTTAAACATTTGCCGTAATTCTCTCTGGAAGCGACAATATAATCGCAATTGGGATTTATTTTTTTCATTTTACCACCCGCAACTCGGACAATCATCCTCTATATAATGTTCAGTTCCGCAAAAGCCACACCTTACAATTTCCCGTTCTTCTGTTTTTCTTTTTTTCATGTTGTTTCACCCTCCACAGCATTTGTTTTTTTCATTCATACTTTCCTTTAATTCACCCAACTTCATGCGAAGGTTCAAGTTTTTCAGGAATTCTTCGCTTTCTTTTCTGTTATATACCCCCTCGTCTGCCCCGTGTATAACGCCAATAATATAAGCCATTTCTATTTTTTCGCTTTCTGTGAATTTTTTTGTCTCTTCCTTCATAATATCGAGGCTTTCCCCCTTTGTTTTGGCTTTTAGGCATTTGATAACTATGTCAATAATGCCTTCCCTGTCGAAAAGTTTGTCAATTATCATACTTTCACCTCCGACTTTTTTTTCAATTCATAAAATCTCCTGCACATTTCCTTGCTGTGTGCTTTGACATCACCATGTATGACTTCTGACATCATGCGGAGTTCCTTCACCCTTCCCTTGACCTGCCTTATAGCCCCCTCCCTGTCCTTCGGCTTGAGTTGGAATGGTATCAGGTATTGTTCCATTCCGAGAACCTTCTTCCTGAAGTTGATATAGGCAAGCAGGTCTTTCTTTTCGATGATTTTGTCAATTATCATGCTTTCTCCTTCCGTTCTTCCCAATTGAAATTCCTCGACTTTGGCTTTTTCCACAATTCATCTCCGAAGTCTTTCGCATCCTTTATTTCTTTTACAGAAAGTATTTCCAGTGAACCTTTAGGGACTTCGCCATCGGGGGAGAGTTCTTTGATTATAGCCAAAACCCTATCTCCATTATAATAACTCTCTGATTTGAATTTAAGTTCCAGCTTCCCCCATCTCGCTTCGAGTTCTTTTGCCACATCTACAGCCTCGACAGTAAGAATCTGCTGTTTTCGCAGAAGTTCCTTGAGTTTTATATTCTCCTCTACCATTGAAGCACGGAACTTGTCAGATTTCTGCATTATGGACTTGATTTTATCCAGTTCCTTCTCCGTATTTTGGAAGCACTTGTTTGAATATTCCAACTGTTTTTTCAGGTCTGCGTTCTCGGCTCTTTGGCTTTCACATTTATTCTGTAAATAATGATAGTCTTTATTGAGTGATTTTACCTCGGCTTCCAATTCTCTATTTATAAGGGTTTCCTTTCCGAGTAGCGTATGAGCAACATCAAGTTGTTTCTTTGACTTCTCCCTTTCGTCTTGGCGGGCTTTTTGAATTGCATCTTCCCTTTCCTTAAGAGACTTTTCAAGCATAGCTAATCTCTTTTTCAAATAACTTATCTGTTGGTCGTTCATGGCTTCCACTCCTCTCCGCATTTGGGACAGACATAATATGTTGTTATGTCGCCAGTTCCAAGTATCACGCTTCCTTCGATAATCATCAGCATATCTGTCCGACATTTCTTGCATTTCATACCTTCTCCTCCTTCTTCTGGGTGGATGGATTTGGCTTCCCGCACTTGGAACATATTACACCAGATAAAATCTTCAAATGGCTGTGCTTTGTCTTACGCTTTAATTTGAATTGGTTTCCACATACCTTGCATTCGCCAAAAGAACGACCACTATGCGTCTTTTGTTTTGGCTTTACTACTCTTAACATACCTTCGCCTTCTCCATTTTGCCACAAAGTCTGCAAGACCAACCATGAACAGGGCAAAGATAGATAACTCTTGAACCGCAGTAAGGGCATTCTTCGCCATCCCACATTTTCATTTTTAACCTTATCTCTGCGTCTGTCGTCATACTTTCCCCTTAATAATCCTATCTCTGTATTCTTTTTCTCTGAAAAGTTCCTGAATGCCCAAATCATAGGCTTTGTTGCTACATTCACAGCAAATGCCTTCTGATATTATCTCCTGCCCACATATTTTGCATTTGTTCATTGCTTCTCCTTTTCACAACGGCTAAACCTGTAAACGGTTCTTCTTCCATGAATTTCATGTTCGTAAAACTTAACATCATTCTGACATCCAAACAAATATACGGTATGAAACACACAATGCTTATGCAACAGCGTTTTCGTGATTTTCTGGATGAAATATGCGTTATCCCCCATTTTCGTTACCACCAAGTCACCAACTGCAAACTCAACCGCCGTCAACGACAACTTCTTTAATTCCAACATCTTACTTCACCTCCTTTATCTTCTCTGGTTTATGCAAAAGGCGTATTTCCATTTCTGCACGGTAGTCTCCCCTTGTCCCCATATACCTTTCTCCCGCTATGACTTTTTCTATCTCCCAGTCCTCGCTTTCAAGGAGCTTAATCTTCTCCATTAGCTTTATATCAATCTCCGTCATGTTTTGCCTCGCCTGTCAAATATTTTTGGACATCTTTGACCTTTTTGACCTTTTTTCCTTCATAAACGGAAGCTCCGCCTTCGTCATCAAGACCGATGATTTTCATTTTGTTTTTGGTCTTTTCCTCCTTGTTCATCATTTCCAAAGCCAGCGACATAATGGGAACTCTTAATACTGAATACATGACATCGTGACCGAGTTCTGCTTGGTTTTGATAACTTATCTTGCCCTCTTTTGCCAGTTTTTTAACTTCTTTCTCTGTTGCTTTTCTGACTATTTTTCTCCATTTGTCCCTTATTTTTTCGCATTCCTTGTCAATTGTGTCGCCATGTTCGTGAACTATGTAAACTTTTTTGTTGTATTCTTCTTTGATGAGATGAACGCCCTTGCTTATGGTTTTTATCAACCTTTCCCCTTTGAATAATTGTTCCTTTGCGTGTTCGCAGGCTGTTCCTTTGGGGCAGGTGCAACTCAATCCTTCTACTTTCATGCCGAACATTTTGCCGAATTTCCTGTTGAGCATTTTTTTGGTTTCTTCGTGTTCAAACTTTTCTGCCTTCCTGTATTGCTTAAACCATAAATCATCACTGACATTGCTTTCCCAGCTTTCCACACCGAACTTTGTCGGGACTGTCTTTGCATTCCAATGGGTTTCGGTCTCTTCGATGAAAGACTGCTTTACTTTATTCCATTCCTTTCTGGGATATTTCATTTCAAGTGCCTTCTCCCACATTTTGCTCATGGCGTAAATGCTACCATCTTTCATTTTTACTTGGAACATTTTATCTTCTCCTTAAATGGCAACTCAAAATAATAATGCCCACCCCTTTCGGTTTTCTGCCAGTAAAGCATGAAAAACATTTCGTTCTTTTCCAATGCCCCTATTATGTCCTCGTTACCACTCCACCCGCCACAATGTAATTCCAAAATATTTACCTTTTCCCCCAAGTGGTTTTTTCCAGTTTTCAGTATCATGTAGTCATCAAAATTCCATATCTCCCGAAGCAACTCCACAAGCCCCCGCAAATCCTTTTGGCAGTCCCAATCCCTGATTAATTGCAGAGCATATTGTGTCGGGTATCTGTCTGAATCGAGTAGTTGCACTTGTTTCACCTGTTAAAGTTTCAAAATATCCCTTATTTTGTCAAATCGCTGATTGATGCACTTTTCAAGCATTGCTTCATACCTATCGGTTTCATTAAGTTTCTTGTGGATAAAGCCCGAAATGAAAGCCAAATCACTGATTTCCAATGCCATCGCTTCAACTTCCAGCTTATCCTTATCTGCTGAAAAGGCATTATCGCCCAAAGGTTTTATTTCCATGTTTTCATCCCTTGACAACTTTTATCCCTATTTCTTCAAGAGAATCTTGCATTGCCTGTCCATATTCTTTATCATCAGTTCCATCTATAGCTTTTATCATCGCTATGTCGTTTTTGGCATCTGCGGAACGCCACCATTTGTGGAATGCCCAGCACAGTGTTTCAAGCTGTTCTTGAGTTATTTTCGCTGATGTTTTCATACTTTATCTGCTCCTTTTTGCTTTTTATCAGTAACAACTTTTGGAAGTAAATCTTTGGTCATTTCTTCCAAAGCCAGTTCGAGCATATCCTTGCCTTCATTAATGTTCACATGATAATGAAGTTCCCTTCTGTGAAGTTTTTCTTTTTTAAGAATTCTATGAATAGCGAGGTCTTCCAAAATGTTATATGCCTCATATCTCTTTAGAGAAGGCATGGCTTCAATGAGGTTATTGGCTTTAAACAATCCTTTCTCCTTTTTTACTTTTGATGCAATCGCCCAAATTGCCCTCTTTATTTCTCCATTTATAAACAATTTATTGTGCCAATTTTGAATTAATTCACTTTTTGTTTTTTCTTCGTATCTCTTTTCCTCTTCTTCCATTATTTTTTGGATTTCAGGTTTTATTGTCATTTTGTTTCCTCTTCTATCCATATAAGTTTTACAGACTGGTAGTCCTCGCATCTGAGGTCGCCATAGACAGCCATAATTTCAACATATTTCAAAAGGGATTGATATGTTGTTTGGATGTTGTATTTTTCCTTCAAAATTCGATACAGTTCAAGAACGGAAAATCTTCTCCCCCTGTTTGCCTTAAGCTGTGTAACAATAAGGTCTTTGACCTCGGTTAAATTAGAAGTTTCATCCATTACTAAAGTAAGTGACCGAAGATTTATAAAGGTTTCTATTGTTTAAAAATATTTATTATATTGAACTATGTGTTATGTTGTGTTGTGTTGTGTTGAGTTGAGTTGTGTTGTGTTGTGTTGAGTTGTGTTAAATTTACAAGTCCAACAGTTAACTGATATATATCATATGATTATTATTCACCTCAAATAACAGACTCACCGCCAGCGATACTATAACTTTTATTGTCATATGATTACTACCATCCTGCATCTTCCCTTTCTTTCCAGCGTTGTATGTCTTCCATCTCCCCCGAAGTGATTTTTTTCTCCCTGCAAATTTCACACTTGTTATGATTTTTCCTTAAATCTTCGTCAGAAAGAGGTTCGCCACAGGACACGCACAAAAAGTTAAGAGCCATAATATAAATTGCATTACCAAGCTATTTAAATACAGAAAACATAATTATAGTTATCCCAATTTGAAATGTGTGAAAGGGTGGGGTTGACTACCAAGCCATGTATTCTGGTTGAGTAAGGTCAACTGATTGCCCTTGATGACAAGTCAAAGAAACCTTTGATGAATGTTGCAAAGTAGTGCGATAAATAAACATGAAATGCGACTGGAAAGGTGGAGTAATTGTCGCTTTTTTAGTTTTAACTATATTATTTTTTATTTTTATTATTATATAGTAGGGAAAACTGACCAAAAATTTAATTTTTAAAAATGTTCTTCCCACCATGTAACATACATAGAAACTGCGTAAATTGAACTATGAGCTATGAGTTGCGAGTTGAGTTGTGTTGTGTTGAGTTGTGTAGTCAATAAGAAACATATAAAAATACTTAAATAGGTTTAAAGGAACAAGGAGGAGG
>Ga0315296_10000129_pt1 | contig 73649 bp, 78 predicted proteins | sample YL17G14_18_MG_FD_203921 | JGI IMG/M metagenome (GOLD analysis project Ga0315296, IMG submission 203921) | Sediment microbial communities from Yellowstone Lake, YNP, Wyoming, USA - YL17G14_18 | ecosystem: Environmental > Aquatic > Freshwater > Lake > Sediment | place: USA: Wyoming | collected... | reverse complement strand
TTGGGAATATACCCTAATCGCTTGGGTTTCCTCAAACCTTCCACGCATACACAATGTCCATGGAGACATAAATCTTTCCCCTCTGATGAGGGTCGCACGGCTAAAGATTTATTGTCTCCATGTCCACGAAAACGAAATCATGAAAGCATGTGATATACATGACTGAAAATCAATGCAAAGGAAACAGTTGCGACTACATGGTAGCAGACGGACACACACCGCTAACCTACCATAGACGCAAACTGGAACAACGATACGCCCAACTATGGGCAGAAATCGAACTCCCAAAACTCCTCAAAGAGGCGAAAACATGAAAACATTCAACCAAAAACCACAGAGCCTAACAGACCTCAAAAAACAATGGTGCGACCACACCGACACCATAACGCTCACACGCTTAGACCTCAAACCCACAGGATTCGACGTAAAAGAAACATTCTGCCTAACATGCAACAAAACAACACAAATGACATACGCCAGCACACGACAAACAACATGCGCCACACGAACAAACCAAGTTTTAAATCAACAAAAACCGACGGAGAACGACGCAAATAAAACAAGAACGCAAAACGCAAAACCGACGGAAAAACAAGATAAAACTAAGCTTATCTCCATAGATGAACCCCCGCGAGAAAGCCAAACGCTCAACGCAACAAGCCAAAGAGGAACCCGCATAAAAACAGGAAAACTTAGATCAAAAACAAACTGTAGAACAATACAACAACAAAAGAATAACACTTATAAACTAACCCTCAATAGTTTATTACAGAGGACGAATGAAAAATGACAACTGAACAAACCAAAGAAAACCAAACCATGAACAAAGACCATACACTACATCAACCATCAAACTTACTAACCACTAAGTCTGGTGCTCTATCCGTACTGAGCCTCGGTAAAGAACCATTATGGATTCTGTTTACCCGCCCAGTTTCCTCCGCCCAACATTTCTCTTAGAGTTTCAGGTGTTATAACCGTAGCGTTTAGACCGCATAGCAGTCTAGAAAACCTCTGCCGCAGACCAACTTGGTGCGCGTGCTCTACGTAACTTGTCTGGCCCCGATTTTTCAATCGCAAACCCAAACCACCACACAGAAGAGAATAAAGCAAAAAGGGGAGTATAGGAAAACGAGTAATAGGGCTAGATCAGTGACAACGTCATCTCAGACTGAGAAAGCAGACAAGCCCTTCGTCGTATCAGCGACATTTGTTTTTGTTCTAGCATTGCTTGCCGTAGCTTGGGATTTTGTGTACCTTCAAGGAATGGTTTACCGCATAAACATAACAGCAGTCACGGGATTGGTCCTGTTTGTGATAGGAATAGTCATACGCGCAGTGGGGAAGAGGACTCTGGGAAAATACTATTCATATGGTCTGAGGATCATTCCGAATCATAAGCTCGTAACGCGTGGCATCTATAAGCATGTTAGACACCCAATTACTCTTGCTGCCATGATGTACGATGCTGGTATTCCGCTGATCTTCTCAAGCGTGTACGGTTTTCTATTGATGTTGGGTCTAGTTCCTCTCTTCTTGTACCGAATCAGGATTGAGGAGAAAATGCTCGTCAAGAGATTCGGAGACGAATACTGCGAATATATGAAAAGAACCAAGAGACTGATTCCCATCATATACTAGCACGTGTCGCCAAGAAACACCTCACTTCGCAAAGATCTCAGCGAGAATCGAGCCTACGAGGTCATTGAAAAACACCATTGCGACGCCCACGGCGCTGAGTTCTGCTGCTGGGACAAGGCTAAAGATGACGGCCGAGTTGCCAAGATAGCGTGCAACAGTATTGTAGAACTTGTTCCTATCTGGTGCGATTCAACAGCAATCGCCTTCCTCCCATTAGAAAACTGTTCAACAAAATCTACGCTTCTCGAGGCCCTTTAGCACGCGCCAGCAAGTTTCCTAACTGCGTTAGCTTCTGAATCAATGCTTACCTCTGCAAAAAACTTTAACTGCACACAAACATCAACCTTAACTGCCGCTGCGGGGGTACCCGAGCCAGGTCTAAATAGGCAAGGGCCAGAAGCCTAAGACAAGGGGGAGGACTTAAGATCCTCTGGCGAAGGCCTACGTGGGTTCGAATCCCACCCCCCGCACCTCTATATAGGAAAAGCCTGGGGGTCTGTCCAGAGGCGCTAGTACTTGTTTTTTCGGAAGATTTTGGAGCCTTCCAGGTCGCAGACGTACTCGAATCCTGCGTCTATCAGGGTGCACACGTCGGTTTCGGTTTTGGCTACTTTTGAAACGTACTCTTGTTGGTCTCTGAAGAGTTCTTCTGCAAGCTGGACGTACATGAGCGTGTTCTTTATGTTCTTTTTGGCCGAGCTCCAACTCTTCCGCTTCGCAAGCGTGTCCTTCACTGATTCGTGATCATGAAGATTGGCGCCGAGCTTGAGCAACCATTGCATGACACATGTACAACCGGTTATAGCGGCTTCGGCGTATGCTTCTCTGATAGCGCGCGTGTTGACAGAAGGAAAAAGTAAAAAAAATGGTGGTTTCACAAGGTTTGAGAACCGTTTATTTGTCGCCTCTCACTTACAGCCTCGAACCAGTGTCGCTTCATGTGCTTAGACATTCTCTTGTTCGCAGTCTAGTCTGCGTTCGGTCCTGATCACATAGACAAACACAACTACAGTCTCTATCTCTTAGTCTGTCACGATCTTGTGTCTGATCAACGTCCCCATTCAAGTGAGCTAAAGCGGGGGCGATGTAGAACGCAGATGCAACAGCAACTAATACCAGTCCCAATATCAGGGCGCCTCTAATTCTTGTATCCATCATTTTTCATCTCCCATTGTCTTATTGACTCTCTTTTCAACCCAGACGAAAATAAAAACGTTTTTGAGGCGATTTTCGCACAATACCATCTAATTATGTTTAGAAGTGTCCTATACTGTTCAATTTCGTCTATAGTGGGATTTTAAACTCAATTTGTGGATTAAACCGAATTCAAAATCTAGAATCACGCTTTTCAACACTAGCAGCAAAGTTACTTCCGTTGTCTGTGCATGCTCTCGCGCGCGTCGCGTTGCTAGATTAATATTGGACGTTTGATTTCGCAAGAAACGATCAGAGTTTTTCCAAAGCAACGGGCACTATGGCGTAGTCTATGCGAGGAGCAGTAACAAACATGCAGAACCGCAATTTTCTTTAGGAACTTGCTGAAAAGTGGCCCCTGTTCTCTACGTGAGCGATCATTTGGTCGGAGGCATCTACAAACTTCGCGTCATATGGGACAAGGTCACAGGCTCCTTCGTTCTTGACGTGAAATTGAATAGAGGCTAAGACTCCATTTCCATTTGCTCCTGTGGAATTGCCAAGAAGCGTGCAATCGATGACAACGTGGCCAACTGTTTCATTCAATCTGCTGCTGAAAAACGTGGAACCGGCTTTTTTGAGGAATGCTCCTTCAGTGACGTTCACCAACTCCAGTACTGTCATGTTCCATCCGAGTTTACACTCCCAAGCGTACAGATTCGCAACGTTTGAGATACTTATGTTGACGGCAAAATCCGCGTCAATAGATCTTACAACTTTGTCAGGGGAAACGTACACCGTTGTTCTCGTGTCTGTCATGTTGGCTAGGAGATATGCGGCAATGATCCCCGTGATGATCAATAATGAAAGGGCGAGTGTGAGAATAATCTTTTTGTTCATTGTGCATGACCAACTTGTGCGCGTTTTTCTCCAGTTGGATATCGTCCACAGGTCGAGGCTGACTTGTCGAATGTTCTGTTATGCTCGCCAAATATGTGTTTGGAAAGCACTACCGAAGACAGAGTCAACATCGCTATTGCTACAAAGAATAGGTAACTTGGGAACTCGGGAATGACGCCCTGAAAGAAACCGTCAACGTCTTCGTGCGCGATGGGCAATGACAGGCGGGGGTCTCTGTCAGGTGGAGGGTAATCATAAAGTTGTGTTTGCAGGTCAAGTTTGCAAACGCCTGTGCCGACTACACTAAAATTCATGCGGACGATGTTACCAGTTCCATTAAAAGAAGGTGCAGGACTTGTTGATGTTGCAGAGACGATGTATCTGCTTCCCTGAGTGGAGTTATCGGCGATGTATATAGGTGCGTTTAATACCCCGCCGTCTTGCCCTAGCTGAACTTCCGTGTTGACCAACGTCAAAACAGTCGAATCCCAGCTCAGTATCGCCTCAAGGCCGTAGAGGTTCTGGACATCAACAACCGTCACGTTTACACAGAAAGTCTCCCCGACGACAGCTGACCTGGAATTTGGCTCCACGATGACGACAGTAGCGGGAGAAGCATTCACGACCAATGTGTAAAATAGAATGCTGCAAAGGAATATTGAAGCCATAAGCGAAATTCCGATCATATGGTGTCCAATGGACGAATTATTTCTCATCGTCTTCTTTCCTCACCTTTCTCGACAAGAGTGACTATTTTGTCTCTACCTTTTCTATATCTCTTGATAATTCCATTTTTCTCCATAACTAACAGAAGTTGGCTTGTCTTTGACCTCGAGAACCTGAAATGGTCAGTCATAGCAGACTGATATGCGCTGCCTCCTACAGACCTCAACATTTTAACGACTTTTTCTTCATCACTTTCCAGCCCGGGTGAGGTTGGGGGCATAAGCGTTTTGACAGGGTTGATTTCTTTCGTCTTTCGGCGTCTGAAAACAAGAATACCTGCTGCGGATCCAGCCAAGATCGTGGCCAAGCCTCCAACTAGAACGATGTTCAGATCTAATCCTTCAAGGATCCCCTGAGATCCAGCTTCTCTCTTGAAAGCGATGTTGACATTTCCATTGTCAAATTCCGCCGTTCCCAACCATTCGAGCAGTCGAGCAGAATCATCACGCCGTGAAGGAGATGGCAGAACCAGATTGACACTGTACTCTTGCGGATAGGTTATCTGAACTGCTCCATCACCACACAGGCGCGGGAACAAGTCGTGAACCTCGAACACATCCCCGATTAAGATGTTTCCATCTTCAATTTTGCTGAAGTTATCCCATCGGAAAACATATTCAACCGAAATATAGGAGCCGGACATAATTGAATTTAGTGAGATTACTTCAGCGAACATATCCCTGACAGTCTCATTCCTTGCAGCGTCCACGAGCAGTTCGACCCTGCCCTGAAATTGAAACAGATCATCGTGCGTATCATTGATCGTCACTGTCTGTCTGATCGTCCAAGTAGCAGATGCACTATCAGAAATCTCTATTGCGTATTCAACTTGATTTCCTGAGTCTACCTTTCCTGTCGAGGTCAACAAGATGATCATGGCCGCAGCAAGAATCAGTGTGTGAATTCTAAGTGGCATATTCATCACAGAACGTGATCCGGCAATATTTAAGAGTTTTTCGAAGGAATTGAGGTTCGAAACAAAAAATCACCTTTCAAGGCTGCCCCCAATTTCTAAGAGAGCACAGCAGAATCCTTGCAACGATATTACAACCGGCGAGCTAAGGACCCGAAATGTGTGTGCAAAGAGTGCAGAAAATCGTAGGTTCGGCTGCTAATTACAAGATAGACAAATATGAACGTTTGAACACAGAAATAGACGTTTTTGAACGGTCAACATTGAAAAGCGCCTCAGAAACGCTTTTATTTTCCTTTTGACATTAGTTTCTCAGGAAAATTAGGTGAGGAAAATGAAGAAAAGTATTGTTGTCGCAATGCTTGCAATCTTGGCGATCGGAAGCTTTGCATTTGTCTCCAATTTTGCCCAGGCAGACACAGCGAAGAACCAGAGTCTTTGGATCCGAACGCGTGGACTCATCCACCAATGGGGAACAGAACCAGCATTCGGCTGGGTCAACGCACACGTTAGGATGATAGACGTCAACGGCACCTATCGCGAATGGGCGTGGATTCACACAACTTGGTCGGACGATCGTCCTCACATCAACTGTTCACAACCTCCAACTGAGAACTTTACATTCGTCCACTACACCGCTCGACTCATCAACACCACCGACATCACATTGAATGGCGCAGACTACGATCTATTGGTAACAGGCCTTTGGAATGTCACGAAGATAACGGTGAGCGTATACGTCGATGAAAATGGTAATCTTCTCTACGTGGAACGAGTCGTTGAACCATATCTCGCAGATCCTGCAACAGGTGAATTCAAAGTCTTTAACGGCTGGCGCAAATTCGAACTCAACATAACTGGCGTACCGCTGCTCACAGGCATCGTAGTAGGCTATAGGATGGCTTTCATAGAGATAAAAATGTTCGACTTAAACGATGATGGCAAGGTCGACATCGTTGATCTCGTAAGAGTGGCCAGAAGATACCGATTCGTGCCTGGAGTGTTCAACTACGACGATGCTGCCGATGTAAACGCGGATGGTCAAATAGATATCGGCGACTTGACAACAATCGCTGCAAACATAGAAGGATAAACCTTTCTTCCCTTTTTTTCTTGAAGTAATAAACATTATTCAGAATGATAATCAACAATGGAAACAGAAGACGTGAAATAGAGATGGTTGGACATAAGCAGTTGATGTTATCTGTCTATGCCTTACTGTTCTTCCTCTCAATCCTGGCGCCAACGTTACTACCTTCGCCAGTTCAAGCCGTAGTCCCGGCTGTGAGCGTTAATCCTTCGTCTCTCACAACCGAACTTGAACAGAACTTCAATATTGACATCGCGATATCCGACGTTTTTGACCTTTACGGTTGGGAATTCACATTAAGCTGGAACCCTTACGTACTCGATGCAGCGAACGTGACTGAAGGACCATTCCTGAAAGGAGATGGGCGATCGACGTTTTTCGCCTACAACATCAGTCTAATTGATGGAAGGATGGTCGTTGACTGCACACTGTTAGGATGGATTTCTGGTGTCAGTGGCAGTGGCATACTTACAACATTGACTTTCTGCCCGAAGAATTCTGGAGAATGTTCATTGGATCTGTATAACCTCTCATTGATTGACTCTAACGAGCAGCCTATCTTTTGTCAAACTTCGAATGGGTATGTACGTGTCATTTCGCCGCACGATGTGGCAGTAAGCATGGTTGACGTTTCACCCCTACTCGCATCTATTGGAGATCCCGTGAACATTAACGTGACCATTCAGAATCAAGGAAGCTACGCTGAGGTCTTCGAAGTCACTGCTTACGTCAATTCAACAATTATTGGCACACAACAGACTTCTCTAAACGGTGGTTCTTCAGCAAAGGTTTCCTTCACGTGGAATACAACGGCTTATGCCAAAGGAGACTACATTATTCTTGCCACCGTTGGTTCTGTCCCGGGAGAAGTTGATCTTGCGGACAATACAAGGACTGCTGACAGCCTAGTCACGATACTTACTCTTGATCATGACGTGGGTGTCGTTGCCATAAAACCCGCGAAGACCGTGATAGGTCAAGGTTACGACTTCAGAGTAACACTGAAGATAGGTAACAACGGAGTTTTCAGTGAAACTTTCAACGTTACAGCCTACTTAAACACAACTGTTCTTGGGTTTCAGACTGTGACTCTTTCTAGCGGAACCAAAGCAGACATTCTCTTTGTCAAGACTAGTTCAAGTTTTTCAAAAGGCAATTATATGCTGAGCGCTTCGGTCAGTCCTGTTTCAGGTGAGACAGAAATAGATGACAACACGCTCACTTTCGGTTGGGCTGTTATCACGATTCCAGGAGACATAAAGGGGGACTTCGTCGTTGACATCTTCGATGCCATCAGCCTTGCTAATGCCTTCGGCTGTGTCCCAACTGATCTGAAATGGGATTCTAACGCGGACGTCAATAACGACAATAATGTTGACATCTTCGATGCGATTATACTTGCAAGTCACTTCAATGAACACTACCCATAAGAAATGCTTGGGTTCGGGCCCTGACAGTTGCGAAGGTGCAGTGACAGCGCGCGCGAATTACGCTCAAAATGAGCCCAGAACTTAAGTGATGGGTTTGAACTGAACCCGATCGCTCATGATCATGCTCTGCCGCAAGGACGGAGCGACGATTAACGTAAGAGTTTTCGGGTGACTGACTGTGAACCAGATGGCTCTAAGGGCTATCGTTGTTGTTTTGCCGGCCTGACGGCTCCAGCGGACCAATATCCGCTTGCTCTTGTCCTGCAGCAGGGGTTCGAATCCCACCCCCCGCACCTCTACGTTGAAAATAGCCGAGTGGCTGGCTGTCCAGAAGGCTGTTTTCAGTATTTTCGCTTTCCGAAGATTTTGGTTCCGTCCATTTGGGTTAGGTACTCGAAGCCTATTTTCGCGGGTGGATATTCCAAACCCGAATATACAGAAAAAAGACTGGGTTTTGCAGGGAGCGTTGATGGGAAAAAAGAGAAATGCGATTGGCGGGTGATCTCTCCATCACGGTGAGGATTCAACTCCTTCGCTAGTGCTCGAAAAGCAGAGCCCTTCAAGACAGAGTTCATAACAAATATAAACGTGGGTCCGCATAAGCGATTGTGGGGCTTAACTGTGAGCGTTGAAGTGTTGAGGGACATTAGGGAAGAATTGAAAGAACTGAGGATTCTCTACAAGGAGCTGGTGGAAAAGCTGATACCTGTCGAAGAGCCCACTAGCGAAGAAAAGAGAGCAATTGAAGAGAAAGATGAAATTGCCGACGAGAGAGAAATGATGAAGACGTTGGGCAAGACAAATGTTCGCCGTTAATATAAAGAGGAAAGCCCAAGAAAACTAGAGAAACTGGACAAGAAGCAAAAGCAAAGAATAGCAACAATCATTCTGATTCTAAAAAAAGACCCGATACCATTCAGGAAAGCCGACGTCTGCAAACTGAGGGGCTATGAAAACACATATAGAATCAGAACAGGAGATTTGAGAATCGTTTACCAAGTCTCATGGAACGAAAGGACAGTACTTATCCAGTACATCGGGCCAAGAGAAAGAGCCTATAAATAAGAGGGGTTTGCGGGAGACGTCTCCACTATAACTGATGTTGCAACCAATACGCCAGCTCTATTGAAATAGTTCAGTGCGACTATGCTCAAATGGGTACGCTGCATTGAGTATATGCAAATCCTCGCAAAGATAGTTTCTGAGTATTTTAATGTACTACGCTGTAAAACGGGCAGATACGTTGACGCATGAAAACAGTGCTGAAAAAACAGAAGCTCTCCACAACGCAGAGCTAAGATGAACGAGTTTGAGTCTGGATTCATAAACTCTTAAAGCACCGTTGCGCTAGGAGTTTTCGGAGGGTGCCAATAGGAGAGTTTTGAGGATCCTACCCTTAACTTTCTCCTTTCTCCTTTGAGGATTGGCATCCTCCACAACGAAGCGCAGGTTCATTCAGATAACTCTCTGGCATGGAGGGCTGAGTTTGAAGACCGACAAATGGAGATATCTCCTGCAGAACCGATCTTTGTTCTGTTTTTTCATGTTCAGAAGCCCACTAGGGCCGTTTCAAGAAGCCTCGCATGTCATCCCCACCCCGCCGAGGTGTTTACTTTCTGTTCACTGAACTAGGGTTCTATTCTATGCTTTGACAGGTCTTGTTCGAGCTTTGAAATTCGACGAGGTACCTGCGTTTTGCGAGGTACCAGACCCCTCAAACAGCCTACCCCCCTACCTTTTTTATCCCGCGTGCTAGACTGCCAAATCGTAGAGAAGACGAACCCTATGTGGGCTCTTGTTTTGATGCGAGTCTGAGAGGCAAGAGCTGAGCATCAAGATCTGAAGAATTCTTGCCCCACCACTAACGCGTATTTGTTTTCTGTTCATGCGCTGAAGGCCCTAGTAGGGGGGGAGGTGGTAGGGTAAAGATGACGGGTCAGACCCTTATCTTTTCCAATACAGGGTCCGTATAGGCTCTCATTTTGACGTCACGTTTGGGAGGTGAGAACTCACTTTTATGACCTGAAGGATTCTTGCCTCAGTCCATTGACTTATTTTCTCGTGGTTCTTTAAGGCCGTCAATGGGATCTCTTGGAAGGCCGAAATCGGAATTTCATGCTTCGTGCAGGTTTCGAATACGTCTGCGACTTTGAAGAAGCCAAGATCCTAAGAAAGCGCAAATATCGAGTTGGCCATGCGAAGCTTCGTATGGATAACCTCCGGCTTTTTCAACATAGCAGTTCCAGGGGGCAGGATTCGAACCCATCGCGCAGTGGCGACGTCTCCACACAATCCCTTTTTTCTGTCAAAGGCGCGTGTCAGTCTTTTCGGGAAACGAAGATCAATCTCTCGGCTGTGGGTTTTCTAGGCGGCTTGATCTTCCAATCGGGGTAACAGTTGATCTCCTTGAAGCCAGTCACCTGAAGATAGTGAAGGATGTCCCAGTAAGTGAAGAGTCGTATGCGTTCGCGGTCTCGAAAGACATGTATGCCATCAGGAGCCTCTATTACGCTGGTCTCTTGCCACCAAGTCACACCGTGAACTGGGTCAAAGTCCTGAACGCGATCTATATTCATGCATCGCACGCCACGAACACGGGCTTCTTGAACATGATACCCTTGAAGGCGAGCGCGTGTCCGTTCAGACAGGGCGTTGTAAATGTTGCATATCAGTATTCCTCCTGATCTCAAGGCGTTGTGGCTCTGCCGCAGACACTTCAGTACATCGTCATCGTCTGGCAGAAGGAAGAGTATGTATAGTGCAAGCACCGCGTCAAACTCATTCTCATACTTCAATCTCGTGGCATCACCCTGCAACAGTTTCACAGAGACACCCTCGCGTTTAGCTCTGGCCTCGGCTATCTGAACTCGTTCAGGGGTGTAGTCTAATCCAGTGCAGCGATAGCCACGGTGAGCTAACCCGACCACGTGGCGGCCGTTTCCACACGCAACATCGAGTACCTCGCTGACTCGACGGGTTGGATGAGTGCTGAAGGCAAATTCAAGAAAGTCGAGTTCACGTCTTGTGTTAGCGCGTGCGCTTGCTCGCTGAGCCAAGAGGTCTTCGTAATAGGCCATGTGAGCGTAGTAAGCGCGAGAGGCCTTCAGAACAGTCTCCCTAGTATTTTCCTTTCGGCCCATAGTATCAGGTCTGGTTCCGCTCAGGATATAAGATTTAGCGCACGTTAGATTTCACTGCCGCGCGCTACAGATATTAGGCACATCGGACACAAACCCGCGGATATGTGAGGAGTCTGGGTGGAAAAGATTGTTGCCTACTGTGGAATAACGTGTTCTGATTGTCCGACTTTCAACGCGACCAAAACGGACGACGATGCCGAAAGAAAAAGAGTGGCGGACCTATGGACAAAGGAGTACGGTCACGCATTCAAGACGGAGGACATCAACTGTGACGGTTGCCTAACTAGAGGAACACGCGTCTTCAACTATTGTAACATATGCGAAATAAGAAAATGCGGACGAGAAAGAAATGTGAAAAACTGTGCTCACTGTGATGACTACAAGTGCGAAAAGCTTTCCAAACTACATGACCAAGCTCCCAAGGCAAAAGAAACACTTGAAACGATACACAGAAGCGTAAGCAAAAACACGAAGCACTAGCACGCGCTTCAAGACATGATATCGCCGAAGAAGAAGGTAGATCAACTCTTGCCTGAAATGACTGGCTATTGCGGATTGGACTGCCAGGAATGTAAAGCTTTCAAAGCGACTCAAGCGAAAGACTATGAAAAGAAGAAGCAGATAGCCAGACACTGGTCCGATCAAGGCGAGATCAAGTTCAAACCAGAAGACGTTGACTGTCACGGATGCAAGTCTGATACGATTTCTGGTTTCTGCCGAAAACTCTGCAACATAAGACCGTGCGCGGAAGAAAAGAAAGTCGAAACCTGCGCCCACTGCAACGATTATCCTTGCGAAAAACTGAAAGAGTATTTGTCAGGCGACCCCGCCGCTACAAGAAATCTTGACAAAATCCGGAAAGCACTGAAAGTCTAGAAACGCGAAGAAGGAAACAAAGAAAAACGGTTTCACTGCACACCTTCATTCACTTCTTTGCTCGAAGATCATGGATTCAAAGTCAAATTGAGGCTATAGCAATAATCCCATCCTAGAACGCGTTAGTATGAAGTTTCATCCCTCATCGGGCAGCAATTGCGGGTTCTCTCGAAAATCCTCTCCTTTGTGCAAACTGTTTCAGGAGGACACTCAACTAATTGACTTATTAGCATGTACATTCTGCATTGCGCGTTCCAGGTATCGTGACTCATTTGATCGTTGCTAGTGGTGAGGCAGAAACTAGCATCTACACTGTTTGTTTTGGAGTTTGATGTGTGCGATAAGTTAAAATCTTTGGGCCGATAAGTGGGAGTCGTTGCGGGTGGTATGGGTGAATCCGAATGATATACGGCTGAGGGAACACATGGGGATTGTAACGAGCGACACGAGTACGCGTCAGTTCGGTTTTTTTGTGACACCTCTGAAGAACAGGACGTCGATTGGGACAGAAGATTATGTTATGGTGGATCACCCGGTTCATGGCGAGTTGTGCCCGCTGTTGGCGGTGGTGAAGGAGATCAGGAATTATGAAGAGGTTGTTGGGACCACGATAGGCGAGAAGACTGTTGAAACCGTGGCCACGAGTGAGATACTGGGCTACGTAGACCTCAGAAACCCCGAGGTGAAGCCTCTGCGCAAGTTGGCTGTGGCGCCGTCTCCGGGCAGCAAGGTCTACATGCCGTATTCGGAGTTTCTTGAAGACGTGCTCCTGAGGGATCTTAATGGCAAGCCGTTTGGGCATGCTCTTCACGTGGGAACTCTTGAATCACACGCAACATTCAAGAATGGAGAGGCTAGACCTCTGAATTTCTATTTGAACGCTGAGGATTTCACGAGACAGCATCTTCTCATTGCAGGGATGACTGGGGCTGGAAAGACTCATACGGCAACGGTTATCGTTGAAGAGTTGGCGAACAAGAGCGAGTGCTGTGTCGTTGTTCTGGACTCTTATGGCGAGTACGTCACTGTCGGTGTAGCTGGAAAACGTCTCAAAGAGCTCGGGGCTGAGGGCCCTGCGGCGATTAAGCATTATCCTTTTGACTTCAACGTCTCGGTGTACGCTTGCGATCATGATGGAGTCGTTAAGACCCTCAAGAGGTGCGGAGTTGACGTTGGAAAAGAAGACAGGTTTTCTGTCAGAAGTGCCTCGAATCGGTGGCCAAAGGCTTGCGATGAGAAGGCCGAGGCTGAGATGAAGCACGCGTTGAGCGAAGGAATCAAGTCTAGCCGAGTAACGGTTATCGATGCCAAAGGTCTGCCTAAGGATGAGCGGCGCAACTTCTTAGCGTGTTGTGTTAGGGCTCTTTGGCAGGCCAGAGTCGATGGGAGTGTGGAACCGTTTGTGCTGGTTGTTGAAGAAGCAGAAGCTGTTGAGGCAGAGACACTAGGGAGGATCGCTTCCGAAGGAAGGAAGGCCGGCGTTTCACTGTGTCTTCTCTCTCAGCATCCGACTGAGATTAGCGGGGCTGTTTTGTCTCAGATGAGTACTTTGTTGATTGGAAGGACGACGGATGCTGGAGACTTAGAGTATTTTAGGAATGTGGCGGGGGAAAAGTGTGTTCTGCTGCCTCAGTTGACGACGGGTGAGTGGATAGTTAACGGGATTGATCTGAGAAGACCGGCTAAGGTGTTTGTCAGAGATCGCTATTCGCTTTCTGTCTGAAGAGTTGGACAGTAGCAGGGGACTAGTTTCGTCCGAGTCAGTAGTTTGCTTTGAGACTGCTTTCTTTTGTGGAATGCAACTGCTAGCAGGGTGGATATCAGGAATAATAGTAAAGCGATTGTCATGGTTGGGAACTCTGGGATCACTTGGTATTGATATTCAAACCCCATTTCCAGAGTTGTTATTGTGTGATCTGCGTAGTCTTGTGCTATGATTATGTAGGTTACGTTTGTGGCATAAGGAAATGCTGGTATGCTGGCGCTCCAAATGTCATCTCCGAGATTCGACATTGCAATGTCTGTCCATGTTCCGTTGCCTCCAGTGTAGTTCAGAGTCACTTCTTTCACTCCGCTTATGTTGTCAGCGACTGTGGCGTTGACGTTGACGATGTCCTGTGGTGAAACATTGTTTTGGGGTGGAGCTTGAGATATGTTGATTATGTTTGGGGGAGTTGTGTCTACAGCGGCGGCAACTACTCTTCCTTTGAGGGTTCCACTGGGAAGGTTTTGTAGAGTGAAGTCTATGGGACTTGCGGTCTGTCCTAGGTTTATCGTCACGTTCTGTGATGACGAGATATATCCCCTTGCGAGGGCTGTTACATCTACTTGGGCCGAATTCTGGCCTTCGGGTAGTTCGATTTCCATCCTGTATTTGCCGTCATCATCGACCATCGCAAACCCAAATATTCCTTCTGCCACAGCTCCAATACCAGCAGAGTCAAGCGGACTCCCTGTGCTGTTTCTCACGGTGCCAGCTATCCAAGCCAGACTCCTGCTTATCTGGAAGTCTATGTTTGGAGTTTCTGCGCCTGCTGTCACGTTAACGGTTTTTGAACTGGCTTCGTCACTCGCGGCCGTCACCTTGTACTGGCCTGTGGCGAGTCCTGAGTCGATGCGATATTGGCCGTTGTTGTTTGTCGTGGCTGAACCGGAGTACTTGTAGTCTAGTGAGAAGGCAGATACGACTATATCAGGCGCAGGGATACCGCCTGTTAGTGTAACGTTGCCTGTTATGATACCTGAGCGATCAAGAAGGAAATCAACCGTGGTAGTTTGTCCGGGTGTCACGGTAGCGTTCTTGTAGTCGGTGAAGCTGTAGACGTAGCCTTTTGCATTTAGGATATAGACTTTGTAGGTTCCGTTCGGTAGATTGCTGTCTATTGTGTATTCGCCTTGAGGATTGGTTGTTGCGAGACCTCCGTAGGCGCCTGGTATGCTTGAGGCTAGGATGCTAACGTTTCCGATGGGAACACTGCTATTGTCCCTTATGGTGCCTGAGATTGCTCCCGATGGTTTGAGCTGTACTACTACTTCTGATGTCGTTTGACCTTCGGTGGCTTGTATTCCTGTGGTCTTGTTCGATGCATATCCCGCGGGGCTCGTTATGCCTGAACCAGTGAAGAGCAGTGCCTCTATTGTGTAGGTTCCGTTCTTGATGTCGGTGTCGAAGGTGAAGGAGCCGTCGGTTGATGTGACTGTATAGCCAACAGGGGTGTTATCTGACTCGTCCTTGCATTGAACGGTGATGTTTGATGCGGGATTGCCGCCGGGGTTTTTTACCACTCCTTGTATCCTGCCTGAAACGTTGAGCTCTATGTCACCGAGGTTGGTTTCCACACCAGCGATGATGCTGGCATTGAGCATTCTTGAGATGTAGCCTTGATGATGAAGGTCAATGGTGTAGTTGCCCGCGCCTAGTCCTTGTGTTATGGTGAACGTTCCGTCTGAACCTGTTATCGCGAAGCCCTCACCGTTGTCTCCACCTACGGATACGGAAGCATTTGGCAGAGGGGAGAGAGTCACTGCAGAAACGGATGCCAATTGGCTGATTAACAGCATCATCAATGGAAGTAATTTCAAGAGATACTTGCTGAATCTCATATGTACACCTTTTCTTGTTGCTACTAAAGAGCTTAGGTACTAATTAGTCTTGACAATGGATCGCCCTTTTGACGAGCGCGTGCGTATGACAAATCCTTCACCGTTGTCTCCGCCTATAGTAATAGAAGCATTTGACAATGGGGAGAGAGATGCCGCAGAAATCGATTGTAATGGAATGAGCGCGCGCGGGAACGGAATACGGGCAAAAGAACCGGTTCAAGGAACTTCGGAAATAGTATATACACTATCCTGACACACCCCTCCAAGATATTTTGAAAATCCATATAGCAAAAGGCATGTACTACTTAACAGAATCCGAAGAGATAGCATATATGCTAGATTCCCAGCGATTGCTTTTTCCTATACGAGAAAAAAGGATATTATGGCACTGGATATCCATACTGGATGCAGCATAGATACTTGGCCGTTCTTGAGGTTCACAGTTTATTGGGGTTTTAGTGCAAACGCCCTAACGCCCCAAGGGTCTGAGTTGTAATAACCCATATCATAGCTTCCACCAGATATTGTTCCTGCGCTAGCCATTGTTGCAGTCTGCAGTTGAATACAACCGTCGTTCGAAGAGCCGCTTGGATTGTACGTGAATTCATTCACTGCTTCTTGCCAATCTCCGCCACTTTCACCTGTAAAACTGCCCACACTATTGTCATTGTTCACAAAGACAAATGAGACGGCAAGTCGTCCATTGCCAGTCGTAGTTACTGAACGCGCTTCAATTGACGAATCTGTTCCCGAACCAAAATCGGGGTCTTCTGTGAAGCTTGAAAGTGCAACATTGCGGAAAGCGTACATGCGTGCCATTTTAGTAGCAGATCCCCCTATGGTGACTGTGATAGTTCCTGATTCTGTTCCGGTACTAAACTTATAGTAGATCCATTGTCTTCCTGTTCCCGTAGAGTCTGGTCCATATAACAATGTAAAGCCAGTTGGTGTTGTTGGAGTACTAGATGGATCTCTCACAGTAACTTGCAGTAGGATTAGATCGTTGGCTTGTAAGCCAGCGGGGTATCCAGGTGTGGGGTTCCCGTTCGTTGATCCTGAACCGGTTCCAGCAGAAACAAAAGTCACATGGGGAGGCAACGGAGTTCCCGTAACCAACACATCGTCGATGTAGCCATAGTCGTATGGTGAATTCGCCATTACTGTGAATCGTATCTGTATAGGGTTCCGGTCATCAGCGCTGGCAGGGAAGGAATATGCGTTCTGGGCCCAAACGTTTGAATAGTAGTCTTCTATCAGAGTCCAGCCTCCGCTCGTACCGACACGCCACTCGACCCTTACATAGTCATCATCCCAGAACGGGCGGTCGGTCCTCCAGTAGCTGAGTTGTATGCCTGAATAATCCTGCGTGCTGATAGTCAACGTTATCCTGCCATTGTCTCCCCACCAAGAACCCCTGAGCTCAGCATAGTATGAGGCGCCAGGATAGGCAGGCTCATCATTCTCACAGTGTGGCGTATAATCCCCACTCAGGCTCCAATGCGGCTCATTCTCTATGATACCATCGTTGAAATTGTCAAAGAATATTATCGTACCTGGAATGCTGGTTGTGTAGTGTGCTGTGGCTGTGCGAGGTGAGGTGATTGCAACTGTTATTGGATTTACGCCATTGCCTTGCGATGTACCGTCAGCATCCCAGTAGTCAAACGTGTATCCAGTAACAGATTGAGCTGTTAAGTCAACGCTGCTTGAAGCGTCGTACCACCAGCTATTCGCCGTGTTTGCTTCACCAGCCGGGTTTCTAGAAGGCTGAGGACTTAGGCCAGCAGGATCCGTCTCCACAGTCAACAGATATTGGTGCGTCCATGCAGCTGTCTCAGTGATAGGACTATTCATGGTCACCGCGTCTGCGGCTGGATTGGCTGTGCCACTATATGATATCGTTCCTGATCCAGTCCAACCGTTCCAGACATAACGTTCGCCATCAACTGTTGAAGGAGCAGACGCAGAAATGGACAAAGTTGAACCAGCATCATACCATCCAGTGCCAGGGCTAACGGTACCGTAGTTCGTGGACATTGCCAGATAGTACTGAGTCTTGTAAACTAGCGTTATCGTTTTGGCTTCGGTCATGGTGACGCTCGCTGACGGAGCATATTGGGTAAAGTTGTAGCGGACGCCTCCCACACCTGAGGCGCTGGGTATATACTGCTGAGGTTGACTGACAGTTACGTCTGTACCTGCATCAACCCACTCAGTCCATTCGGTCGCCTTGAGTACCTCAGAGTTTGTTTCCCCGTCTTTGACGTACGTGACCTTGAACGTTCCACCTATAGCTTCAGCCGGACTCGCCGTAACGGTGATCTGGAACTGAGACTGAACGAACGTTGCAGTAACGATGTTGTTGCCAGTGATGGTTATGTTTGCTGGACTGACGGTGCCGACTAGGTCTCCGCTCCATGCAGAGAAGCCCCAATGAAGGTTGGGGACAGCAGTAAGCTGAACTTCATCGCCGTAGTGATAGGTCGGCTTGTTAGGATTCTTGGTTACAGAGCCGCTTCCAACAATGTTCACAGTCAACGTGTACTCGTCCTGAGTGAAAGTGGCAGTAACCGTCCTAGGCCCGTTCATCGTGACGGTAGCGTTGCTTGTGCCAGCGGCGTCTCCGGTCCAACCCGTAAAGGTCCAGCCGGGAGCATTAATAGCCTCGATGTTGACGACTGTGCCAGAAAGGTACGTTTGGTTGCCCGGATTCACGCTTCCTTCACCAGTCGTGTACATTGTTAACGTGTAGCTGTCTTGGCTAAAGATTGCAGCGACTGTTCTGGGTCCATCCATCGTAACGGTGGTATTAAGTAAACCACTTGCATCTCCGCTCCAGCCTATGAAAGTCCAGCCGGGAGCGTTGATTGCTTCAATGTCAACAACCGTACCAGAAAGACGTGAAACATTCCCCGGATTAACAGTTCCTTGACCAATCGTGATCATCGTCAACGGATACGAGTCCTGAGTGAACGTGGCAGTCACAGACTTGTTAGCATCCAAAGTTATAGTAGCCGGATTAGCTGAACCTGTTAGATCCCCACTCCAATCTTGGAAGCTCCAACCAGCCTGCGGAATAGCAGTCAGATTGACAGCCTGACCATAAACATACGGCTCAGAAGCATTCCTAGCAACAGAGCCCTGACCAACAACACTAACAGCAATCGTGTACTGGTTCTGAGTGAATGTGGCTGTCACAAACGGAGTTTCATCTATGGTGAAGGAATCTGGGTTGGCTGAACCAGTCAGGTCTCCGCTCCATCCAGTGAAAGCCCAACCAGGATCAGCAGTCGCTAGCAGTTGAACAATATCACCGTAATGGTAGGTCAACTGGTCAGGATTCCTAAACACGGAACCGCTACCGACTATGTTCACTGTCAGCACATAATCGTTCTGAGTGAATGTCGCGGTCACTGCCGGGTCCAAATCTATGGTGACGTAGTCTGGGTTAATTGAACCCGTCAAATCTCCGCTCCAACCAGAGAAAGTCCAACCAGTGGCGGCAGTCGCCTGCAACTGAACAGAATCGCCATAATGGTAGGTCAACTGGTCAGGATTCCTAGACACGGAACCGCTGCCCAGAGGACTCACATCGATAATCAAAGTATAGTCGATCTGAGTGAATGTGGCCGTAACCGCCTTGTCGCCATTCATAGTTATGTTGACAGGGTTATCAGAGCCAGTTAAGTCTCCGCTCCATTCAGAGAAAAACCAGCCAATATCAGCGGTAGCAGTCAACTTAACTACAGTGCCACCAAGATAACCTGTCTCGTAAGGATCTAGATCAACGCTTCCGCCGCCAATGGTCGTCACAGTCAACGTGTATCCACCGGAGAATACAGCAATCGTGAACGTGCCTTCCGCGAAAACCCCTTCCTCTGTAACGACTTTGATCTTAATCCTCTGTCCTAACGTAATCGGGAATTCTGCATCTACCGTTGCAGTCTCACCCTCTTTCAGCGTGTCCAGGTCTATGCCAGCCCCTGACTGAAGAATTCCATCAAGGTAGAGACACTCACTTGGAACAAACCGAACTGTTCCTTGACCGACGTTCTGCGTATAAACCAACAAATAAGTGCCTGTGTGCGCTACGCTCTGGATCTGAATCGCTTTGCCAGTCTTGCTGGTCTGAAAACGTATGTACCCCATCAACCAAAAATACGCCACAATCGCAGCTATCACAGCGATAGCTATCATCAGCAACACAGCTAGAATGGGAGAAACAGCTTTCACAACTTTCCTAAACTTCTTGAACACTTGCACCTTCAACTCTGTAAATCCTGCAAAACTCCAAATGAACATCTCTGCCTTCCCCTAATATGCAGTTCAACGGGCGCTATTTATACAAACGAGGATAAAATCTATAGAAGATAGCTCTAGTTGCACCCCACATACCCCCTTCCACAGATGCGTGTCCACTAAAGACAATGATCGTCTCCCACGTTGTCACACAACTACTCAGACGAAAAATCATAACTGCAAGCCGCAGTGTTTCCCAGAGTAGTAATAACCTTGAATATTACCGTTTCCTCTGAGGGTGCGACGTAGTTGACCACCACTTCCTGAGAGTTGGGAAACACTCTGACAGAGCCATCTGGGCTGAATTCGGTCTCCCTAATAGTCATATTGAACACGATGTCTCGGTAAGAACCCGCCGGAACCCGCATGGGTTCAAATTCGGCGTACATATGACCTGTACTGTCAACTATCCATAGCCGAGATAAAGTTGCATCTATTCCGCCGGAGTCACCCACTTCCAGCACAACATAATCAACCGTCACTTCCATGCCCTCTACGTCCAGTTGTCCCCGAACATCTTCAACCTGGACTGCGTCTAAGAAACTGACCTCGACAAGCCCTCCACCCATATACCTGCTCGCCGGCGCAAGTGTCACATTGAACCATTTCGACTTTGGAAACCGCTCACCCGTCACGTTCTGCCCAGTGCTCGTATAGCTCCCAAGAACGAAATCATAGACATATATGGTAACATTCTCATGTCCCGAATCGATGTATCTTGCCAACACACACAAACGGACAACTGAAACCAGTTCCATGTGTTGAGCATTTATCCCTGTGTCAAACACAAAATCCTCCTCAGGCAGCCGCCATCCCCCATTGGTTGACGTCTCATTGATGAAGGGACTAGAATCGGGTTCAGCATACACAGGTTCACCACTTCTCACCGCGGTATCTATCTTGATTGCTGAACTCATCTTGTCCCCCACTAAGCCATCCATTTCTCGAGTCACCTGATTGTGCCAAAGGAACACGTTGGAGAAAAAGAAGAACAATATCACGAGAAACAGCACCGTCCCCACGATTTCCGCAGTCCCTCTCCGATTCTTCAACATTCCCATCAACATTTCCAAATCACCTCTGCTCACCAGGTGAAACGTATTCTCTCTCGAAGACTGAACCTCTTTCTGTAGCCAATTTGAAGGCGTACCTTTCACCAGGGATCCACGAGAAGACAAAGCTCATACTCTCGTGTTTGCCAACGGCAATCTGAACTGGATTTGGACTGAAGTTTGCTTGCAGACTGTCGAGGTAGAACGCAGTTATGTTGACTGCAGCTTTTCCATAGTTGTACAACCATATCTCGACAGTCTTGTTGGCTCCGATCTCCTTGAACCAGACATCCTCGATCTCAACCAACTCCAATACTGAACTCCCTCTTCCAGTCTGGTAATCTTTGACGTAGGAAACGAAAAAGGCGAACGCTACACTCATGCCTAAGACTACGATTAAGATTAGAAGAATCGTGGAAAGAACGGGTGACACCGCACGCCTATGCCTCTGCAACTTCCACATTTCACGTCGCCACCCAGTTTGGAGGAATCAGAACGTAGAATATGACATATCCAGCGACCATCAACACAATAGAGTGCTTAAGACCACCAACAACCCGACGCTCACCTATCTTCCCAGCCATCAGGCCACCCACCAACGCCGAGACAAGCATAGTCCTATAGAAGAAATCCTTGAACGCTTCGATACCCACTATGCTCACAGGACTGAGAATCTGAGGATACCCCTCAAGAGGAGCGAAGAAAGATCTCAGAAGAATAATGGATGTAAAGATGAAAACAAAGAACGCAGAATAGATTATCACGAGATAGGGCCTCATCTGGGAACTCGTCTCCTTATCCGTCTCCCTCATCTCTTCCATGAACCCAGCCGTCGATGTAAAGACCTTCCTTATCTGACCACCTGAACGACTAGCCTCCAAAACGAGAGTACAGAACCTGTTCACAACAGACGAATTGATCCTGTTCCTGAACTTTGTGAGAGCATCCTCGAAGGACAACCCCCAAGACATCTGAACCGTAAGTTTATTCACCTCGTTAGAAAGAGGAGGACGAACCATCTTGTCCTCGACAACTTTCTCAAGAGCCTTCACGAAGGTTACCCCAGTTTCTTGGCATTCAGAGATGCCTCTCACCAACACAGGCATCTGATCATCAATCGTGTCCATCCACTTCTGATTCAGATAATCGAGGATCGCCGAGGGAGCTATCAAAATCAGAAGTGCAGCGAAGAATATCTCGTTAGAGAAAGTAGCCGCTACGTCAGGCCAAAGAATGATAAGGCCAAGGCTCAAACCAGCGGCTAAAACCACAGAAACTGCAGCCGCGATCAGTCTCTTCTTCTTCAAAATCTTCCTCACACAATCACCTCTGTGGACTCATGCTGTCCACCGTCAGAATCATGATGCCGACCCCAGCTGGCAACAACACAAATGTCAGAAGATTAAGAAGAACATCAATGTCCAAGTTTGCGATAGTGATGCCGGCCCCTATGAAGGATACCACCGAAAGCATTACTATGAGCATTAGCGGAGCAGCGACGATGAAAGTTATGTAGGTCTCAGCGATTATGCCCAGGCTGTCAATGAAGTGCTTCATTTTCAGCACCCTTTCACGCTTGTACTTGTCAGATTCATCTCGCAGATAGACAGTCAAATCCCCACCCATATGCGAAGTCGTAATAACTCCATCCAGCATGGTCGCGAGCCCTCTTGAAGGAGACCTTTCAGAAGCCTTTCTCAACGCTGCATGCAGATCTGAACCCATAAGCTCGATATCTCTGATAATCCCACCCACTTCTTTGCTGACACCAAACTCCTCCCCCACCCTACCTAGCGAACGAAAGATTTTTTCAGCAGGCATCCCGGAGCTCGCCAAAACGGACATGAAGTTTGCTATCATAGGGAGGTTCGCGTCAATCTTGTTCCCCCTCGAGAAAATCACATACTTAGGGTACGCATAGCAGATCCCTATCGACCCAACTCCCACCAGTATCCCAATGACAGCTGGAAGGACAAGAGGATACAAAACCTCAACGCCCAAGAACATGAACAGAGAAAGAGACACAGCAAAGGCCGCGACACCTGCTACAATAGAGGCAAACGTCATCAATCCGACATATACCCTGATAGTGGTTCTGACACTAGCCTTACCCAGGTTTCTCTCTAAGCCTCCGAATTTCGAGAGGATTCGAGGGTGAATTATCTTTGAGAACTTCCAGAACAAAGCGAGCAGCTGATTATGCACCGTTCGTCGCCTCATTGTAGATGAAATCTGGATTCTCATAGTATCTTCTTATGACATCTGAGACATCCTTGTAGTTTCTCAGGTTCCGGGCACGCATCCATTCAAGGACTCTCGCCCTGCGCTGGATCTCCTCGTACGCTTCATCTGTGGAGATGCCCTTCTTCTCTGCTATCCTCTCCACAAGGTAGCTTCTCCCAGTGTATTCAAACTTGTCTTCGGCCGCATTCCACTTGTACACCTCATTCGTCAAAATCTCCTTTGACCGTGGATCTAAACCGACTATCTCAGATGTTATTACTGTTCTTCGTGTCGGTTTGTCAACGTGTTCAACCCGCTTCTGAATCGTGATTAGGTCAATTCCTGAAATAAGAGTCCTCGGAACGTTCATCGGCTCTGACTCAAGCCTATAAACCGCAGCCTCCACAGACTCCGCATGAAGAGTAGACATCCCCAAGTGACCTGTACTTACTGCCTGGAAAAGCGTGTAAGCTTCGCTTCCCCTTACCTCGCCAACGATTATGTAGTCCGGTCTCTGCCTTAGAGAGGCCTTGAGTAAATCGAACAAAGTTATGTCGGACGTTTCTGAGCCAAGACCAATATGAGTCCTAGTCACAGTTGGTATCCAGTTTTCATGAGGAAGATTCAGCTCTGGCGTATCCTCTATTGAGACTATCTTCATATCTGGCTTGATGAACATGCTGAGACAGTTAAGCAGAGTTGTTTTTCCTGCAGCGATTCCTCCGGAAACAATGATTGAGGAACGATTTTCAACCGCATACCAGAAATAGGCAGCAACCTCTGATGACAGAGTGTTAAAGCCTATTATGTCGACAATAGTGAGAGGGTCCGTCTTGAACTTCCTAATGGTAAACGTAGATCCCCTCCTCGTAATCTCCGTTCCATAGGTCAGGTGGATTCGGCTCCCATCAGGCAGTGAAGAATCTAGCATCGGCTGCGCAATCGAAACATGGCTACCGCACAAGTAAGCCAATCTTAGCGCATAAGAATTGAGTTGATCTGGATTATCAAAGCGAACATTTGTGGGCACATACTCATATTTTCTATGCCACACATAGATGTTTATGCCCGTTCCATCACACGATATATCTTCTATGCCCGGATCATGCATGAGCGCATCTATTTTTCCCAAGCCAATGTTGTCCCTGAGAACGTAGTACAGGAGTTTTTCCTTCGTTGCACGGTTTATTTTGAAATCGTAGTGGTCGAGAACCTCCATGGTCTTTCTTTGAAGATGCTTTCTACCTGCTACCTTCGATTCCAGTTTCATCATGTTCACGTCTAGAACTTCCATCAACAGATCCTTCAGCCGCTCCAGCTGAAGAACATCGTTGCTGCTGAGCCTTGGCTCCTCAACCATGTAAGTTACGTTTCCACGGAAAGGATCTCGGACGATCTTCGCGTAAGCGTAGGGCTCATTCAACGGATAAGTCTCAACTATGCCGGTGTCCTTAACTCCAATCGTGATCTCGCTTGAAACAGGCTTCAAAGACTCTGCAATTGATACTTGCGGAGGATCAGCTGGTTTTTTTCGAGAGAAGACATTCTTCAATCTGTCCACGCTATTCAACTGTCCCAATCCTTCCTACGTAAGTTCTCATATCGAATGACAAATCGAAAAAGAGGGTAGCTATTCGACCGCACTAGCAGCTAGCTATCGCTGATTGATAATGAAACTTAAGGCTCAAAGAGTTGGCTGGCTTCTGAGAAAGCTCCGTCTGCGCTGGCGACTTTAACGTGCACCATCAAAGGCAGTGTCTTACCTGTGAAATATCCACTTACCGTGAAGTTCCCAGTGTCACCCTTCTCCAGTAACCCGTTCGCTGGTTCCAGTGCTGCTGAACCTTGAAGCACCCCTTCCACGAAGACATTTGCCAGCGTAGTTGTTCCATCGCCAACATTCTGTACATAGACCTTCAGATCGTTGCCAGCTTTGCCTATGCTTTGTATCTGTATGGCTCTACCGACTTTGGAAGTTGTGAAATTCAGGTATCCCATGACCCAAGCGTATGTGACAAGCGCAGCAGCTACAGCAACCGCTATCATCAGTAGCACCGATAGAATTGGTGAAACGGCTTTCTTATGCTTTCTAAAACTCATCATTTTTGTTCTTCTCCTCCTTCCATTTGACAACTTTAACTTCGCTAGTGAATTATTTATACAAACAAGGAAAAACCGTATAGAGGTTACTTCTAGATCTATGTTGTGAGAGCACTTGTAGATGTCAAACTGTAAGGTCTACGTAATGGGCCAGAAGTTGAACATCAACTCCACAAAGAGAAAGCAGATCGCCCTCAACACCGAGAACCTGCGATTCTGATACGTTACAATGCAGATTTATGACTCTGAGTTGAAGGACGCATATGAAAAGCATTATAACACAACAGCTCACAGATTTCAATAAAGAAGGCCACAAATGAAACTGCTCAAAACAGGCATCGCTGGTCTCGACGAATTCCTACAGGGAGGCCTACCTCCAAGAGTATACCTACTTTTAGGTACCCCAGGCTCAGGAAGCGAGATCTTCGCCAGACAAGTCGCTCACTCAAGAGCCAAACAGGTTGGAATAACCTACTTTACCGTGACCAGATCCACAGATTCCGTCAAGGACGACATGTCCGCCTACGGGTGGCCGGTCTCATCACTGGAGCAAACTGGAAACTGGAAGTTCATCAACCTTACCCAAGCTAAGTCGTTGACAGAAACCGTCACCCATGAAATCGAGCAACATAGAAGCATTGTGGTGGACTCCCTCTCAGAACTGATCCTGACGCACAAAACCCAAGAAATAGTCACTCTGCTGAACTCCATGTCAACCCAAAACAGAGAGAGCGGAGAACTGCACCTAGTGCTCCTCACCGAGGGAATGCACGACCCAAGAATCGAGAACGCAATGCAACATTTTGCAGACGGCGTCATAGTCTTCACGACCGCATGGGGAACCGAAGCTTCATCCAGAAGTATAATGATTAAGAAGGTAAGAGGCGCCGTAGTCCCAACACGGATGCTCCCATACTCAATAGGGGAAAGAGGCTTCACAATAGAAACAGCAACAAGAATAACTTGAAAACACTGCCTGAAAAGGTCTTGACACAAACGTTTAACGGGTCTGAACTTGACAACCGTATCAAAATCCACGATTCCCAAACCTTAAAATACACGATCGCAAGAAACCAACATGTCCATACATAGGTGAACAAATGAAGGCCATGCACAGAAGCTGGAAAGAACTGCTCAATGACTGCATCCTTCTGGTATTGGTATCCGGCACCATCGGTATAGCACTTAAATTAACAACATTCTTCGACAGATGGGTTTATTTTCCATCCTTTCCCAATGTATTAGACGCGTCATTCTTGATTTTCGCAGTAGTATATCTGGTTTGGAAAATCAAAAAGTAGATCACTCACTCTACTAGACTGTGGGCCTACAAGGCTAGATCAATCTACTCAGTATGTTTAAACTCTGACCCTATATGTGCTTGTTAACAGTTGTATGAATGCTTCAGCAACTCCGACCTGCCCCATCCAAAGAAGAGACCAACAGCTGTCCAGCGACGCGCTGATTATTCTATCCTTTTACCATGTATAGCGTTCCCATCGTCAGGAAAAAAGAAAAAGAGAGTTAAGTCTTAGGGAGTCTCACTTCATCTTTTTCATGTAAGATTGGCCGAAGGCTTTCTTCAGGGGGATTATTGGGGAGATGTGTGCACTGTGATGTGTAAGCATCGGCGGACTAAGGAACTCCGACACAGCTCCGAAATCATCCGTCTCAAGAATGAAATAGAAAGTGTGTTCATTAGGACAGATGTAAGCACCGAGAATCTTTACTCCAGTCTTCTTCGCTAAGCTCTCCATGTTTTCAACCCAACGTTTTCCTTCAGCAGCATTTTCTTTTCTTCCAAAGCATTGTTCAGGCGTGTGGACAAGAGTTGCCATGAATAACAAGGCTTACCACCAGCTTTCCAAATATGACAGAAGTGATATTTAAAATGCTTCTAAGCTAGCGCACGCAATGTTTCCGTTTGCACAAGCTATTTATCTTGGCCACAAAATAGCGAAACACGAATTCTTATGCGCAGAGCAATATGGGCGTCGGCCTTAGTCATATTTGCAGTACTAAGTGCATTTTTTGCTTTTCAATATCAAAGTGTCCTAACTGCAGACGCTCAACAAGGAGAAACAATCAGTCAGCTAAGATTGGTCAGGATACAATCCAACACGTCCGAGCCTCAGTCCTACACCGAGTTAAACGGCACGTTTTTTGAAAGCAACATTACCATAGAAAATCCAACCGACCGATCACTCAGCGTGCACGAGATATGGCCAAGATACTTCAGAGAAAAGAATTACGACGGTTTATCAAGCCAATACTTAATAGCTGAGGGCGGCTACCTTGGCAACGAAACCACGCTCTACCCCGGCAACAACACGTTCAAAATACAAATGCAGTACAGTTCGTCCATAGAACTCACGTCACCTGAATCTACAACCTCATTCTGGTTCGTCACACTCCGCGTGAAGTGCGGTTTCAGCGCACGAATGCTTGAGATCACTGGATTAGGTTCAATCCAAACATGCACAGATTTTGAAGAACAAGTAGGGACAGCTCGCGTGGACAGCGATGAGACATACCCGCTGCTGTTCGCGTATCTGACCTCAATAATAGGAACATGGATCATCGGAACAGACACAATGTTAATCATAGAGCTTGCTAGAGCTAAAGATCTAAAAAAGATCAAGCGATTAGGAACAGTGAATTTCGTCCTTCTAGGCTTGTTCGTCCTCTGTGCTCTCCTCCTTCCTTTAGTACCTTATCCTTCCCCTTCCATGGCTTATTATGGACCCATTCTTCCAGCATCAGGAGGTGTAGGAGTAATCCTCATCCTCATCCAAAGCTTCACCGTATTCATTGTACTATTGAGCTTCACCACTGCAATTGGACTGTTATTTGATAGGGGATGGAGCAGAACAATTGCCCCTGTCACGCTAGCTGTCTTCGCGTTATTCCCCTTTTACCCAATACCAGTCGGCCTGTCTCATGCCGTCCCTTACAATGGCCCAACTGGAATAGGCTCCTCAGTTTTGCAGACATCCTTTTTCATGATGATCATCACCACATTTATCATGGTTCTCAGACTAAGAGACCCCAAATTCCAGTGGACCCAGCGAGGCTTGTCCAAGTCCCAGTGTGGGATTATGCGCGCCTCTTTTGCCAAAGACTTATTAGAGAAACCCGCGCGCGCGAAGATAGAGATGGAAATAAAGGAAGAGATTGAGGAGACAGCACCCTATAGATATCTCATAGCTAACTACGGAGCAGACTTCACAGTTGACGGTCTTGTGAAGAGACTTGAGGAAGCGATATATACGTTCCAAAGTTCCAAAGAGGATACGTATGGACATATAGCACGCGCGTCACGGGCTTGGAATCATTGATCATTCCATCCTTCTTCAATTCCTCGAAGATCTCAGGAATAATTGTCCTTTTTCCCGTACCTGAAGAGCCATAAATTATCAAACCTACTTTCCCACCGGCAAATGGATGGCGATGAGGCAAATAGCCTAAGTTTTTGGACTTGTATTGCTGTAGGACTTATGAACAATAATACTTATTAAGACTCAATATTCGCTATATTTGCAACATCTGTTCTGGTGAAAAACTTGAACCGGAACCCAAAAACTCTAGTCATCGGACTGGGACAGATAGGCTTCCACGACGCAGAGTATGTGACTCAACGCGGATTAAACGTTGACGGTTACGACATAGAAAAAACGGCAATACAACGCGCACTCAAAGCCAAAGTCATTCGAAAAGAGGCACCAACGTTTGAGGACTACGACAACTACCTGATATGCGTATCTACTCACAACCCCAAGGATATTTCCCTGCCGAATTTCGACGGCCTGTTAGAAACAGCTAGGCGACTTTCCCAAGAAGGAAAAGAAGGTTCACTCGTAGCCATTGAAAGCACTGTCACGAAAGGAATCTGCAACCTAGTCGTCAATATTCTTCAGCACAGGCTCCACGTCGCCCACGTTCCACACAGATTCTATTCAGAGGAAAAGAAGGAACATGGCGTGAGGCAGCTGCGTGTCCTAGGCGGCTGCAGACCTTGCTGCGCAATCGAGGCGGCGAGTTTCTACGAGGAAATTCTGGATATACCGATATTCAGTGTACGGTCTGTTGAGCTGGCAGAGCTCACCAAAGTTGTTGAAAACTCTTACAGGTTTCTTGAGATCGCCTTTGCCGAAGAACTGAAAATGTTTTGTGATGCTGAAGGCTTGGATTTTGAAGAGCTTCGAAGGGCAATAAACTCAAAATGGAACGTTGAGATCCTTGAGGCACGACGAGGAATAGGCGGACATTGCCTGCCTAAGGACACTCGGATGTATTTTGAACTGTCAAGACGTTCTCTGCCATCCGCGATAATTGGCGGCGCAATTCAATCTAATGAAAACTACGCACGCTACCTCAAACAGGAGCCACAATTCAGGGTCATCCTACCAGAAGAGCCAATCCTTCTGAAAAAATACTGAAACTGCATTTCTCATCTGACGGAGACAAAGTCTCTTGAAACTGAAGCACGCAGCTGCCATCTCGACCGCTCTAGTGCTTGTCTTTGGCATATCTATCATATTCCCGTTTTTTGTACGCGGCCCAAAGCCAGAGCAGAAAGTGATGCTTACTTTCAACGTGCTAGACACTGATGAGGCTAAAGAATGGTGCTACAACCTGTCCTCTATTCTAGAAAACCAAGGCGTCAAAGCAACAGTGTTTATCGTCGGCAAAGTGGCTGAAAAGAAACCAGAATGCGTTTCGTGCTTCAGTAAAAAAGTAGACGTCGGAAGTCTGACATACAGTTATTTGAATCTCACGTCCATGTCTGACTATTCTCTACAGCTTGAAGAAATCAGGAAAGGAAAACAAGCCGTTGATGATGCGAGCAACTTGTATTCAAGATTGTTCAGAGCCCCCTTCGGAGCTACGGACGATAACATATATTCGCTACTTAGTCGATGCGATATTCTGGCGGATTTTTCGTATTCGAGCCACTACAACCTGTACCAGAAAGACAAGTACATTAGATTTGACGCGATTGTCTACAACGGCTCCAACTACTCAGCGAATTTCTTCTCGGCTCTTCCCAAAAGCTCGGAGCCCATCATAATCGTCTTCGATGATACGTGCCCAACCGTTTACATTGGAAAATTCGTAACTGAACTCAAAAACAATGAAGTTGACCTAGTCAGTGCGTCTGAAATCGCAGGGTACAACCTGACGTTGAGAGGAGACTGACAGGTTTGGCTGTCGAAGTCCCTGCAGCTGAACTTGAGCTAACTGAAGAGAAGACGCCTCTCACACCGCATAGACCTCGCATATCCAAGAAGGGAAGAATCGACGTAAGCAAAAAAGCATGGGCTTTCAGAGTAGCCGTGATTTCAGCACTGATCTCATTGATGGCTTACAACGTGAGTCTGAGCCTTGCCATTGGTGACCCACTCATCGTCTATTCCACCCTGATGCCGACACACACCCTGATAATCTTCATAGTCGGCTGGTTCTTTTTCAAAAAGAAGCCTTCTGGCGAGATAAACGACGATCCAGTCTCAGTGATAATTCCCGTTTACAACCAGCAATCCCTTATCGAGAACGTAATCGATGCAGTTTTCAGGTCAACCTATCCAAACATTGAAGTCATCGCAGTCAACGACGGCAGCAAAGACAATTCTGGAGCCGTTCTGGACAAGTTGGCCAATAAGCATTCGGGTCTGAAGGTCATTCACAAGCCTAATGGGGGAAAACGAACCGCCGTAGCCACAGGTTTTTACGCTTCCAAGGGGAAATTCATAGTTCTTATCGATTCTGACAGCATTATCGATGAATGCGCGATTGAAGAGTTCATGAGAACATTCTCTGCCAACCCTAATGTCGGAGGCATGGCGGGCAACGGCAGAGTCTTGAACGCAAACAAAAACGTTCTAACAAAGTGTCAGGATGTATGGTATGATTCAGCTTTCAACATTCACAAGACCACCGAGAGCACTTTTGGAACGGTGCTGTGCTGCTCAGGATGCTTAGCTGCCTACAGACGAGAGGCTATAGCCCGGTTCATTCCTTTCTGGGCAGAAGCAGATGTTCAAATGAGCGATGACAGAGATCTGACGACCTACGTGACAGCTTCGTCTTGGGCAAAGAAGGAGATGGCTCCTCTCGCGCAACACCTCATGGAGTCTATGGCCAAATATGATGATTCTGAAGACCGAGGGTTAACCGCTCAAACACTCACCACCTGGAAAACAGTGTACGTGCCAACCGCCGTCGTTCACACAGAGGTACCAGAGAAAATGAAGTCGTGGATTCGCCAACAGACGAGATGGAGAAAAGGCTACCTAAGATCATGCACTTTTGTGAGCGCATTTTTCTGGAAAAAGCACCCGCTTATGGCGTTAGTATTCTACACAGAGTTCATGCAATCTTTCATGTCGCCGCTCATCTTTTTCATAGTGTACATTTACGCTCCCCTGTTCTTGCACAACTACCTGCTTCCACTAACATACCTAGCCGGACAGCTTTTGCTGGGTTTTGCGTCTGGCCTCGATTACAGATTCAGAGATCCCACAGCAAAGAACTGGTTCTACAAGCCCTTGATGAGTCTACTGACTCTTCTAGTGATTCCCTGGCTTCTGTTTCCAGCAATCTGGACCTACAAGAAAAACCGTTGGCTCACGAGGTGACTCAAAACATGCAAACCAGTCTGGAATCTAGTTTGCAATCGTCTTTTCTAGAAAGAAAAACGGCAATTCTCATTGTCACTCTGCTCCTTTTGTTGAGTGCCATCCCACTTGCTATAATCAGAATCTCAATCGAAAACAAGAATCCCCCAACCTTGGTCATGCGAGTGGATGATATCCAGGACTTCGCTTTCAGGGAAGCTCAGTTTTTCCTTCTGAACGACAGCATTGATAATCACGTTCCCCTGAGCCTTGCCATCATCGCGGGCATGTTCGGAGAAGACACCAAAATTGTTGAAACAGTCAAACTCGCAGTCAACTCAGGCTCCGAAGTGGCTGTTCACGGTTGGAACCATGAAGACATTGCCAAACTCTCGTTCAAAGAGCAATTGACATTGTTGTTTCAAGCCAAGAATCGAATCAAAGAAACCCTTGATGTCGACACAACAACACTGGTCCCACCGATGTTCAGCTTCAACGGGAACACTTTGGACGCAATGCACGAAGAAGGCTACGACATAATCTCAACGTCCGCAGATCTCCATGAACCCGGCCTCGTTTCGGGAGTGAGAAGTCTTCCAGCGACAGTGGAGCTGTCAAACTATTCGAACGGTACGTGGCAAATGAAGAGCTATGAATCCGTCAAAGCAGAAATCCTCAAAAGCGTTCAGAGATACGGGTTCGCTGTGATCGTAACGCATCCTCAAGAGTTCATAACAGATGGAAAACTGAATCAAGTTACAGCCGAATTCTACACGAGTTTTCTAAGAAACCTAAATGAAACGTATTCATTCAAGACTCTGAAAGGACTCAGCCAAAGCCTGCGCTAACAGCCTCACTAGTCAGCCTGAAATCTATAGGGGTTGGCCGGCCCATTAGGTATGTCTTATGAAAAGCGCGAGCGGAAAAGTGGTGGGAGCGATGTTTCATGCGCCGACTAGTGTGCTGGCTATTTCGATTTCTTCCATCTGCCTTATGTCTGTGACGATCTTATCCGAGTATATCGATGCGGACAGGGAACATCTTTCTGAAACAGTGAAAGGTCAGGCTTTTGCGCGCACGCGCGCTTCCGCAAGGTCAAGATTTGGCTTGGTTTGGACCAAAGTTTCATGGACTGTTGGCTGTTCAAAAACCGTGAGCCAAACCTTGGAAGTGTAAGCAAACAGCAAAAATGCTGCGTGAGCCGCCAGCTGATAGGAAAGTGAAGACAATCTCAGCATAACAGAGCGTGCTCAAAATAAACAGTTTGCGAACTCGCATTATATATACGGTGACCATAAAGATCCATAAAAAGTGGCAAAACAGAGCTAGCTTGCCAATGCGCGGTTCAGAGCTTCTATCACGTTCTGCTTCCCCATAGCAACAACGTAGGGTCCGAGCCTCGGACCCTGAGGTACACCTAGAAGTATTAGGTACAACGTTCCAAACAGTTTGGCTGGTTGTAGATTGCGTTTCTTGGCGGTGTTGAATATGGCATTTTGTATCTTCTCAGGTTCATCCTCAATCCCCAGAACATTAACCAGCTCCGCCACCGCCACTCTCTCTTCTTTCGTCAGAGTCACAGCTGCTTCCTTGATCTCTCCAAAATCCTTTACCCAGTTGAACGCATACTCAATGCGCCTTCTTGCGGTGTGATCAAGTGTTTGATCTCTCTTCAAGTAGCCGTAGCTTCGAAGCCTCTCAGCTATGTACGCTTCTTCAGCCTTCTTAGGGGCGACTTTTGCCAAATAAGTCATTAGATTGTAGGGCACGTGAAGGCTTGGTTCAGGTGGAACATGCATCGCATAACAATATTCGTATAAGCCTCGAAGTTTTGTCCTTTCACGCTCATCCTTAGCTGCTTTCTTACCAAAGTACAAGTCTTCTAAGCTGTCCAATTCATCCATGTACGTCGGGATATCCGTAACGTCAATTGCGCGAGCGCCCACGAAACGCTTGAGCAGCAACAGCAAAAGCGACTGTGGAGAACCGTATTTGAACCATGTTTGCGGGGTGAGAACTTCTCCAGCAGACTTCGAGAACCTCTTGCCACTCTTTGCCAAGAACAACTCATACCTCGCATGCGACGGCGGCTCCCAGTTCAACACTTCGCGGCAGATACGGTCGTTCACACGAACCGAGTCAGCAACATCCTTTCCAAACGCTTCAAACCTGATGTCTAAAGCCTTCCATCTTATGGCAAATTCGCCCTTCCAGCTCAGTTTGCCCATGCCTTTTCTGTAGTCTACTTCGCCCTTGTGGCCGCAGCCCTGCAGCCACCGCCCTTTTATCTCCATGCCCTCGCACGCGTAAAGAATCTTGTTTTCACTTGGCAAGAATTCGTAAGCTTTTGTGGTGTAGATGCGCCCGCATTTTTCACAGACAGCAAAGTAGGGCAACGCTTCCAGAAACTTTTCCTGCCCCAACTCCTCTTTACCTATTTCTCCTATCCTCTTTGCGTTCAACAGTACTGTCCTGATTTCTTCATTAAACAGCCCTGTCCGATAGGCCTCCGTAGCAGACATAAACTTGTAGTCGATGCCACACTTGTCCAAGGCTTCGCGAAGCAGAAGAGACATGTGTTCTCCATAGCTGCCGTGGCAACCATAAATGTCTGGAACGTCGGTGACAGGACGGCCTAAGTGTTCTTCCAAAGAATCAGGCATTCCCGCAGGAACTTTTCTCAAACCGTCCTTGTCGTCGCTAAAGGCGACGAGCTCAGAATTGAAGCCCTGCTCTCTAAGTGCCAAAGTTACTGCAAAAGATCTGGCCGCATCGCACAAGCTGCCTATGTGAGGGAGGCCTGAAGCCGCGATGCCCATCTCAGTCCTAATCAAGTCAAGGCTTCTGCCGAGCTTCCGCTCTCTAGCTATGATCTTTGCGGCCGTCTTGTCGTACCATGTGCCGTGACCGATTGTCTTCTTATTCATGTGAGAACATACTCTCCCATAGATAGACTGACAAGAAATAAAAATGTTACAGAAAAGCCTCGGGACTACTCGCAAAGAGCGGAACAGCTGCGAATAGAGATGAAAGAGGAAGGCTGGCTACTTCAGTTTTGCTCCGCAGTTAGGACAGAACTTTGTCCCAGCAGGCGCCTCAGTTCCACACTTTGCACAGTTCACAGTCGCTTGCATCGGATTTCCACAATTGACACAGAACTTCGCAGTCGTGGGGTTTGCAGTTCCACACTTGGGGCAGTTAACCGTCGGAGTTGCCGGCGCCTGTGCAGGCGCCTGCATCGGCGCACCGCAGTTGTTACAGAACTTCGATGTCTGAGGGTTCTGGAAACCGCATTTCGGACACACCACCATGACTTGTTGAGCTCCTGCGGGCGGCTGTTGGAACAAAGGCGGAATAATTGCTACTCCAGCGCCGATTGCTGCTCCCCCTCCTGGACTCTTCGAAAGGCTTTCAGCTGACTTCTGAACAGTCTCCATTCTAAGGACCTCTGCTGCACCTACTCCGGTCTTTATGTAGAAGAGTCTGTCTCTCCATTCTGGCGTAGTGTCGATTCCTTCAAACTTTACCTCGATCAGTTCAAGACCTATCCTTGAGAAAGCGTCGAAAAGAACGTTCTTTGAAAGAAGACTCGTCTCGTCAAGTTTGCCATAGACATCTGCGAGTGAGTATTGGCTCAGTGTGTCAATCAGTCTCTCGTTGAAGTAGCCTCTGAGGAAGTTCTGCAGTCCATCAGTTGTAAACGCTCCCTGACCGCCGACCACCTCGTTCACGAAAAGGTTTGGCTCTTCAACTCTGAACCAGAAGCCCCCGAAGAACTTCAACGGTGCAAGCTCTTTGGTTTGCCCCTGTGCTCCGAATTTGCCCTGGAACTGTTTCAATGAGACAAGCACGACTGTCGCTCTGAACGGAACTTTGTCAAACCCTGCGATCTTTGAGAAGATTTTAGTCAGCAGTGGAAGGTTTGCTGTCGTCAGGACGTGACGACCCGCTCTGAACACGTCGTAGGCTTTTCCGTCTCTAAAGAAAACTGCAGCCTCATATTCATGGACTATAAGGTTGTCTCCCCAACCAATCTCTTCAACTTGATATCTCCAGACTATGTCTCCTTCTCTCGCTCCAACCCATTCAATAACTTTTGGCATTCACTTCACCTCCTTATCGCTCCTTTAGGAAGCCAAGGTCTCTGTCCAGCGACAACGCTTCCATTACTTCCATCAACTATCATAGAGTACGATTTCCCTCCCATACGATATTCAATGAACCACCAAGGCGAATAGATCAGTTCAGGCTCGCCTATCGGATTGGCAAGCACACTGAAACGCGACACAACAGTGTACCTTGACCTAAGCTCCTGCAAAGCCAGACCCTTAGCTCTTTCGGAAGCTTCACGAGCATTCATCTCCACGTTAAGAGTCTCTTCTCCCGTCTTCTTGAACGGTTCCTTCTTTTCAAGCGGAATCTTGTATGCTCCAGGATCAGGCTGATATTCAGCGGCTTTCCGTGCGACCACTGGAACATCCATCGCCTCGCTGACCGACATCCTCTCGGTCCTGTCTCCAAGCGCTCTTCCCGCTCCCCTTCCAGCACCTCCGAATATGCTTCCAAGCGCTCCTCCCAGAGCCTGCATTGCAACTTCCTGCGCAACCTGGCCTTTCGCGTCTTTAGTTTTCACAAGCGCTTTCTTGCCTTCGACATCTCCGTCAAGCTGAACGGTTACAGCCCAGTTCGGAATGTACCGGAGGACTATTGAACCCCACTCTGCCCTTTCAGCCATGCCCCGAGTAACCAGTATCCCCTTTGCAAGATGGTTCTTCGCAGTCTCCAAAGCTTGGGCACCGGTTAGCGACACCGAAAGCATGCTGTATCTCGGAGGCTGCTCGCCTGTTGTATTATTGATGAATCCACAGTAGTTGCAGACGACCAGAACCTCCTCAGGATCATACGTAAGTGGCGCGGTACAATGCAGACACGCTTCAAGCTTCGGCGCTGCAGGCTTCGGCGCTTGCTGCGCCACAGGCGGCGGAGCCGTGCCCGAAGGTACGGGCGGCTGTATGACGCCAGCAAAGCTCTTGGCAAACTCCATTGCCTGTTGTTTCGCTTGCTCTTTCCACCCGACTAGTGCCGCGGGATTTGAACACGATTCTGCCAGAGCTTGTTCAACAAAATCCATCAGTTCTTGAGGCCCCTCAACCTCAACTGAAACGTCTTCTGGAACCCCTCTTGCCTTGATGACTGCCTTGTCAAAAAAACCCTTCTTCAGTTCAAGCATGAAGCTCGTCTGTCCAGGGATAGCTTTCTTCACATTCCAGCCTAACTGACTGACGTATCTGGGCAAAGCCTGTTGAAAAGCTTCCATTCTCACTCCGATCTGGCGGTAACGGGCCGAGATCATCCTCCCAACCCTCTAAGTATGTCAGATCTCTTGTCAATCAGAGCGTCATATTCCTCAACTTTAGATATCAGTGCATCCACCGCTGGTCCCCAGTCATCGTTCCCCGGCTGCATCTTAGCGACCTGTTCACTGCTGGCCTTTATCTCTTCAGCTTTGTCTATCAGACTCACGTCATGTTGAATCACCGTGTCAAGCTTGTCCTCCTTGACTTTTACCGCGTCGAACATGCCAGCGTACCCTGCGACTGCCCTGTCGATTCTCTGAGTGACTCTGTCAAGACGAGAAGTTAAGGCATCAAACTTGTATGTGTCATCTTGTGTAAGTCTCTGGACAACAGCAGGGTTTGCAAAAGCCCTTCTGATCGAGGTTTTGGCAGCTTTCAGTCTGTTTACAGCTTGCATCCTCACAAGACGATCGCTTTCACGTCTTAACTCCTTTTCCTTGTATCCATGGTACCCAGGGACGTAGCCCATTATCCTTTCAAGAAGGCTTCTTTCTCCCTTCACCTTTCCCAAATAGTCTTTTCCACTCATTTTTTACCCCTCAAGTATGCGATCACGCCTATCACTGCGAGAATAATCACCAATACTCCCAAAATCGGCAAGACGTACGTTACGTTGTAGAGCGCTGAGATGAATGCGACAGTGACCATCACTATGCCCCAGACCAAGTAGTAAGTAGATTCGCCGCCCGCTGCAAGCGAATAAATTGCTGTGTATACTCCAAGCGGACCTAAAACCCAAGCAGGCAGAATGTACAAGTCGAAAGGAAGCATGCCTAGCCCGTAGACTATTGCGGCTAGGCCAACAGACATGGCGATGACAGCAAGGGCTCCTACACCATAACTGAATCGTTTAGGTTCACTTTTCATTGTTATCCTCGCAGTTGTTATTCGGGTATTAGATAAATCGTTGCTTTTAAAGTTTGATTAGATTATCCCGAAACCCGCCGGGGGAATGTCACCCTTAATCGCCGTGCCCGTTGCGCCGTCAATAATCAGTTGGTAAGCCTTCCCCTTGTATTCGTATTTTATGAACCATATGGGTGCGTGCAAGTAGACTGTCTCTTCTATTTTTACTTCAGTCTTCATTTCAATTATCTTGTCCACATCTTCTTGAGCCAGAAACCGATGGTTGTCCTCGATTTCTTGCTTCGCCTGCTCCTCCGCCTCGTTCTGGTCTATTTCACTGTTGAGAACTTTGGCGAAGCCTTCAATCCTGCGAAAGTCGTAAGGGATCTTGCCTTCCAACGGCACTTCGTATTCCCTTGTTGGAAAAACTGTCGCCTTCCTCGCTAACACAAGCCAATCATATTCCTTCTCGATTGTCCCTTCCTTCGTAACCGCTGGAGTTATGCGCTCGAAAATCCCTTTGTAACTGCTTCTGGCCTCAACTGATACAACCCAAAAGGGCACGTAGACAAGCTCCTTCTCCGCTAGCTTTGATTTCCTTGCCAAGTCAGACGGCTTAATGAAGCCCTCGCGCATCCAACTCTTGATCGGTTCCTCAATCTGTGTAGGATCATACTCGTTGAGCAAGAGAGAATGCTCATAAGTAAAGGATTGGCCTGTCTCTATGACCACAGTGTAGCCGCAGTACTTGCAGGTGGCAAGTATTTCACCTGGCTCGAAGGCTATTGGCGCGCCGCAATGGGGGCATTTTAGCTCCTCTACAACGCCCATATCGTCTATGCCTTCTGCTGTTCCCTTTTAACTATCTCTCTTGACGCGATTACTCCTGACGCTGAAGCATGGATCAAGCTTCTCGTGACTCCAGCTCCGTCTCCAATCGTGAAGAGGTTGTGAATCTTGGTTTCCAGACAATGACTCAACTGCAGCCTTGAAGAATAGAACTTTACTTCTATGCCGTACAACAGCGTGTCTCTTGAATGCAGCCCGGGTGTAAGCTTATCCAACGCTTGAAGCATCTCCCTTATGTCCGCAAGATAACGGTATGGCAACACGAAGCTAAGATCACCAGGCGTCGCGTTCTTCAAGGTCGGAGTGACCACGCTTCGAGCGATCCTCTCAGGAGTGGATCTTCTTCCAGACTCCAAATCACCTAAACGCTGTATGATCACGCTTCCACTAAGAAGATTACCCAGCCTAGCAAGGTATTTTCCGTAGGCTATCGGTTCCTTGAATGGTTCAGTGAACGATGTGCTCACAAGAATCGCGAAGTTCGTGTTCTCAGTTTTTCTCTCCGCATAGCTTTGACCGTTGACGGTCAAGACTCCACCGTAGGATTCGGTTATGACCTCACCGTGAGGGGCAACACAGAAAGTTCGAACTTGGTCGTCGAAAGACTTTGAATAATATATGAGCTTCGGCTCGTAAAGAACGCTTGTCAATTCCTCCATCACAGAAGCCAACACTTCAACTCTTATTCCCACATCAACAGGGTTGTTAAGCGTCTTCAACCCCAAGGTCTGAGCTTCCGTCTGAAGCCATTCAGCCCCACTTCTTCCTGGCGCCGCAATCACGTATTTACCAAGATACTTCTCTCCGTTTACGGTTTCAACGCCCTCGACAACATTGTTCTTCACTATCAGCGCCTTAACATCAGTCCTCGGCTTGAATTCAACCTTTCCGTTCAATTCTTGGCGCATCTTTCTGAGCGTCTGCGCACATCTTTCCGTACCCATGTGACGGATTTTCTGGTGAACAAGCTTCAAACCCGCCAGCGACGCTTTCCGCTCAATTTCTTCAATCTTTTCGACATCTTCACCGTACACATGTTCAGGCGCCCCATACTTCAAGTAGATACTGTCAGCGTAGCCTACAAGTTCCTGAAGATCCCTCATCGACACGTACTGGCCAAGCCATCCCCCAACCTCGACAGACAATGTGAGCTTCCCGTCACTGAAAGCTCCTGCCCCACCCCAGCCTGACAAGACCATGCATGGATCACAGTTGACGCACTCATATCCTCGGCTCGCAGGACACTTACGCTGATTTAAATCGTGTCCCCTGTCCAACATCAGAATGCTCAGCTTGGTCTTCTCAGTGAGTTCTAACGCCGAGAATATCCCAGCAGGCCCAGCACCAACAATTATCACATCATACTTCAACGGGCTTATCCCCTGAAACCCAGAACTAGATAGAGCAACTAACATATATTTCTAGCGAGCGCGCCCGTATCGAAAACGGAAAGCGGTTCATACGTTACTTTCACGGTAAGGTGCGAGGCAGATAAACCTCACAAGCTTCTTGCTCGTGTTCTTGAACTGATGTTTCCGTCAATTGCAACGAGAACAACGTTGCTCGGCTTCGACTCCTCAGCTCGCTCGTGCCATTCCATTCAGCAAATTCAACAGTACGAAGAAATATAGGTCAGACGTTGAAATGTGGTAGGAGGCGATCATAATGAAGGTATTTCCATACACGGACGTCAAACCTGAAGAGGCTAATTCGGGAGCAGAGAAGGTAAAAGTACGCTGGTTAATCACTAAGGAAATGGGTGCTCCGAACTTTGCAATGAGGCTATTTGAGGTTGGGAAAGGAGGATGCAGTCCGTTCCATAATCATGCATGGGAACACGAAGTTTTCATACTTGAAGGCGAAGGAACTGTCATGAGCGAAAACGGATCAAAGAAGTTTAAACAAGGCGACGTTGTATTCGTACTCCCAAACGAAAAACACCAATTCAAAAACGAAGGAAAAGACGTACTGAAGTTCCTATGCCTTGTACCGATTGAAAAGAAAGAAGACTGCACGTAAGATGAACAAAAGGCCATATGGTAAAAGCAAAGCTATAGGACTTGCGAACAGAATCTCCGGAAAACACGCACCTCTTTTCGTTAATCCATAGCCAACAACCAAAGAAATATGGAGTGTGGCAAAGATCTGCCACAATCATCTACTTTTTCTTCTTTCCGCCCTTTTTCTTCTTTGTTTTTGCGCCAATCGGCACGGGAACAACACCGTTTAAACAATCAGTCGCCAATCATATTTAAAACTTTCCAAGAGTGCGCCTTTGTCACGCTTGTTAAAAAAGTCAACCAAGAATGGGCGCTGACAACAAGTCAGGCATTTTCCAATCTAGTTTTAGGGAAAGCAAACAGGGTGCGCGTCTATTCTTGAATGAGACACTTTTCTCCGCATTCGTAGAAGCTCTATGTCCCTCACCGTGCGCGTGCTAATTGCTAGGGCTAGTCTTTTATCGCTTCCAGTAGGCTCATCACGTTCCAAAGCTTCACTCTAGTATAAGGTGGCATGTTCGGATCCTGCAAAATGTCATCCATAAGCGAAATCGCGTTTGAAGCTCTAACAGCAGGCGTGAACTCTGCCGTCTGCAAAGCGTTCATCGAATCCTTTGCCGCCCTCCTAATATTTCTCGGTGTCGTGTTGTCTTCAGAAACAGCCCCAAGCACGACAAGAGCCTGTTTTATGCGCTCCCCGTACTCCTCCATCTTCTTCTTCCTAACCATCAGTGCCACCTCGCGCAACATCATGATAACCTAGTTATATAGGCTTTGATACCTATTTACTTTGAGGTTTTTAAACTTGTCCCGAAAACCGACCGACGAACCGCACATCAAACGTATGGCAGACCTGCTAAGACAAGGAACAACCCTCACAGACTTGGCCTGCCCTGCATGCGCCTCTCCGCTATTCAGGCTCAAGAGTGGAGAGCTCTGGTGCGCAAAATGCGAGAAGAAAGTCATAGTCGTAAAAGAAGGCGAAGAACCCCCCAAATTCACAACATCCATAGCACTCGACAACCTTGAAGCCACGCTCATACTCAAAGTACAGGAGGTTCAGAAAAAGATGGAGAACGAACAAAACCCAGAAGAACTACAGAGACTGGGCACTGTACTTTCTGGACTATTGGAAAACCTTGAAAGAACGAGAAAAATCAAAAAAGCCTAGCGGAAACCAAAGCAATGCTTGGAATCTACAATAACTTCCCCAAAGGCGTTCATAAGATTGTAGATTTTTCAACATCAATCTCGGAAAAGAGACTCCAGAGAGCGGTTGTGGAAGCCTTTCACAAGTTGAACGGCAGAACCTTCAGCCTCGAAGAGGTGACAACCCCCTCAATCCCACAGTGCACCGTCATCTTCGAGCTCGGAATAGCCCAAGAAAACGACTTCAGCTACCTTGACGACGAAGAAGCGAACAGGGTACTGAAAGCCATAGAGAAGAAGACCTTGTCAACAATGGACTTTCTCTGCGTCATACGCTACTACAAAGTTCAAAACGGGACGAAAACGCCCTTAAAATTCGATTACTACATGCTCCGCTTCATGCTCTCCAAGAAATTCGCACAAATGCAGATCTTCCACGAAAAAGGCTTGATGCACGTTTCACCAAAAGATCTACCACAGTTCATAACCAACATGATTAACGCAGAATTCGCCAAGAAAGCACTGAAGGTTTCGCGAATCATCTAGCAGACTTTTCTCAAGAAATCACTGACCACACCTGCGATGTCATCTGCAACCTTTCTCTTCGACCTGTTTCCATCCACACTGACAAGCTCGCCCTTCTCCACGAATTCAAGATAGATTTTCCTCACCTTCCTTTGATTTTCCAAACTCTCCATGACTGACTTCTTCCGTTTCAACCTTCGAATAACAATCTCAGGTTCCACATCAACGAAAAGAGCCAAACCAGGACGGATAGCATGCTCGTTGATCTGCTCAATCCATTTCAAATCAAGCCCAGCCGCTCCTTGATAGGCCAGTGACGAGTAAACGTAGCGGTCAGAAACTACAACCTTTCCTTCATCCAATCTTGGCAGAACCTCACTTTTCAGATGTTCAAAACGGTCTGCAGCAAAAAGCAACGCCTCAACCACGATGAGCCCTCGTTTATCAGTGTGCAGATAGTGTTTCTTGATGAATTCTCCAATTTTCCCCTTACTAGGCTCGGCCGTATAAACCGCGTCGTAGTCTCTTTTCAGGCCTCCGACAAGCAACTTTGCTTGTGTGGTCTTTCCACAACCGTCCAACCCTTCGATACAGACGAAAACCCCACGACCGCTCACTATCTAAACCCCTGCATCAGATACGAGCATTATGCGGACAAGACTATAACTGCTTTTTCAATCTTACCTCCTCATTGTCTGGTCCAATTTGGGACCACCAACTCTTTATTTTGGAGTGTATCTAAGTCGCAGAAAACCAGTCTTTCACAACTGCCGTGGGAAGGAACCATGAATATAGGTGCCAGACTCCGCGATGAATTCTCGTTCGTTCGAGGCAACTACCTAATCCTAGTGATAAGCTGGATTCTGATGGACTTTGCAAACGAAATGCCATCCCTCTACTACGGGCCATTCATTATGTATGATCTTGGCGCCACAGCGTCAATCCTCGGTCTAATAGGCTTCATTCAGGTAATGGCCTTGGCGTCCGTGCAGTTTCCAGGTGGTTACCTCGCGGATAGATATGGAAGAAAATGGCTGATCTCGACTCTGACCTTTGGGGTGTCATTTTCGTTCATATTCTTCGTTTTCGCACCCAGCTGGCATTGGGTACTTGTCGGTGCAGTCATCGGAAGTTTCTGCCTGATCTACCAGCCGGCCTTGATGGCTATGATTGCAGATTCAACTCCCGCCGAGAGAAGGGGAATGGCATTCTCTCTGACCACTCTGATCGCTAACGTGGCAACAACTCCTGCGCCCATCGTTGCAGGACTACTGGTAGCCGTGTACACGCGTGCGATTGGCATGCGAATAGCCTACGCAATGGTAGTATTGCTCTATTTTGGTGCCGCAGCACTGAGAAGCAAACTGAAAGAGACAATTAAAACCGACGAGAAGATCAGGCCACGTGACCTAGTAGCTTCATATCCGCAGGCGATAAGAGAAAGCGTCGAGGTCTGGAAAACAGTACCTCGCTCAATGTTCTTCCTTTTTGTCGCCAACCTAATCATCACCTTCGCGCTCTCGTTAGGACAACTTTTCTTTGCGGTTTACGCAGTTGAGGGAGAGAAGAGCGTGCTTAATCTCACTCAGATTGAATGGGCAGTAGTTCAAACAATCCTGTTCATCACAATGATCCTTGCAGCCATCCCGATAGGCAAACTAATCGACAAAGTGGGGAGAAAAGCCCCGTTGCTTCTTGCTCACATAACCTTCATACCTGGTATCCTACTCTTCATCTATGGGAACTTCACAATACTATTCACGGCAATGCCCCTCATAGGCGTTACACAACTGCTGTTTTTCTCTTCCTTCTTTTCTCTTCAAACTGATCTCGTACCGCGAGAGAAAAGAGCAAAAGTCATCGGGTTCTCTCAGTTCGTCAGCTACATTTTCATGGCACTCGGAATGCTTTCAGGCGGCCTCATCTACTCATTTAACCCACAATTGCCATTTCTCATCATGCTTGGAATGATCGTTCCTTCCATCCTCATCATAGCATTCTTGGTCCACGAACCAGAAAAAAGAGAGGCAGGCTAGACTTCAAAATCTATATTAGGCGTTATAAGAGCGAAGCCGCATTAATGACTAATCAAAATCAGATGGAGTAACTGCCGATGCCCAGAGAGTATTGGGGCGAAATAAAAGATCCTATACATGGATATGTGTACATAACAGAAGAAGAAAAAACAATCATAGATTCCTATCCTGTTCAGAGACTGCACAGACTCCGTCAACTTGCAGGCGCGGAGTATGTCTATCCTGGAGCCAATCACACAAGGTTCGAGCATTCCGTCGGCGTAATGTACTTGGCCGGCAGAGTAGCCAGAAACCCCAACATTTCGAAATACGTAACCGAAGAAGAAACAGAAATGATCAGAATCGCAGCCCTACTCCATGATGTCGGACACGGCCCCTTCTCACATGTCTTCGAGTACTTGCTCAACAAGGAGCTAGACAAGACACACGAGGACCTTACAACATGGATAATCCAAAAAAGCGAACTAAGAGACATAATAAGCAAAGCAGGCTACAATCCACTGGATGTTGGACAACTTGCCGTCGGAAAACTGCGCATACCAAAGAAAGCATTCTTGGATCAAATAATAAGCAGCACAGTTGACGTTGACAAGCAAGACTTCATCGTCCGCGACACATACCACACTGGCGCGGAATACGGATACATCGACATTTTCCGACTAATCCACACACTAGACGTACTAGGCGAAAACCTAGCCGTCGAAATAGGAGCACTCTCAGCCCTTGAGTCCCTCCTAATAGCCCGCATAGAATCATTCAAAAGCATATACTTCCACCGCGTCGGCAGAGCCGCACAAATAATGCTCGCCATGGCCATGGAAAGGGCAAACAAAGAACTAGGGCTAACACGCTTCAAGACTCCAGAACAGTATCTGGCTATGGACGATTACACAGTGTACGTGATGCTGAAGGACTGCAAGAAATCGAAAAGGATCATAAGAGATCTTGAAAGCAGAAAATTGCTCAAGTGCGCCTACGAAAAGACCTTCTATGAAAAAGACACAGTGATCTCAAACATTTTCAGCCGAGAAACCTACAGAAAACAGTTACAGTCGGAAATCGCAGAAGAAGCGAAAGTCAAAACAGAAGCCGTCATAATCGATGTTCCGACAGTCCCATCTGTCCCATACGAACACTCAATGCTGACGGAAAGCGTCGAAATCCCAATGTTCTGCAAATCACCAGAAGGAAAGAAAATACCGCAACGCTTGAGCGAAATCTCAAGAATCTTCGAGACACTCAAAGGGTTCATGAACATACTCCGCGTCTACACCACGGCAGAAGAACGCCAAAAAGTGAGCGCTGCAGCCACAAAGATTTTGGGGAGAATTCCATCGTCAGCAAAGATATCTTATTGAAGGCTTGCAGAAAATGCAACCGATAACATTGAAAGGGCGAGTCATTGTGGAAGGCCACTGCACGGGAGAAGCCCTAGTCAGCTCAAAACCAATCAGTTTCTTAGGCGGAGTAGACCCTGCAGACGGCAAAATAGTCGAGAAAAACCACGACCTCTGCGGAGCATGCATGAAAGACAAAGTTCTGTGCTTTCCCCACGGACACGGTTCAACAGTAGGCAGCTACACACTCTATTCTCTAGCCAAAAGAGGATTGGCGCCAAAGGCGATGATCAATCACATAGCCGACCCAGTTGTTGTGGTAGGCGCGATAATCACAAACATCCCTATGATTGACCAAGTAGACATCAAGCAGATCAAAACCGGAGATTTGGTTCAAGTCGACGCTTACAAAGGCGTTGCCAAGATTCTGAAACGAAAGGAGAACTGATAAGGACGTGTACTTGACAAAAGAAGAAGAACGAATTCTCAACGGCGAATACGGATGGGCGAACCAAACATGCATGAAAATACTGGTTCGTCTAGGCGAACTGTTCAACGCGCAAAAACTAATCTCAATAACTTCGGCGCACGTGTCTGGAGTCTCCTACAAAACGCTGGGCGACGCGCCAATAGAGTTTCTAGAGGCATTAGCAGATGCAGATGGAAGAGTAAAAGTCAAAACCACTTTGAATCCGCAGAGCCTCGATCCAGAATATCTGATTAAGAAACTCCCTGAGAATCTGTGTCGGAAACAAGTTGACATTCTAAAGCAGTATGACAGAATGGGTTTAACGCGGTCGCTAACGTGCACGCCATACTACCTGGGAAATCCAAAGAGTGGTTCCCATCTTGCGTGGGCCGAGTCTTCAGCTGTAGTCTACGCTAACTCCGTTCTTGGAGCTTGGACAAACCGCGAAGGCGGACCAAGTGCGCTTGCCGCAGCGATAGTGGGGAAGACGCCAGACTATGGAGTGCATAAAGCTGAAAATCGACAGCCAAACTTCCTGGTGAATGTTGAGGCCCAGTTGAGGAATGAGACAGACTACGGTGCCCTCGGAATCTATCTGGGCAAGCTGATAGAAGATAAGATCCCCTGTATCCAAGGCTTGCAAAAACCGTCAAAAGACAAGCTCAAACAGCTAGGTGCTGCCCTAGCCACAACAGGCATGGCAAACGTGTTTTACTGCAGCAACTGTTCAGAGGGAAAAGGAGTTGAAAAGATAAACGTAGAAGACAAGGCCTTAAGACGCACAACCGAAGAACTGTCCACCTCCTCAACTAAGAAGCCTGACCTAGTCTTCATAGGATGCCCACATTGCTCAATGAACGAAATAAGACAAGTTGCCCAACTCATTCGAGGGAAAAAAGTCAAGCATGGAATAGAGTTTTGGGTCTGCACCTCAAGCCACGTTAGAAATGCTGCTGCAGACTACGTCAATGAAATAGAGAGAAGCGGAGGTCACGTGCTAACGGGTGTATGCACGGTTGTTTCTTGGACCGAAAAACTTGGAATAAGAACGATCATGACCAACTCTGCGAAAACAGCCTACTACGCGCCTTCGCTCAGCAAAGCAGCAACAGTTCTAGCCCCAATGGAAGAGTGCTTGAAAACAGTATTAAGAGGATAACCTTTATTCGAATGAAGAAATACTCTGCATGGTGCGTCGGGCTTAAGCGCTCCGGTAGTATAGTCCGGTTAAGTATTCCGGCCTTTCGAGCCGGAGACCCGGGTCCGAATCCCGGCCGGAGCACCAACAATCGTGTCACTGGTTTCGCTTTCAACACTCTTTAGGCAGACCGTGCAATAGAAAAAAAGGGTGAAAGAATGAAAATCGATGATTACCTTCTGCAATCCAACGAGCTGAGGGTTTTGTACAAGTTGGTCAAACGTGACTTCTCAACAAGAGGATTGATCCATCACAATTGGCAGCACATACTCCGAGACCTTGCAAGAGCAGTTATCATAGGAGAGGCTGAAAAAGCAAACATGAAAATTGTTCTGGCTGGTGTTATGCTTCACGACGTCGGCAGATTGTATCCGGACCTCGGAAAAGACCATCACAAAGCAGGGGCAAGGAAAGCTCCCGAATATCTGAGAGAAGCCGGCTTCAAAGAAGAAGAGATCCAAGCCGTGACACATTGCATACGAGCTCACGGTCCACGAGGAACAGAGGAACCGAGAACGCTGGAGGCAAAAGTGATCTATGATACGGATGTCCTTTCGTGTTCAACAGGCTATATAGGAGTGGCAAGAGTTTTTGACTATTTTATGAGAGAAGAACACATGGACGTAAAGGAAATGATGGAGATTCCAAGCGGCAAGAAAGGCCCAAGACAAGACTTCTACACAAAGACTGGAAAGGCTATGGGCCAAAAAGGCTTCAAAAAGGCACGCCAATTTTGGGAAGAATTGGGACGTGAATTGAACGAAGAAGACAAAACTGTCAGGAAGATAATTCCAGAATACGAAGGAGACTAGAAATCAACCAGAGAATTGCGCTTTTCACCTACTTTGTTTCCTTCTTTCGCGCGATCCCGTATACTTGCAGGACTACATACACAGCAATCCCACTAACAAATAGGCCGATTCCTGTCCAACCCGTCGCAGCATCAAAGTAATTTGCCCCATACAGAAACAAGATTGCGCCAATGACCACCAAAAGCAAACACACCAAGTCTCTCCAAGACATCTAGGCAACTCCGGAAGTCAGTTTTAACCCTTCTACACCACCTCAAAGTATATAGACTTACCGCTAGCCAATACGAAACTGCAAGGGTCATCGTCCAAAGCAACCCCTCATGATGTGAAGACGTTATTCTAATGTCGCCTGAAACCGCAGCCAGTGAGCGTCATCCGACATCTCCGAACGAATACACGCAGACGATGACCATAGTAGCATGGATTCCGACAGAAATGCCGATATTCTTGACAAGGAGCGAAATTCTTCAACTTGACTCTTCTCAATCGTCCGACATCTTTATATGCAGGATGCATAATCAATATTTCATGTGACTGACAAATGTCGGACCACGACATCAGGAAGCCTGAAACTAAAGAAGAACTCGTCAAAATGCTGACGGAAGCCGCCAAGAAAGCTGCTGAAGGCCGTCCTATCCCGAAACTTAAGCCGACAAAACCCACCGTACTTGGAACAGCCGAAGTTCTGAACATCCACAGAGACACCCTTTACACATGGCTCAAAGAGTTCAATGTCGATTTCAAAGAGATAACGGATAACCTGCCGACAAACCTTGTGTCGGAATCTGCCGAAGAGGCCGGATACACTTACCTGATTGGAGAGGCACTAGTCGGAGAAGGAAATGAAGTTGCACACATAGACCTGCTCATAGGCGACAAGAACGGGCCAGTTGGAGAGGCTTTTGCGACAGGAATGTGCAACTTGTCCGCAGGACACACGCCGCTGTTAGCAGTCATTAGACCGAACCTTCCACCCAAACCGCACACATTGCTGGTGCCAAAGGTCACCATAAAGAACATTGAAGATGTAGGCAAAATCTTTGGGCCAGCCCAAGCTGCAGTCGCAAAGGCTGTTGCCGACGCCGTAGAAGACGGAATAATTCCCAAAGAGAAGATTGATGACTGGGTAATAATAGCCAGCGTTTTCGTACATCCCCAAGCGAGCGACTTCCGCAAAATCTACCACTACAACTATAGTGCAACGAAGCTGGCATTGAAGAGAGCCTTGGCAAAGTATCCACCACTGGAGAAGATCATGTACGACAAAGACAGAGCCAAACACCCAATAATGGGATTCAAAGTACCTCGCCTGTGGAGACCGCCATATCTCCAGATTTCACTTGACAACCCAGAGATAGACAGAGCAAAGAAGGTCATAGCACAATTGCCAGGAAGCGACAGAATCATACTTGAAGTCGGAACACCTCTCATCAAAAGGTACGGCACAAAGGTGATAAACGAACTGCGACAAGTGTCCAAGGACATCTTTGTCGTAGCCGATCTGAAAACCTTAGACGTCGGAAAAGTAGAGGTTGACTTAGCCTATGACGAAACCGCAGACGCCGTAGTCGCCGCCGGACTCGCACCTGCCGAAACACTCAACTCATTCATCCATGAAGCAAAAAGACTGGGAATATATGCTGTAGTGGACATGTTGAACGTAGAAGACCCTCTCAAGAAACTCAAATCCACCAAAGAATTTCCGGACATCGTCGTCCTACACAGAGGAATAGACGAAGAAACCGGCAAAGCACATGGGTTGGAAATAATCCCAGAGATAAGGCAGACCTTCAAAGACAAGAAATTCCTGATAGCGGTGGCAGGCGGCATAGTACCAGAAACCGCAAGAGAAGCCTTGCAAAAAGGCGCCGACATAGTTATTGTGGGAAGATACGTAACACAGTCTAGGGACGTGGAACGCGCGGTAAGAGACTTCCTCGAAGCAACGCCAGAGATGCGAGAAGACATAGACCTCTTCAGGGTACACGTTGAATAAACCCTCAACAAACCTTCTTCTCTCGGTTTCACATGAAGACTCTGAAAACCGCATATGCCAAAACGAAAATCACACCCGCAGTAATGAACACGGTAAAAAACCCGAAATACTTCGCAATAGACGGACCGACAAAAGAGCCGCAAGCTGCACCTGCACCAATCAAAACGTTGAACAGACCTGATTTCCCCGAAGGCATTAGTTCCATGGACAAGGTGAGTGCGTAGATCAGATACATAGCATAGAGAAAACCCATCGAAATCAAGAACGTGGTAGCTAACCCTACCGAAACAAGCCCTGACATCTGCAATGCAGCGATGAAAAGCAAAGCAAACAAACTTCGGAACAATACAATTCTGCTCAGACTGGCTTTGTCTGTTGATTGTTCCACTCTCCGACCGGCCAAAGCGTAGCCTCCAACTCCTCCGCTAGAGTTCAAGACAAAGATCGCGAAAACAGCCCCTGCTGGAAGAGAAGCAGCCGCCACTCTTTCTGAGATGAATATGGGCATAGGTGTGAAAAGTATGCTGGAGGCCAACGAAAAGAGAATCAAGCCGCCAAAGAAGGCATTAACGTTCTCTCTTTTCAACTTCTCCGTGGCTGACACTCCATCCATAAGGCGTGAAGCCAGAAAAACGCCGCGGGATGCAAAGTCCACCGTCTTCTCTATGTTCACCAAGCTTCTTTCGAACACAAGTGCGGGGTCTTTTACAAACACCAGAGACAGAATGAAGGCCACAAAATTCAACCCGCTGCAGACAAACAATGTGCTTGTGGGACCGAGCTTGTACGTTGACATGATGAAACCTGAGAGCAGTCCGATGAGCAGTCCAACTTCGGTGAAACCTTCGTAGAACGCGAAGTGTTTTTCCCAGTCTGGGCGTGAGTACAGTTCTGCAATCAACACGTTTTTGGGGGCTTCATGTGCCACATGGAATAGCGACATTATACCATAAAGGGCAATTAACAAGGCGATGTTGGGAGTGTAGGTGAAAAGGTAAAGGAGAATTGCTGACGTCAAGAATGACAGGAGAATGTAGGGTTTGTAGCGCCTAGTCTTGTCGCACAAATAGCCCCACAGGAATGAACCCGGAATAGCCAACAGCAAGGCCAAAGATGCCATGATTCCTATGTCAATCAATGAGCCCCCAATAGCTGATCGATCGATCACATACAATGGCAGAAATATTGACAGCAACCCAGAACCCATTTCATGAAAAAAGAACCCTAGACGCCACATAGACAGAAACCGTCAAGAAAGCAGAATTAAAAGCTTTGCTTCGCTGAACCGCAACATTTTTCTAAAGACCCCAAGAAGCCCTGACAAATCCTTAATAGAAAGATATTCAACTTTCATAACACTACCAAAGAGGCTAATGGTCATGGCCAAGTTCAAAGTCATCATTTCGGATCCACAAACTGGAACTTCAAAGGCGGTCGAGCTCGAAGAAGCACGCGCCACCCCCTTGATTGGAAAGAGAATAGGAGAAGTCACAGACGGAGCAATAGTCGATTTGCCAGGCCACAGAATTCAGATCATGGGCGGCTCCGACAAAGACGGCTTTCCAATGAGACCCAGCGTACATGGCGGGGTTCGCCGAAGAATAATTCTCAGCGGCGGCGTGGGCTACAACCCAAAAGAAGAGGGAATGAGACGACGCAAAACCATTCGGGGAAACGTCATAACAGACGACATTGTTCAAATAAACGTGAAAATCACCGAGAAACCGAAACAGCCCAAAGAAGGCAAGAAACCCAAAGAAAAGAAAGAAGAAAAAGCAGCAACTCCGAAAGAAGCGGAACAACCAACACAGGCCTGACATCAAAGTGGTGGTTCATAAGGGCTGACTTCTATTGACTGCAGCAATTCCAATCTTTCGATACCTTTCCACCCGAATTGTAAAGATCATCCGTTTCCATTAATCCTAGCAGCGCCGACAATCAAACTCACAAGGACTGAGAATAGTTTAAGAATAACCACATCCAAAGAAGTTAGGAACAGTTATCATCTTCAAAAAAGGCGACCCGATAGGAATGTCTGAAGAAGAAAATGTAAAGCTACCCCGCCAACCAGAAATCAACATTGGAACAATAGGACATGTTGACCATGGCAAGACAACACTTGTCCAAGCACTGACTGGTGTGTGGGCTTCTAGACATAGTGAAGAACTCAAAAGAGGCATCACAATCAAGCTAGGCTATGCAGACATGCCAGTGTACAAGTGTCCAAAATGTGAACCGCCAAGGAACTATACCACACGGCCAAATTGCCCTGCCTGCGGCTCAAAAGCTGTTTTTGTACGAGCGATCAGTTTTGTGGACGCTCCTGGCCACGAAGCGTTAATGGCAACCATGCTTTCCGGAGCGGCAATAATGGATGGTGCATTACTGGTCATAGCGGCAGACGAGCCCTGTCCTCAACCGCAAACCAGAGAACACTTGGCCGCCGCAGATGTTATTGGTATAAAGAACATTGTTATAGTCCAGAACAAGATTGACATTGTTGACGAAAAAAGGGCTCGCCAGAGTTACGCTGAGATAAAGAACTTTGTAAAGGGAACTGTAGCTGAAGGCGCGCCTATAATCCCCACTTCAGCACAACGCGGAGTCAACATAGACATTCTCCTTCAGGCAATTGAAGAGTTAATGCCTACACCAAAAAGGGATGAAGCAAAACCACCGTTTATGTATATAGTTCGCTCATTTGACGTGAATAAACCAGGCACCCTAGTCGATAAGCTCGAAGGAGGGGTCCTCGGCGGCACAATAGTTCAAGGAAAGTTCAAAGTCGGAGAAGAAGTGGAGATACGCCCGGGCATTCCAGTAGAAGGAAAAAATACTTATGAACCATTGCTGAGCGAGATCGTGAGCCTCCAAGCTGGAGGAAAAAAAGTGACTGAAGCTCATTGCGGTGGCCTAGTAGGCATTGGGACACTGCTAGATCCCTCATATTCAAAAGCGGACAGCCTCATCGGAAACATCGCGGGAAAACCAAGCATGCTCCCGCCAACATCATCAGAACTAGTCCTAGAAACACAGATACTTGACAGAGCTGTGGGAACTAAAGAACTATTGAAAATCGAAGAGGTAACAATGAACGAAACACTGCTTCTACATGTGGGCGCCGCCATAACTGTAGGCAAAGTCTCCTCGATAAGGAAAAACGGCGTTCAGATCCAGCTTACACGCCCAGTCTGCGCCCAAGCCGGTTCAAGAGTTGCATTGAGCAGAAAAATCGCAGGGAGATGGCGGTTAATAGGTTATGGAATGATACGTTGACATGACTGCAGAAACCAAGCCTGCAAGAAAAACTTTGAAAATCATAATTGACTCAAACGCTCTATTCATCCCTCTTCAATTTAACATCGACATTTTTGAGGATTTGAAGAGGCTCTTAAACAGGAATTTTGAGCTGATCCTACTTTCACCAATTCAGCAGGAGCTTCAAAGAATAGCAAATCAAGGCCCACCGCGGATGAGGAAGAATGCGTCGTATGCATTGAAACTCGCTGAAAGATGCGAGCTGTTTGAGATCAGCAAGGAAGCAGGAAGCTCGACAGACGACTTGATCGCCCAAGTGGCTCACAAGCACAATTACCCAGTTTTTACGAACGACAGACTGCTCAGAAACAGGCTAAGAGATATAAATGTGCCAGTCATTTATGTGAGACAAAAGTCTCATTTAGAGATTGACGGGAGGCTATGACCCCTGTTTAAACTTATAACTCTGGAAGATACTATCAGGATTCCGCCTGAAACATTCGGCAACCCGCTGGAAGCAGTCGGACACCAGCAAGTCAAGGCGAAGTATGAGGGCGTCGTAGACGAAGAGTTAGGTTACGTTATTGCCGTCACCGAGGTGAAAGTGAGCTCCACTGGCAAGATAATCCCGGGCGACGGCGCCACCTATCACAAAGTGAACTTTTCGCTTTTGACGTTCTACCCCAAAATCCAAGAAGTCGTGGAAGGCGAGGTTGTCGAGATTGCAGACTTCGGTGCCTTTGTTCGTATAGGACCCATTGACGCTTTGCTTCATGTTTCACAAATTTTGGACGACTTCATCTCCTACGACGAGAAGCAAGGAGTCTTGTTCGGAAAGGAGAGCAAACGCAGGCTGATGAGCGGTGACCAAATTCGTGTTCGCATAACCGCGGTTTCGCTCGGCAGAGCTGGAAGTTCGGGGAAAATTGGAGTGACAGCCAGACAACCCTTCCTTGGCAAGCTTGAATGGCTTGAAACTGACCTGCAGAAGATGAAGGAAGCAGCGGAAAAGAAGCAGCCTGAGAAAAAGGTGAAACCGAGTGAGTGAGAAAGCTTGCTCGAACTGCCACTTTCTGACCCGAGAAAACGTCTGCCCGAAATGCAAAGCCACAAGCTTGAGCGACGATTTCAGTGGATTGGTAGTAGTCTTTGACCCTGAAGGCTCAGCCATTGCAAAGGCCATGAACATCAAAGAGAAGGGGCGTTTTGCCTTAAGGGTCAGATAGAATGGTCATAAAGTATCGACTTACGCCGGAACTGCGAACAAGGTTAAAACAACCGTTAGGAATTCTGATTCGAGGCTCCTTTGCTGAGACAATGAAGAGACTGAAGAGCATTGTAGAAAAGGAAAACCCCTCGACTATAATTTCTGTTGGAGACACTGTTTCAAAAAATCTTGCAAAAAATGGTTTTTTCCCCAAACTGTCAATCGTAGACAACAAATGTATGAGAAAAAGCACGAAACCAACTAGACTGCCAGCTGACCGAACCGTTCACGTCACTAATCCTCAAGGAACAATTACACAGGAAGCCACAGCAGCAATAGAGGACGCTCTGAAAGGTAGCCAACATGTAAGAATAGTCGTGAACGGCGAAGAAGACCTGTTGACGCTTGTTGCCATTACTCACGCGCCTGAAAACTCCTATGTTATATATGGTCAACCATACGAAGGCATCGTAGCGGTCAAGGCCACTCCGGACAAGAAAGCAGAGATTGCAGTGATCCTCAACTCGATGAAAAACGTTCAAAAAGCTAAATAAGAGAGAGAGGCATCAAGTCAACACCGCACCTGAGGAAACGTCATGGAAGTCAATGTAGTATCGGAGAAAGAAAACCCACTGCTCAAACGAAAGGAGATTCGTTTCCATGTCAAGCATGTCGCAGGCGCCACGCCGCCCAGACTGGAGATAAGAAAAGCGGTCGCAGAGGCCTTGAAGGTGAATGTTGATCTTATTTTTCTCAAGAAGGTCAAGACAAGGTCGGGTATGCACATGGCCGTTGGAGTAGCGAACCTCTATGATTCTGCCGAACAGGCGAAGCTTATCGAACCAAAATACATAGTCAAGAGAAACATTCCCCCGCCTCCGAAACCCGAGGAGAAAGAAAAGAAGGGGTAGGGTAGACGATGTCCAGAAAAGCAGAGAAGAAAGAGGCGCCCAAGAAAGAGGTAAAGAAAGCAGAAGAAGCGCCAGCTGAGGCGCCAAAAGAAGAAATAAAACCTGCGAAACCTGAGAAGGCTCCAAAACCCCAGAAGAAAAAGAAAGAAGAAAAGGGCGTCTTCAAACTGTACAAGGTTGAGAATGACAAACTCACGAGGCTACGTCCAACATGTGAGCGCTGCGGCCCTGGCTATTTCATGGCGGACCACGGTAATAGATATACTTGCGGACACTGCGGGTTCACGCGTTACAAGCCTGCTAAGGAATGAACAGCTTTAAATTGCCCGACGTTCTGATAGCTTCTTGACGGTTCAGAAAATGCTCAGGGTAAATGTTGTCATCTCAAACATTTCTGCTGAACGTTTCTTGGATTTCAGAAAGCCTTTTCCTCAGATTCAGATAAACACCAACCTTAACCTTACAGGGATGGAAAAGAAAACCGACGATTCGTTAGAAGTTCCATTTGTCCTGACGATTAGTTATAACCCTTCAGTCGCTCAGATGAACCTTAGAGGAACAGCGTACGTAGTCGGCGACAAGGGAGAAATTGACAAGGTATACAAGGAGTATGAAGAGAAAAAGCCTCCGCCACCGATCATAATCCAGTCAGTTTCAAACGTCGCCTTTATCGAGTCTATTCTATTATCCAGAACCTTGAATGTCCCGCCGCCTGTTCCGCTTCCCCAGATACCTGAAGGAAAACCGCCAGAAAAGAAACCTTCAAACAGAGACTATAGCGCTTGAAATGGGCCAAAAAAGTTATTTCAGCGGTACATACATTGACGAACGCGAAGCGCCTATTCCCGGAGTTCCATGTCGGACTGGCTTGTTTGTGATCGAGAACTCGCCCAAATAGTGCCCGATCATTTCGGGCTTTATTTCCACCTGTACAAACTCCTTACCGTTATGCACTTGGATCGTTAGGCCAACCATTTCAGGCAGAACGATCATGTTGCGCACGTGTGTTTTTATTGTTGAATTGCCTCCCTTTCGAAGCTCTTCCCTTGCCTCCCTGATTTTCTCAAGCAGTATCCTTTGTTCTGGCTGTAAACCGCGGTGAAGGCTTCTTCTCTGTCTTGAGGGAAGAAGGTCGATGAATTCGTCCATTGACATGCCCTGCAGCTGGTTGAGCGTTAGTCCGCGGTACATGAATTCTCTTGGCATTTTTATCTCACCCCACTCGTTACATCAGATGTTATGAACTTTTTCTTACTCTGAAGTTGTCCTCTTCTTCCTTCTTCCTGTCCCTCTGGCTCTTCGCCCTTCTTCCTGTCCCTCTGGCCGCGATCAACCCGACTTTTTGCCCTGGTGGAGCACCATGTGAGGTCGTTGTGCCTTTCCTTGCGCTTCTTTTGCTGCTTCCATACGGATGCACAGCGGCAACCATCTTCCTTCCACTTGTCCTCGGATACTTACGTCCTCTCGCTCTCATCAAATGGAATTTGGCGCCAGCTTTCAAGAACGGCTTGTCCGTCCTGCCGGAGGCTGAAACCACACCAATCGTTGCTCGACAATAATCAGCCACGTATTTGGTCTTTCCTGACGGAAGCTTGATTATCGTGCCTTTCGGCGTGTGAGTGACAACTGTTGCGTATGATCCTGAGGATTTTGAGAGTTTGCCACCGTCCCCTGGGCGAAGTTCTATGTTGCAGATCAAGGTGCCTTCAGGGATTTTGCCAACTGGCAAGATATTGCCCACATCAACAGCAACTCTTCCACCGATCTGAATCCGCTTGCCCTCGTAAACTCCCTCAGGGACCACGCTGTAGAATGATTCCCCATTCTCAAACCTTATCAACCCCAGAGGAGTTCCCCGTCCAGGGTCATGAACTAACTCTTCAATCACACCGTTTGCTGCCGACTCAAAACTTTCCTTCAAGTTGGTTGTTGGATACCTTGCAGGTGCTACTCTTTTGTGGGTTGAAGCTCTGAATGTGGGACCCCCGCGCCCACGCCGTTGAACACGAATTCTCTTACCCATTAATCAATCCACCATAGTTTACAGTATTCCAAGTTTAATCGCAATGTCGGCTGCTTTATAATCTGGATGAAGCTTAACGAAAGCCTTCTTCTCACCTGTTGGAGTCCCTTGAACATTGACACCTTCAACTTTCACTTCATAAAGCCTTTCAACCGCTTTCCTAACGTCGGATTTAGTGGCTCTCAAATTAACAATGAAAACGAGCTTGTTCTCCTTTTCAACCATCAAGCTGGCAGCTTCAGTCATTAAGGGATAACGTATAACATCGTAGGGATCCATTATGCCCCTCCTCTCTGCCCGTGCAATTGAGCCAGTTTTTCAATCGCGTTATTCGTCCATATTGTGAGACGCCCAGGATGGGTGCCTGGGGCAAGTAATTCAGGGTTGAGATTGACAACTGCAACAACATCCACACCAGGGATGTTTCCTGCAGACTTCATTATTCCCTTGTCCTCAGCTACAACTATGAGAGGCCCCACGGCTTGCTTCATCTTTCGTCCTCTGCTCTTGCCTCTACCAGCTCGTACTTTCCTGCTTTCTTTCACACGGAAAATCTCTGATAACACTCCTAATCGTATGAGAGCTTCTTCAACTTCCTTGGTCTTCTCCAAGCCCTCAAGTTCACGTGTTACTACAAGAGGGATCTGCGGGACATCCTCAATATTGTGACCTCTCTTAGCGACAAGTTCTTTTGAAGCTGTCGCGGCTATTGCAGAGAACAGAGCAAGCCTCTTCTCTTTCTTCGGAATCTTTTTGACAATCTTCTTCTCAGAAGTTGGAGGATGCGATTGTCTTCCACCGACTGTTCCTGGTGCAAAGGCTGCCCTCCCCACTCCTGATTTGCGTCTGGGCACTCTGGATTGTCCGAACCCTGTACCTCTGGATTCGGCCGTTGTTCTCTTTCCTGCCATAGGATCTCTGCCCTGCGGCTGACGCCTGTTCGACTGTATCGCCAGAACAGCCCTTTTTATGACATCGGGCCTTAGGGGCGTTGCGAAAACATGCGGAAGGTCAATTTTCCCCACTGCTTTTCCTTCGAGGTTGAAAACCTTGGCTGTCTTCTTGACCACCAGTATTCACCGTCTATCTTCCTTGGGGCGATTCGAGGGACACATGGGTGATCTGCGGCGGCTCCTCTGCCACGCTACTTGGCGCCCGTGCTGGGCAGCGAAGCCGTATTGGACGTTTTTCCGTGCCTGCTATGCTTCCCGCAAGCAGCAAATATGGGCCTTGGATCAAACCGTACCTTAGAAATCCACCTTTAGGAGTAATTTCCTTTCCGTCCTTGCCTATTTTGAGGATCCGCTTGTTGTACTCTGTTCTCTGATGATACCCCATCTGCCCAGCTCTTGCAACAGAATACATTACATGATGCGGGTTCCATGGCCCCAAGGTTGCAACGCCTCTTTTTGTCTTTCTTCCCTTAGCTTGAAGTATCGTTACTCCCCAGCGTTTCACAGGTCCCTGGAAGCCTTTCCCCGTTGACACAGACGCTATATCCACATACTGGCCTTCCCTGAAAATCTCTGCAGCCGTTATTGTCTTTCCAAGAAGACTTTTCGCGTATTCGAACTGCTGCTTGACTGTGCCTCCGCCTACCTCTATTTCCGCGGTGTCTGGCTTCTTCTTCGGCACACTTGCCTCTCTTGGCTGAGTTGCGGCTACAACACGGACTCTTTCAATTCTCGGCAGATTTTCCTCAATCTTCTTCAAGGCTTCTTCTGTGTTGAAGCTTTCTGGAAGTGTGAATACTCTTTCCAAATCGGCTGGTGGGTCTTTCATCCACGCTTCAGCCAAGGTCCGCAAACCATTAACGTCTTTGGTGTAGGCCTTCAAAGCGCAAATACGTATGGGTGGAGTCTCCAAGACCGTAGCTGGAAGTACGACTTCCTTGCCAAAATCTGGCGAGCGCTTTCGATCCTCTATTATAAACACATGAGTCATTCCGGCTTTGAAGCCTGTAAAACCCAAAAGCCGAGGTGTATCCGCTTCAATGTTAGGCCAGAACCGTATTCGGGCAAGTAAACGTTCAGCACGTTTCCTGGGCAAATATGCGAGAGAACCGTGTCTAGGAGCGTGCGTTTTACGATGTCCCATCGTTTTTCACGTTGCGTGTCTTCTAGGAATGAGAACGATGAGTTATTAACATTTTGGTCTTGGCAACGGTGGACGCAGTCCGACCCTCGAAATCCTAAAGCAGTTCTGTTTCTCACGTAACCATAGTGCTTGGACTTTAGCTCTGAGCTTTTAGTTAGTCCCTAAAGCCATTGTGAATTCATGTTATGTTGCTAGAGTCTTCACTATTTCAGAAGCTGTACTTCTCGTCCTTCTTCCTTTCTTGTCCCAGAATTCATCATGTAAAGCCCTATCAGAATGAACACAACAGCCCCTACAACAGGCGGAACCATCCAGATCCAGAAGGAACCTCCTATTCCACCAAACATCCAATACGACGTCGAGTAGTACCATACTATCGAAAAGAGACTCACCGAGGCCAAGCTTAGAACTATTAGACCTATCCAGAAGACCCAAGTTTTCTGACCACGAAACATAGTTGCTCAATGTCAATGTGCTATACAAGGCAATTAAAGATTGTCCGCAATCAGATTTGACCCCACGTTATGCATTCGTCAAGTCTGAATAAGTGTTAAATCTGACGGCAATGAGTCTTGTTGGGGGCTCAGCGTGACTGATATCATATCTGAGATTGCAGCAGCTCTGTATCGTTCGGGCTGCTTGAAATTTGGCAGTTTCCGCATTAAGTCCGGAGCTCACAGCCCATACTACGTTGACCTCGCATGCCTATTATCGTCCCCCAAAGACCTATGCATGCTCACAGACATCGCTGCCGCCAGGATCAGACAACTTGCAACTAAAGACAGAGTAGACAAGCTAGCCTCTATCGAGTTGAAAGGCGCTCTGCTTCTGCCCAGCATTGCGTGCCAAACGAACTTGCCGTGCACTGTAGTTAGGAAAGAGGAAAAAGCCTACGGCGCAACTGGCAGGATTGCAGGCGCAGAAGTTGTCAAAGGCGAACGGATACTGTTCTTTGACGATGTTGTAAGCGAAGGCTTGTCCAAACTCGAGGGAATAAAGCCGCTTGAACAGTTAGGGGCCCACATTGAACACATTCTTGTTGTGGTGGACAGGGAGCAACACGGTAGAGAAAGCCTTGAGAAGCTGGGCTACAAGGTTCACGCCTTGGCAAAGATAACCCAACTAGTAGAAGGACTGCATCGAGACTCGAGAATCTCGAAAGAACAAGCAGATGCGGTTTTCAGCTTCGTCAAGAGTTTCTAGCGCGCATTCTCCCTCTGCAATGTCCTTGCATGTTTGCAGTTGGCATAGACTCATCTGTACAATTGCACCCAACAATGCTTAAGTATGAGAAAACTGGAAAATGATCTTTGAAGATTCGGTGATAATGAAGATGGGAAAACCTGAAAAAGAACCAGTCAGAAGAGCAGGAGGTTCGTACTTCACTTCATTTCTGAACAGAATCGGTGGCGTTCTACTGGCTCCAGATGCCACTTTCAACCAGATCATCACTGACAGAATCGGGTTTTGGGAACCTTTGACTCTGATCATTCTGCTGGTTGCGATTGAGGGAGCTGTCTTGGCTTCACTTGCATACCGAGTGTTCTCAGTCGTAGCAAACGCTGTAAGCCCTCTGACTGGTGTTGTATGGGATCCAGGTTTTCTCAACGTCATTCTGGTAATCATTATTTCAGCAATGATCATTGCGACATTGGTCGCTTGGGTCATCCTCGCAGGAATCGCCCATATTTCCGCCAAGTATATCTTCAGAGGAGAAGGTTCATTTGTTCAGTTGATGAAACTCTACGGCTACACGTTTGTTCCCGTCAGTCTACTCATCCTGAGCACAGTGCTCCTCGGGCTAAGCTGGGCGACTTGGCCTCTCACGCTTTTCCTCAACATCGTAGCAACTTTCTGGATTGTCCTTCTAATGGCAGTCGCCGTCAAACACAACTACAAGATTGACACTGGAAAAGCCTTCATATCCTCCTTCATAGGACCTATGACGGTCTGGCTGGTAGTAGTTGGTGGCATGTGGGCTTGGATGTGGCTCCTGATACGCTCACTTACAGGAGGCGCCATTTAGATGGCAATGGCAAGGATTATCCTGGGTGAGGTTTTCATCGCAATACTCGCATTCGCCGTTGTCTACGCAGCGCTTTCACCGACACTCCAACCAACAGTATTTCCACAGGTACAGCTACCATGGTTCGCCCCTGAAGGGAATGTTATGACTGAACGATACAGTCTAGTCAAAGGCACAAACGTTTCCCAAAGCATCAACTTTGTCAACTTAGACGTCGCAATGAAGCTTGGAGGCGTGTACATCATCTTTTCCGATAGGCCTAATGTGGCTTTCGAAGCAGTCTTTCAACACGCACCGAACACGACTGAACTCGACGCAAGCGCCTCTGAAGATGGGGGAAAACTACAGGTCAACGCTTACGCCGAGACTGGAGGGCTCAACCTAACTTTGGGAAAAGACTACCAGTACAATGGAAGCCTAAACATAAGGCTAGGCGGCCTCGCCATGAAGCTAGGACAAGACGCAAACATCAGCAAGTTTGCAGTGCAAATCAGATATCTTGGTGGCGTTTGGTTGACAATCAATAATGGAGCCAGCTTCGAACAACTTGACCTAAACATCGACCTCGGGGGCCTTCAGCTAAACGTTGATGCTGATGATCTTGGCAGAAGCGGAGTCATAAACACAAGTATGAACATTGGCGGACTCTCACTGGGTGTCAATGTCGACACAGGACTGATCGGAGTCAGCCTAGACGCAACAGTAGATATCGGCGGAGTGTCTGTTAACCACTCTGACTTCACAGGTTCTGTCTCCTCAACCCACTGCTCAGTGAAGACCATGGGATACGGTAGCGCAGTCAACAAGTTGGACATCAAAGCCATCGTGGGCCTAGGCGGGGTGACACTGCAGCAGAACGTCCAACGCCTTCCAGGCTTTGAGACCTGAAGACCTATCCCTTTTTTCCAGCCTCAGCAACCAACAGTTTTTGCACTATCTGTTGAGCACACTCTTGGGGCGTGCATTTGGTAGTGTCTACGGTCACTTCCGGGTTTAGAGGCGGCTCATAAGGTTGCCCTATTCCGGGCACGGTTGGTGCTTTGCCTTCCAGAGCTTGTGAATAGATTTTTTTTGGAGCCATGTAGGTTTTCCCTCGCTTGGTCTCACGCTCCATGCACACTTCCAAAGGACACTCAAGATAAACCTCCACGAACTTTGAGATTCGCTTTCTTGCCTCGTCACGATAACGTCTCAGATTGCCAGTAGCGTCAATCACCACGTTCACACCGTTCTCTGTGAGAAGCACAGCAATGTAAACAAGCGTTGCATATACCATGTTACGCTCCTCCAACGAGTAAGACGGCTCAGGGGTCAAGACTCTGCGCAACGCGTCCGAAGATAGCAGCTGTGCATGAATACCTTTTCTATCAAGAAGTTTCAACAGAGCGTCGGATACGACGGACTTGCCACTTCCAGGAAGACCTGTGACCCAAACACACCAGCCAGCTTTGGTCTGCGCTCTCTCCTTCAAGAGAACCCCACTAGTGTTTCATTCATATATCCTCTTAAAAACTCATAGTCTCTGATCTGGAAGAGATGGCTTTTGCACCTGCAGTCTGAGCTACCGAAACCCCGGATCGCAAGACCTCTTCTTCCAAGCTCCTTCGCAATCTTGCATTCTTGAAGTCTTCTGGCCTTTTTGTGGAAGACCGTCAAAATCGCAACGCTTGGATCGTTTAGTAGGTAGTCGATATGCCAAAACTTTTTTTTCTCTGTCCCAAGATGCCGTTTGATGCGTTCTTCCAAGTTGTTTTGAGCTGAACCCACATAGGCGTAGAGGCCCCTCTCAAATTTCAGGTTGCCCAAAGCACCAGTGTTTACACTAGTGTCATCGCTTATTGAGATTATCAGAACATAGACGCCCTTCATGCCCCTCTGCCAGAGCCATTCTCTTTGAACCATTTCAATATTTCATCGACCGCGCTGCGAGAATAGCCCATCTCTCGAAGAAGCCTCTTCAGATCATCAATAGACTCCGTACACAAACCCGACCCGTGCCCAACAAGGCTTCGGCTTAGAACCTATTTATGTTTTAGTCTCGAGACTGATATGTGCAATCAGACTCAAGCCTCAACAAGGCTGTGAATGCTATTTGAAGTACGTTTCGGCCCTTTCAAATTCAAACTCCTTAGCCCTGAGTACTTTGTCTGCAAAACGGAAGATCTTCTTGCGCACAGGCAGAGCCAAGTTGGGGTACCAAATGGGTGAAGCTATGACGAGACTTCGCCAAGCGTAGAAAGGCTGTATCACAGTCAAAATCTCATCATCTCCGGTCTTATCTAAGTAGTTTTTCCAGAAAAGTATGAACAGCCTCCCGAATGGCCCGTTCATCTCCTCGAACGCCTGCAAAGAATAGAAAATGTAGTTTATCGTCATAGCAGCCACGTCGTCAGCAGGTTCACCCCACTCACCTCTACTGCGGTCTAAAACCGTGAAGTCTAATCCTTGTCTGAACATGATGTTCCAAGGGTGAAAATCTCCATGCACTTGCGACAGTCTATGAGTTTTATGCTTAAGCCGCCAACGCCATTCCAAACATCTCTTCTCAAACTCGATGAGGAACTTCTCATCAATATACCCTAGATTGCTAGGGTAGCTGTCAGTCAGTCCAAAAATGCCTTCGCCATGACCAGTCAGATCACGAATTCGCCTAACATAGAGCTCTGATGCATTCTTCTTGACAGAGTGGATCTCCGCAAGATATTCTGACAAGGCAACACAGCGTTCTTCATCCAGATCAGTTACCGAGGCAGTTTCCTTGATGCGGTCTAAGTCATTGTGATAGAGCGAACCGTCGACAAACTCGGTTAGAATGAAAAATTCAACGCAGTCACCAAGGGACTTTAGGGTCTCACCGTCGCTTGAAAAGGAACCAACATCTACAGAACGGACATGCTTAGGAAGTATATTGAATGCAGAATTTTGCCAGATTAGAATTCCTCCTCTGTCAGAGAAGTAGTCATGTCCAAAGCCTTCAGGCCTTATGGTCTCCAGAACCGCCCGTTTAGTTTGCTCACGGAAACTAAACTCAATGAGGTAGGGAATACCATAACCGAAACCCTTCAGATCAGCAACTTGACCGCCCTTTAGAGGAACGACACGCAACACCTTGACCGCCGTTTTATAAACGCTTGAAAGGTACTCTTCCACCCTTTCAGCCTTTAACTCGAGCATGAAAGCACACCCAAACGAAGAGTTATCAATTACAAGTTAAAAATATAGCGATACACGCTTCGACAATCAAGAGAAGTGCCTAGAAAATGAATTTGCTCATTCTTAACGGAACCGTCGTCACGATGGACAAGGGCAAGACAATCCATGATGGTGCGGTCGCGGTAGAAGGGCAAAGAATAGTCGAAGTTGGCAAAGCACGAGAGCTGAGAGCAAAGTACAGGAGAGGCTACGAAAGAATTGAGGAGACAGGCAGCGTCATCATACCAGGCCTCATAAACACACATCAGCACGCCGCAATGAGCTTGCTCAGAGGCTACGCAGACGACTTATCACTTCAAGAATGGCTTGAAAAGTGGATATGGCCCATAGAAAGACACATGACTCCTAATGACATTTATGCCGGAGCCCTTCTGACTGCTGTAGAATCAATAATGAGCGGAGTCACCACAGTCAACACAATGTATCATTACACTCCAGAAGCGAATGAAGCGAAAGCCTTTGCCGACGCCCACCTAAGAGGCGTGATAGGACATGTATGCTTTTCCTGGCGCAAAAAAGAGGATACCAAAGCACTCAGAGACTTGGCGGGAAAATGGCACAACAAAGCAGAAGGGCTGATTCGTACAAGCGTGGATCCTCATGCGCCTTACACCGTTGATCCGGAATACATGAAGGAGTTGAAAGAAGTCAACACAGAATTGAACGAGAAGTATAGTTCAGGAAAAGAAGCCATAATATTGCACATGCACATCGCTGAGACAGACGACGAACTGCGAAAAACGCGGGAAGCTTTCAAGATACCTACACGATACCTCAAGCATGGGATAATGAATTACCTCGACTCGCTCGGAGTCTTGAATGAGTATGTAGTGGCAGCCCACTGCGTGGCCTTGAAGAACCAAGACATAGTAACGATGAAAAGAAGAAAAGTAAAAGTCTCACACAACCCCATTTCGAACCTCAAGCTTGCCTCCGGCGTGAGCCCAGTCCCGAAAATGCTGGAAAAGGGCATAACAGTTTCGCTGGGCACAGACAGTCCATGCTCAAACAATACAGCAGACATGTTTGACGTTATCAAAACCGCCGCTCTGCTTCACAAGGGAGTAGAAGAAAACCCGACGCTAATGCCTGCACAACAGGTCATGGAGATGGCCACCATTGATGGGGCTAGGGCTCTTTCATGGGGAGACGAGATAGGCTCCATAGAGACAGGCAAGAAAGCAGACCTAGTCCTTATCAATCTTAGGAAACCGCACCTTTGTCCTCTATACAACGAAATCAGCCATTTAGTTTACGCGACAAAACCCGCAGATGTTGAGACCGTGATTATAAACGGCGACATCGTCATGGAGAACAGGCAGTTGGCAGGATTGAAAGTAGAAAGAGTTATGGAAATGGCGGAAAAAGCGAGGCACTCTCTTCTGAGAAGACTAGCATAATTAGTCAGATAATTTGCGCCTAGTCTTATATAGTAAACGGGGAAAATGTAAAGGGGAGCGGTTATGCAGAGTTACAAAGTCAGAGATCAAACCTTGGCTTCATATGGAAAACTGCAAATAGAGTGGGCATCAAAACATATGCCAGTCCTGACCAAGATCAGGGAAAGGTTCAAAGAAGAAAAACCACTCAAGGATTTGACCTTAGGAGCATGTCTGCACGTAACGAAAGAAACAGGAGTTCTCGTTGAGACCTTTCTTGCTGCTGGAGCGGCAGTTGCGCTGTGTGGTTCCAACCCTCTTTCCACACAAGACGATGTTGCGGCGGCACTGGTGAAAAGAGGCGTTAACGTCTTTGCTTGGCGAGGCGAAAATACGAAAGAATACTACTGGTGCGTTGAAAGAGTACTGGATTTTGCGCCCACGATAACCTTGGATGATGGCGCAGATTTGGTCGGCACGCTTCATAGCAAAAGGAAGAAGGAGCGGCCCAAGATCAAAGGGGGCACAGAAGAAACAACAACGGGCGTTCTGCGGTTGAGAGCCATGGAGAAGAAAGGTGCACTCAAATACCCGATAATAGCTGTGAACGACGCATACACGAAATACTTGTTTGACAACCGCTACGGAACAGGCCAAAGCACACTAGACGGCATACTGAGAGCCACAAACATCCTTTTGGCAGGCAAGAACTTCGTGGTCTGCGGCTACGGCTGGTGTGGAAGAGGAATCGCCATGAGAGCACAAGGAATGGGTGCAAACGTGATAGTTACTGAAGTGAACCCGCTTCGGGCACTTGAAGCGGCGATGAACGGGTTGCGGGTCATGCCAATAACAGAGGCAGCCTCAATAGGCGACATATTCGTAACAGCAACTGGCGATACCAGCGTCATAAGGAAAGAACACATGCAGAGGATGAAAGATGGGGCTATTCTGGCAAACAGCGGACACTTCAACGTAGAAATAAATTCGAGAGACCTGGAACAGCTCTCTACGAAGAAGAGAAACATAAGACCCAACTTGGACGAGTACACGCTCAAAGACGGTCGGAAACTATACCTCTTGGCTGAAGGAAGACTTGTAAACTTGGCCGCGGCAGAGGGCCACCCCTCAGAGGTCATGGACATGTCATTTGCAAACCAAGCTCTTTGCGTTGAGTACATAGCCAAGAATGACAAGTTCTCCCCGAAAGTCTACGGAGTTCCAAAAGAAATAGATGAAAAAATCTCGAAACTAAAACTTGAGTGCATGCACATCAAGATAGACAAGTTGACAATGGAGCAAAAGAAATACCTATCCACATGGGAGCTGGGCACAACATAGAAGCACATTTTGAGGCATGGTAAACTTTAAAAGGTATTAGAGAGATAAACATGGCTAACATGTGGAGATGTCTTGATGGCAAATAAAGATCAAGCGATCGGGGGCATCATTTTCTTAGTATGTCTAATAGTTGCCGTATTCTATGTCGTGACCCTCTTCTATCCTGACTGGCTAATACAAATAGGCTTGGTAAGCGCCGGCACGAGCAGAGAAGTCGCATTAGGCAGTATCCGCTTTTGGCTTATCGCTGTGCCTATCTTCGTCGCGTTCATAGCCGTAATGGGTATAGGCGCTTGGATAGGTTGGACTATGGCTACGACACCGCCGCCAAAGCCGATTGAAGAAATAACAAGCGAAATGGAAAAAGAAGAGAAGCCGCCAGAAGAAAAACCAGCAGAAGAGATACCGACAGAAGGAGCAAAGAAACCCGAAAAGAAGAAAAAAGGCGAAGAATGACAGAGGCATCGATTCTTTTATTCAAGAAGAAACCCATTTTCATCTAGATTCTTTTTCTATCTATTAGAAATACGAGAACTAACAAACAAACTCTACGACTCAGACCACCCTAGCCATTGATAGCCTTAAGCATACATTTGACTATGTTTTCACAAACAATACATTCTTCAGGTATCTTTTCACTTTTGCGCCGTTCACTCAGGTATCCAAAATGGTACGCACACTGCGTTGCAGTTGGAGGCTCCGTCCTTATCTCTTCGTGAACGCAGACAGTTCCTTCGACTCTACTGTCGTCCACTTGAGTGGTCGGCTTGCCTCCTACTACTGGACCTTCTTCCATTATGACCGCTGAAAAACAGTATGGACAAGCATTATAGGATTCTGAATTCGTCAGACTCAGGTTCTTGACCTTTAAGGGTTTCGAAAAGATTAGACCACAAGAGGGATTCGGGCATGTGAACTTTTGACCTGCTTGCGTGTTCTTTTTCTTCTTACCCATTATGTACCCTCTTTTAACAATCGGGCTCTGTCCCTTATAGTACTAATGCAGTCAGAATCATTATCCTGAGTAACCGAAAAATGATGTATGTCAGCGTTGAATGTTGATTCAGAATTGTTATCTGCAATTCATAACCGTTTTAATCACTGCGGCTCACCTTTCCTCGTGAAGCCGGTGAAAGCTATGTATAGCATATGGATAAGAATCGAAGGAACATTGCCATGGATTGAACTCAAAGGTGAATATGCAACAAGAAGAGAAGCCAGGCAAGCGGCGCAGAAAGCCATAAGTAATGTAACGGTAAAGCTTGTGAGCATCCCTCGGGAAAAAAGTGCGATAAGGGCATTAGCCACCGTGAGAACAAAGCACTAGTCTAGACAAAAGTTGCCAGAAACCTATAGAAGTTTCAATTTCCTACGTTCAGAACCCCTCATCACGTTTTCCCTGCTCTTCTTGCTGTTATCGACAAAGGACTTTCATCTTTTGTTATGGTTTTCCCTTTTTCCAGCATATTCATGACCTCGTCTACGTATCCGAAGTATTCCTTGTCCCTTAGAAACTTCGAGCGAGGTCTTGGGACATCGACTTTGACCTCTCCGACAACTTCGCCCGGCCGGGGTGTCATTACAATGACCCTGTCCGCCATGAACACTGCCTCCTCGACATTGTGGCTCACCATGATGAAGGTGTTTGTGGGCAATGCAGGATTCCGCCAAATGTTGAGCACCAACTCTCGGAGAGTCTTTGCCGTAAGCTCGTCCAGCGAAGAGAAGGGCTCATCCATAAGCAAGACATCAGGCTTCAACGCCAACGCTCTCGCAATGCCAACACGTTGTTTCATTCCACCCGAAAGATCGTGAGGATAAGTGGCTTCAAAACCTCCTAGCCCCACCATTTGCAGATACTCCTCAGCTATGTGAACCCGATTCTGTTTTGGCACGCCAAGTACTTCTAATGGAACTTCAACGTTTTCCAAAGCGGTCTTCCAAGGCAATAGACCGAAAAGTTGAAAGACCATTGTGATCTTGGGAGTCGGCTGAGTAATGGGGTGTCCGCGAAATAGGATTGTGCCCGAGTCAGTCTTCTCTAGACCTGCTATAATTCTAAGTAGAGTAGATTTTCCACAGCCGGAAGGCCCGACCAGACATGTAAACTCGTCGTTTCCAACTGAAAAGCTCACGTTGTCTAAAACCAGAATTTTCGTTTTTTCCGTCGCGAATGTCTTGGTTACATTTTCTACCTCAATAACCGACATAGTCTACACCTCAACATGATACTTCTCGAACTTCCTAAGTAAACGCCGCCAAACAAGCCCTTCCATCAAGAGAACGATCGCTGCAATTATTCCCAGCATGAAAACCAAGACCACCGTGTTGCCATACTCATACCCTGCCTTATCTAATAGTGAGCCTATTCCAGGTATGGAAACAGGCGGGATAGTTGGCTCCGTGGACGGCAAGTATTCTGCAAAGATTATAGTGTTCCAGCCTGTGCCCCATGAGAGAATGCTGCCAGTCACTATCGCGGGCAATATAGATGGAATGACGATGTGGCTTATTCTCTTGAACCCCTTAAAACCTAGAAGTTGTCCAACCTCGTTTATTTCAGTCGGGATGTTCTTCACAGCGCTCACGATGTTCAGAAACATGTACCAAATCATATCAAGAACCAGCATTATGATGCACGTGAGCTCAAGAGCAACTCTTGGATTTCCAAGAAGCTGACCGAGCCCAAGTGAAATAACTGGGAACAAAGCGAGAATAGGCACTCCTTGTCCAATGTCGTAAAGAGGGAAGAAAATTGCCGCGAATCTCTTGTGCTCAGCCGCCAAGACGCCCATTCCGATTGCTGCTGCAAGGGAAATTCCATACGCTATTCCAAGGCGTCCCATCGTCAGCAGAGTCAGCCATGGCAGGTTCACTAGCTCATTGGCCGGAGGTTGTCTGAAACCAGCGTGTATCATTGTCAATGTGGGAAACTGGCCGAAAACTTGGTAAAGAACAAAGAATACGGCTGCAAGAGCTAGGACTGCGGCTATGATTTTTTCGATGCGAGAGTACTTCCGCAGGCGTTGAGCAGCGATTGAGAAAGACCTCGGCCAGTGCAGCCTTCCGAAGTGCAACCAGCTAGTTGCCCTTGCCATGCCAAGTTTTCCCACTCCTGAAAGGTCCATTCTAAAGACAGGTTTAAAAGTGCCTGTGCTCGCACGCTCCATGAGCCTGTGCCAAGTTAGAGTGTTGAAGTAGACGACGATAAAAGTTATGAATACAAGGAGAATTATCGCCACATTCATGTCCTTAAATTCATAGGCGGTCTTTGCAAGGAGATAACCCAACCCACCACTAGGCGGTTTTACCACGTTTCCATGGTATTGAATGTATTCTGCTGCGATCATGAAGAACCACCCGTCGCACCAAGCGAGGTTTGCTCCCGAGACCACTGCGGGAGCTATTGCGGGTAACACAACATGTCTGATGTACCGCCATCCTGTCAAACCAAAGCTCTTCGCCGACTCAGCGACATTTGTGGGTATTCCGCGGATAGCTCCCAAAACCCCGAAAAAGATGGCCCAAGCCATCGATGTGAATAACAGGACAATCACGGATAACTCAATGCCCCAAGGGCCCAGAGCAAACAAGAACCCTATGACCATGGGGAAATATCCTAGTATGGGAATGGACTGTAAAAGGTCTATGAAAGGCGTGAGAACGAGTGAAGCAATCTTGTTTGTAGCCGCTAATATGCCAAAGGAGACACCCCAAATGACTGAAACAACAAGGGTGATTGCTATGCGAGAAATTGTGCTGAAGGTGTATAATGGAAGGTTCTTGACGTCAGGGTATTGTACGAAAGTCACGATTAGCCAGGTCATGACGCAAAGGGCAAGAAGGCCGACAATGAAGCTCATCAGGTATCTTCGCAAAGTCCATTCGCCAGCTTAACCTCGAACTTAGTAACATGAGCGCTTCATGTGCGATTTAAGAATATCGCAGTTTGGAAACGAGAGCATCTATCGCTCTTAGGGTTTTGCAGTTTGTGACAAGAACACATGTCATATGGTTTCAGAAAAGATGTCTATCGCACAAAACAGGTTTGTCGCCGACACTGCTAGTCATTACACTTGAGACACCCAACTTGCGCAGTCTATTTGCCACCTTTTCAACACACCCCGTTGAGGTGTTAACGAACACAGAAGGGCCTGTGTCCATTGAAAACCACGTAGGCATACCCTCACTCCTCATCTTCTCGACCTCCCTTATTATTCGAAGCGTTTCTGGCTCCCACAGAATCATGTGGGCCTTCCCAGTCATCGTGCTCGCATGAAGATTAAGAGTGTCCTCCTCAGCAAGTCTTCCGATCGTGGCAACATCTCCAGACTCAATTGCTTCTTTCATCACTCTCACCATTTTCTCCACGTGCTTTAACCTAGCCTGGAAGAGTGGTGAGGTTAAAACCTCAATATGAGCCTCATCCGTCTTGACGGCGGAAGCTAGAGGGACAAGAACCATTCTTAATCCTACGGCATCATGCTTGACTATCTGCTCTGCATAGGATCTCCCATCCCTGTCAGCATACCAGATTGCAAAACTTCCAGCAAGACTTCTTGTCGCTGATCCAGCCCCAAGTCTGACCAATTCCGATAACGACATGTAATCAATGTCAAAGTCTAGAGCTGCGCATGCTGCGGTGCCAAGTGCCGCGAAACCCGAGGCTGAAAAACCAAGTCCTTTTCCGCCTGTGACATTGTTCTGAGAAACGATCTTGAAACCCCCAGAATACCCAGCAATCATTCTCAGCCTGTCAAGAACCACTTTCACTCTTTCAAGATCGGCCCCCGCAACCTTTGCTCCATTGATTATGACGCGATCTTGCGGCACTGAAGCGGATGCTTCAACTGTTGTTGTGGTATAAAGTGAGTCGGTGCAGACGGATACGCTGTCATGAAACGGAATCCTCAGCTTCACATTCTTTAGCCCATGGTACTTTATCAAACCTTGAATTGGATGTGCTATTGCGGTCCTCTTCATACTCTCTCCTTATGTAGCATGTTTCTTGAGCTGCAACAGAACGAACGCATTTCCATCAGGGTCTACAAACTTGGCTGTTCGAGCGCCCCAATTCTGATCTTCCGGTTCTCCTAGAAACTTCACGCCCTTGGTTCTCAGCTGCCGACACAAGTCATCCAAGTTGTCGACTTCTAAGTAGATATCTGGGACCCCTTTCTTGAGGCCTCTTTCTCCCCCAGGCTCTAAACCCAACATCACCCCGCGCAAATCAAAAACCACATAGGTTGGCCATTGAGACTTCTTTTGAAGACCAAGAACGATTTCATAAAAGTCTACAGCCTCTGAAAGATTTGACACACGGAACGTTATATTAACAGTCTTGATGTTCACCTATGCCACCCCCCCGGCATTGTATTGCACAGTCTCGGCGTTTCTAGTTTTCCCCATACCAGGCGTAACATCACTTTGTGGCTATCAACAACGTTCCAATCTGTGCGCGCGAATGGCGCCGGGGAAGGGATTTCAACACCAATTTACGAGCAAATCCTAATATTAATTAATAAGATTTCGCGCCTTCTCAGAATACTGTAAAACCATACTTATTTGGTATGCCGGCTTCAGCCCAAGCAGAAGGCTATGTGCTGTGGCTTGCATTGAAATTGGAAACCGCGAAGACAGAGACTATCGAGACCTTGGTTGCAGCATGAGTTCAGCAACTCTTAGATCTTCTAAGGTATTAATGTTCACAGCAACTCTTTCATCATCGGCAAACAGAATTTCCTCCTCCAACTCATTCTCTTCAATTCTTTTTCCATCAATCACGTTTACGCCTGCTGGAACTAGACTTCTTCCCTCGATTTTGAAGACGTAATCTGTGCTTAATCCAAGTTTATTATAAATTTCTAATGGAACCA
>Ga0315296_10000128_pt1 | contig 73916 bp, 74 predicted proteins | sample YL17G14_18_MG_FD_203921 | JGI IMG/M metagenome (GOLD analysis project Ga0315296, IMG submission 203921) | Sediment microbial communities from Yellowstone Lake, YNP, Wyoming, USA - YL17G14_18 | ecosystem: Environmental > Aquatic > Freshwater > Lake > Sediment | place: USA: Wyoming | collected... | reverse complement strand
CGTGGACGGCAGCTTCTGGAGGAGCGCTGCCGCTGTCTGCCTCCCCATACCCGCTTTGCGCTGGAGCAGCAGCTGGAGCAGGTGGATGGACTGGAGGCTGCCATTGATGCCCTGGAGAAGAGGATGCGCGAGGTGTTTGCCGAGACCAAGGAGGTGCGGCTTCTGAGGACGATGCCGGGGGTAGGGTTTTTGCTGGCCGTGGTGATTTCACTGGAGATTGGGGAGGTGGGCCGCTTTGGGCGGGCTGAGCAATTGGCCTCCTATGCAGGCACTACCCCACGGGTGCATGCCAGCGGGGGCAAGATCCGCTATGGGTCGCTTCGCACCGATGTGAACCACTACCTCAAGTGGGCCTATGTGGAGGCGGCCAACGCCATCTGCCTCAATCGCTCTCGCTGGCCGCAGCGCCATGTCAGTCGTCTCTATGAGCGGCTGCGGGCAAAAAAGGGCCATGCAGTAGCAATCGGCGCCGTCGCCCGTCATTTGGCGGAAGCAACTTATTGGGTGTTAACGAAGAAGGAGGAATATCGGGACCCCCAGTCCTCACAAAGGTCGTCCACGGAGGCGTAAGCGCGCGGTGTGTCATGAGTCTATTGAGATTCGTGCAATGATTGCGATACGCTTCCGAAACAGACTCATGCCCCCATGAGGGCGAAGAGATGACTGCGGCGATCCAGCAGGGACGGGGAAGACAACAAGGAGAAGCTTATGTGATAACCGAGTCACTTGACACGAGGTGCACTTTCAGAGATGACACGCACGGGATTTTTCAGAGATCGAAGGATAACCTGAAAAGACTGGGTACATTGGCCGTTCAGATCGATTCCATGAAGCGCAAGCATGTGGAAGCATGTGCTTCTATTATGGGACGGCTCGAACTCTTCAAGAAGTACAAATATACGAGCGCTGCTGCCCGGACCATGCTTGAATGTGCGTTGAAGGACAGGCATTCGAAACTCGTCATTGCCACACACCATAGGACTGTAGTAGGGTTTGCATGGTTTGTCCCTCGGGGTGCATTCGATCGAAGCGGGTATCTGCGCCTTCTGGCCGTTGACGCACCATTTCATGGCCAGGGAATCGGTAGACGATTGATGAACTTCCTTGAAAAGAGGCACCTGCACAGCGGTGGGATTGTTCTTCTTGCCTCCTCATTCAATGACGACGCACAGGGATTTTATGAGCGCCTTGGGTATCGTCCTGTCGGAGAGCTCCCAAATTATGTACATAAAGGATTTAGCGAGCGAATATACTTTAAACCTCCTCCAGGGTAACACCGCCCCTCCACGCAGAGGTGAATTGGGTACCCGCTGGTTGCCCGCATTGGCAAATTCCAGTAGAATGGGAAAATGGTTGCACCATGAAAATTGTGTTCTTTTCCGATGCGCACCTGGATGGGAAGAGTGACCTGGCGATACCGGGATTAATCTCCTTCCTGAAAGGGCTTAAGGGGAAAGCATCGGCCCTCTATATCGGCGGGGATCTCTTTGATTTCTGGCTGGGGGACAACGCGCTTTGCCTTATTGAATACCGTCCTCTCCTTGAGACACTCAGGGAGATGAGGGATGAAGGGACGGAGATTTTCTACATTGAAGGAAACCATGATTTTTACCTCGGAAAATTTTTCACCAATGTCCTCGGAGCCAATGTGTTCTCCAGGGAATGCATTAAAAACATTGACGGTAAAAGGGTTTACATGGCTCACGGCGATATGGCCGATAGCAGGGATTACGGATACAGGTTCTTCAGACTTCTCTTCCACAACAGGCTTGTCCTCTTCCTCTCAAATATCCTCCCCCCATCCTTCGTGTGGGGAGTGGGCAGGCTCCTATCACGGCGGAGCCGGGACAATCACAGTAAGCCGCATCCGCGCCTCTCAAAAGCGCTGCGCAGGTTCGCAGAGAGGAAGTTCGCCGAAGGATGTGATGCGGTCATCCTCGGCCATCTCCATGCTCCCGAGCTCTCAGAGGTCATCCGTGACGGGAGGAACCTTACTTATGTGACCCTCGGGGACTGGGCGCTCTCTCATTCTTATCTTGAGTATGAGAATGGACAATTCTCCCTGAAACAATGGCAGAAAAAGAAATCTTCTTCCCGGCCAAGGGCATAAACATAGAGGGACGGCTGTTTTCACCGGATTCATCCGGAGGGGGAGCAGTGGTTGTATGCCATCCCCATCCCCAGTTAGGCGGCAGCATGGACAATAATGTTGTGAGGGCTGTGTCCGAAACCCTCTGCGATGGTGGCTTCCAGGCGCTCACATTCAATTTTAGAGGCGTGGGCAGGAGCGAAGGATCGTATGAAGACGGAATTGGCGAGCAGGACGATGTTAAGGGAGCCCTGGATTGTCTTGAGAAGGCAGGAGCAGGCCCTGTTTTTGTTGTTGGGTATTCCTTCGGGGCATGGGTAGGACTATGGGCTGCCAGTGACGATGAACGGGTGAAGGGGGTTGTCGGGATCTCTCCGCCCCTGACCATGTTTGACTTCGGTTTTTTCACCGGCTGCACATTGCCGAAGCTACTCGTAGCAGGGACAGCGGATCAATTCTGTCCTTCAAACGCTTTGAAAGAATTCTTCGAGACCCTCCGAGACCCGAAATCCCTTGAATCAATTTCCGGCGCAGACCACTTCTTCTTCGGGAGGGAAGAGCCACTCTCGCAGAAGGTCGCTGCTTTTCTTGGATCAATACGATGAGATCCTCTGGCAAGCTCTCACTTTATCGCATCCTGACCCTTTCTTTGCTGACTGTCTGGGTCCTGGCCATGGCACTCCTCGTGAGGAAGGAGGCCGTAAGGGTCCTTTCGGTCTCAGGAAGCCAGGAGGTCCTGGCCAAAGATGAGGACTTTCGTGAAGAATGGCTCGGGCTCTACTACCAGAAAAATAAGATCGGATATACAACGACGTCCTACTCACGGGACAATGGTGGTTATCACATTGTCCAGAAGTCCTATCTAAAGCTCCAATTGATGGGCAAGGGGGAGGAGGCCACTGTCCTCACAGAGGGCAGGCTTGCAGGCGATTACACGGTTCGCTCATTTTCCTTCAATCTTCAATCGCGCTCCGGCGGGCTCAAGGTCACCGGTGAAGCCGTTCCGGGAGGCGTTGATCTCTATGTCCATTCAGGCGAGGCTGTCATCCCCCAGCGGATACCCCTCAAGGATCCTCCGCGGCTCAACCTTGGTATGGAGCGGTATCTGGTAGGAAAGGGGCTTGAGCCAGGGAAGAAATATGTCCTGTCCTTCTTCGATCCCACCATGCGGAGCAATGTTGAGCTGAAGGTGGAGGTGGAGGGAAAGGAGGACATTGTCAGTCATGGCAAAACATGGCACACCCTAAGGCTGAAGGAGAGCTTTCAGGGGATGGAGGCCAGGTCCTGGGTCACTGAGGAAGGAGAGACCGTGAAGGAGGAAAGCCCCATTGGCTACACCTCTTTGAGGGAAAGCAGGGAAGAGGCCCTGACCAATGGCTGGCCCAAAGGGGAGGGCGTGGACATCATTGCCTCAAGCGCAGTGCCCTCGGAGAGGGTCCTGGAGGATCCCCCACGGCTCGCGTCTCTCACGGTACGGATCAAGGCCCTGCACCCATCAGGAGAGGAAATCCTGAAGGAGTTCGGAGAAGGCAAGATGATGACAATGAAGAAGGAGGACATAAAAAGCCTTGCTTCTTTCAAGCTCCCCTATAAGGGCAAGGAAAACAGTTTATACCTCGCCCCGGACACCTTCGTTCAATCCGACGATCCGAAGATAAAAGAGAAGGCTCGGGAGATCGTTGGGCCGGAAAGGGATGCCGTTGAAGCAGCGAGAAAGCTCCTCTTCTGGGTCAATGGAAACCTGGATCAGGTCCCGACCTTCGGGCTCCCATCGGCCCGCGACATCCTGGCAAATCCTGCCGGCGACTGCAAGGTCCATACAATCCTGTTCTCTGCCCTGGCGCGGAGTGTCGGGATACCCACAAAACTTGCGGCGGGTGTCGTATACAAGGAAGGATTTTTTTACTACCATGCGTGGCCGGAGATCTACATCGGCAAATGGGTTCCCGTGGATCCGACATTCGGGCAATTCCCTGCAGATGTGACCCATCTCAAGCTGAACGAGGGGAGGATCGAGAACTGGATTAATATCATGGGCCTAATTGGGAATTTGAAGATTGAGATCCTCAAGACGGATTAGCCGTGGTCACACTTCAAGGGCTCACCAAGGCATTCGGAAAGTTCATCGCTGTGGACCGCTTGACCCTTGAGGTCAAGGACGGGGAGATCTACGGCCTCCTGGGCCCCAACGGCGCAGGGAAGACCACAACCTTCAGGATGGTTGCGGGCCTGCTCAAGCCCACATCGGGCACATCCTTCATCGGAGGTTATGACATTCTGAAGAATCCCATTGAGGCAAAGATGATCATGGGGTTTCTCCCGGATCGTCCATTCCTCTATGAGAAGCTTACCGGCGTGGAGTTCCTGGATTTTATCGTGGGACTATACGGAATGGACGGGAGCCTGGCCCAGAGGAGGATTGCAGACCTGCTTGAGGCATTTGAGCTGGCAGAGTGGGGAGGAGAGCTCATTGAGAGCTACTCCCATGGGATGAAGCAGAGGCTCATCATCGCCTCTGCACTCCTCCATCAGCCGAAAGTCCTTGTGGTGGATGAGCCCATGGTTGGTCTGGATCCAAAAGGGGCCATCCTTATAAAGAAGCTCTTAAAAAAGATGAAAGCCGAGGGCCTGACGATATTCATGTCCACCCATACCCTGAGTGTGGCCGAGGAGCTATGCGACAGGATAGGGATCATCCACGAGGGAAAACTGATCGCAGAGGGAACCCTGGAGGAACTGAAAAAGCTTGCCCACGAGAAGGATTTCTCCTCGGTCTTTCTTAAGCTCACCGGCGGTGAGGACATTGATAAAACAGTAAAAACATTATTCCCTCTCCCTAACAGGGAGAGGGTGGGGTGAGGGTTGAGGGTATGAAAACATTATTTCCTCGCCCCTTTGGGGAGAGGGTGGGGTGAGGGTTGAGGGCAGGGTAATGGTATGAAATCATTCTTCCTCCTTCTCCGTCCGGCCTTCCTATCCATGAGGCGGAGGATAGCCATTAGGCCCTCGGAAGGGGGTCTGCAGACCCAGGTCATTCTGATCATTGGCCTGGTCTTCTGGGTCCTGACATTCTTCGGGTTCAATTTTTTCCTCTCCCATGTCAGGGCCATAGAGGAGTTCGGGGACATCCTTGCGCGGAAGCTCATGGCCATGATCTTTCTCACCTTTTTCTTCTTCCTCATCTTCAGCAACATCATCACCACGCTCTCAACCTATTTTCTCTCTGATGACCTGAACATCCTCTGGCCCTCTCCCGTGCACATTGTAACGATCTATTATGCCAGGCTGGTGGAGACTGTAATTGACAGCTCCTGGATGATCTTCGTCTTTGCTGTCCCTGTGCTTCTTTCCTACGGTGTGAACTATCATCCCTCCTGGACATACTATCCTTGGTGCGTCGCTGTCCTTGTTCCTTTCATCCTGATACCGGCATCCCTGGGAATCATGGCCACCATGATCCTTGTGAGCATCTTCCCAGCAAGAAGGCTCAGGGATATCCTGGCCCTACTTGCCCTATTTTTCATCGCCGGGATAATACTGCTTGTAAGGCTCCTTCAGCCCGAGAAGCTAATCAATCCCGAAGCATTTACATCCCTTGTGGGATATTTCAATGCCATACATGTTCCTGATTCTGTGTATCTCCCGAGCATCTGGGCCACTGATTCCCTCATGCCAGACCTTATGAACAAGGGGAGTGCATCGGTTTTCCACATCCTTCTCCTGTCCGGGCTGGCGCTTCCTATCCTCGGGTCCTACCTTGCCGAGTGGCTCTATTTCGATACATTCAGCAAGGCCCAGGAGGCAAAGAAGGCGCGCCTCAGCCGGCTCGAGATCTTCACATCTTTTCTTCAGCTCCTGACTAGGCCATTCCACCCATCCTTCCAGGCCCTCATTGAGAAGGACATCAGGGGATTTTTCCGCGACCCAGCCCAGTGGTCGCAGATCTTCATACTGGGTTCAATGGTTGTTCTCTACCTCTATAACTTCAAGCTTCTTCCTCTGAACAGGCTCCCTGACAACATCATCGTATTTGGGCTGACCAAAGAGGGGCTTCAGAACGCCATTTCCTTCCTCAACCTGGCACTGGCCGGGTTTGTCACGGCAGGCGTGGCCGTGAGGTTCGTTTTTCCCTCGGTGAGCCTTGAGGGGAAGAGCTTCTGGATCTTGAGGTCCTCGCCCATCACCATGAGGCGCCTGCTGTGGAGCAAATTCTGGATGTCCTTTGTCCCCTTGCTCCTCCTGGCCGAGGGACTTGTGTATCTGTCCAACAGGTTTCTCAAGGTCAACGATGTTGTGATGGTCCTCTCTTTGGTCACGATCTTCTTTATGACCTTCGGGATCGTAGGGCTGGGGGTGGGGATCGGCGCAATCTATCCCAGGTTCAATGTGGAGAATGTGGCCAAGATTGCCACCGGCTTCGGGGGCCTGGTCTTCATGCTTTTTTCCATCGGGTTCATTGCCATTGTGGTCTTCCTTGAAGCCGGGCCTGCCTACCGGATCATCCTGGGGCAGACGCGACATATTCCCATGACACAGGCAATTGCGGTGCGGTCTGCAATTCATTTCGGACTTGTTTTGGTTCTGAGCGCCGTGTGCTTTTATCTCCCCATCCGCCTGGGCATCCGCTCCCTCGAAAATATTTCCTCTCCCTGAAAGGCATGTCCGCCTCTGGTGGAGAGAGGGCAGGGTGAGATTCATCATATATTTTCCTCTCCCTGGAAGGGAGAGGGTAGGGTGAGGGTTAGCCCTTACCGGGATGGAAATGGAATATGTTTTTCAAGTACAGGTTTCCCTTTTAAGAGCCTGTCGTAGAGATAGATATTATAGAGGAGCTGAAAATTACACCCGGAGCAGTAGCGATCAGCACGCTTCCCGTTTTGAATGTCATGCCAGACTATGCCATCTTTGTAGAGCGTTCCTTCGATAAAGTCCAGGATTTTTTCTATATTTTTCCGATATTTTTCGTCCTTGGTCACTTGATACATGAGGATATTGGCATAGACCTGATAGTTTGCCCCTGAGAGAGGGATGTACTCTTTTGTATACTCGGGAGTATCTATTTCATCGGTGTAGATGTTGAAATACTTCGGGTTGTTTTCCGCGGAGAAATATCCCTTGTATTTGTCGCTCCAGAGGAGCTCGAGTGTCTCCATTACGGCCTTCGCTCTATCCAGATATGCGCTGTTTTGTGTGTTCAGGTATGCCCTGATCAGGCCTTGAAGGGTTGTAAGGTTTGAATACTGATAGATGAAGGAATAGCCCGGGGTATTTTGATAGCGATAGTTCTTCCGGTCCTGGTCAAAGACCGCATCATTGAGTTTTTGAAGGATAGAGCAGCCGGTGTCTGCATAATGAACGGACGAACGGCCTGATCCAACAGAGAAAATATATTGCAAGTAAAATCCAGCGACTCCTCCTACGACCGTAGTAGAACCGTAGGGAGGGATTTGGGTCTTGATGAGGGAGTTGAGAAATGAAGAGCCAGAAGCCTCAAAGATCTCTCCCATGGCATCCAAGTATTTTTCCATCGTGTCCTTGTACTTTTCCTCTCCTGTGGCCTCGTATGCGATAAAGATTCCGCCGATGCCCACAAATGTCTCCGAGATCGATGTGGGGTCTGTTAATCCTGTACCCAGGAATGAGTAGATCCCATTTTGGTACAGATCCGTAACAAGTCCGATCTGCCTTTCGGTCATTTCTTCAGCGACCCTCATGTCATCTGCTGTGGCCATTCCCTCACCCTTAAGAGCGTAGAACAGGGCCGGGGCATAGGCAGTGGCATCCCCGAAGTCAGACAGGAGATCCCCGTGGTCATAATTGGTGCAGGCGGGGCACACCTCGTTGTTCATCAGGTGGTTGTAGACATTCTGGTATAGCTGGGCATGGACCTCGATGGGTCCGTAATCCCGTGTTGGGTATTTTTCGCGAGCGCAGGAGATGCAGAGGAGTAAAAACAGGAGGGGATATATCTTAATGTTTCTCACGGGGTGAGTATAATTCCCTTAGAGGAGAAAGTATAGATATTGTATGTATCGTTACTTGATACTACTGTTAATTTTGTTTACCATTTGTTATTAAGGAAATGGATCAAAGATGTATTTAGCGAAATTGAAGGCCATTATTTTCCTCATGCTATTTTCATCCCCTGCATTAGCAGGGAATATGACCGTCTGGATAGAGAGACCGACAACCAAAGTCCTTCCCTACGACCCTCCAAAATCACGACAGCATGTGGAATTGAAATCTGCCAGGAATGAATACGAATCGTTTCAGGTGGTCATCAGGGCTCAAAATGGGAATCTCTCTAATGTGGATGTCCATACCACCCGTCTTGTCGGCAAGAATGGCAATATCATAAACGAAGACAATATTAGATTATTCAGGGAATATTATGTTCTTGTCACTGACCCCTCTCTATTCGGCACACATGGGAATGAAAGGTTGGTTGGTGAATACCCGGACCCCTTGATCCCATTCAAGGACCCCTATGATCCTGCCCATCCCCGTGTTGGATCGCCATTCACCGTGCCATCCGGAAGGAATCAACCTGTATTTGTCGAGGTTTATATCCCGGAGGATACCCCTGCCGGGATCTATAAAGGATATGTATATGTCGCCGCTTCAGGGGAGCCGGATGTGGAGATTCCCGTGACTTTGGAGGTATGGGGTTTTTCCATCCCGAGAGAGCGGACTGTAACCACAGCCTATGGATTCAGCTGGAACGAAATCCTGAAATATCATTGCGGTATAGATGGGAATAGAGACGAATGCTTCTGGAGGGTATTGAAGAATTACGAGGAACTCTTCCACGAGCATCGTATTGACCTTCAGGGTTTGGCTCAGGGGATAACCTCTCCCACCTTTACATTTGATAAGGATGGAAACCTGAACCCTGTGGATTGGACATTCTATGATGCATCCCTTAAGCCCAGGCTCAATGGCTCCTATTATGCAGATGGGATCGGGGCAAAAAGGTTCCGTGACAATTTCTTTGCTCCAGGGGAAGGGCACGGGGGCTTTACCGATGAGGAATATACAAAGATCGCCAAAGAATATGCCCGGCATCTCAAGGAAAAAGGATGGTTTGACAGGCCATACATTTATGTCCATGACGAACCCTCGTACTGGGAGGGGAAAGAAGGGGGGGTCTTTACGGCAGTAGTCCATGATGTATCCTTGATGAAGGAGGGAGACCCTGAGTGGGACGGTCATTTTATGGCCACCAACCACATCGTTCCCGAGCTGGATGGGTCCATAGATATCTGGTGCCCCCTAACCATAAACTATGACGACTGGTTCTGGAAAAAGGGATATGCCACAAGGGAGGAATACCGCAAGAGGGTATCAAAGGGCGAGAAGCTCTGGTTCTATGTGTGCAATGCTACTTTCCCTCCCTATGCAGGGTATGATTTGGATACGAGGATAGGATTCGAGCCCAGGATTGTCCACTGGGGGGCCTGGTATGAAGGGGGAAGCGGGTTTCTCTACTGGAACACGAACTACTGGAAGGACCCCCGGCCCTGGGAAGATCTTATAGATAGGGATGAATTCGGTCCTGTCGCCCGGAATGGGGACGGATTTTTGATCTATCCTGGCGACCACAATGGAAAATTGTCTCCCAATGGTTCCCCTGTTGATATTTCTTTAGACGGGCCAATTCCCTCATTTAGATTGAAGATGATCAGGGATGGTTTGCAGGATTGGGAATATTTCATATTGTTGTCAAACATGGGCGAGGAGGAATATGCCAAAAGAGAGGTATCCAGAGCTTACAGGCAATTCGGGATATACTCGGGCGATTATAACCCCTCAGACCCCCCGTGGACCCATGATGAGGAAGTTTTATACAGCGTCAGGGAAAATATTGCCCGCCGGATAACTTTAAAATTCAAGGAAAGAGGGTGCTCATGCAGGGTCACCCCGGATGCTCGCAGGGGTGGGACAGAAGATTTTATCGGAATATTTTTTCCCCTGCTAATATCGGCTATTGCAATCAGGTTCATGATCCCTCGAAAATGAAAAACAGCTATACATTATACCTTATTGTCCTCTTTTCCTTTTGGGCAGGTATTGGCGCAGGGTGTGCACCCGGAGTCTGTCCGGAGACAGGAGGGGAGTTCCACAATGTTGTAACAAATGACGGATGGAGGATCAATGTTCACCGGTATCCCCCCCTCTCCCTGGATAAGACTCCGCCGGTCATTGTATGCCACGGCCTCTCGGCAAATCACCAGTGTTTTGAGCCCGATGACGAGAGAAACCTCGGCAAGTTCCTCTCAGAGAACGGCTACGATACCTGGCTCATTGACCTGAGGGGGGTTGGCTCCAGCGACAGGTTCTCCTATGAATTCAATTTTGATGATTTTGTGCGCCATGACCTTCCGGCGGTTATAAACTATGTGAAAAAGGTCACCGGTACGCGGTCTGTCCAATGGATAGGACACAGCATGGGCGGCATGGTCATGTATGCATATCTTGCCACCGGAGGCACCGATGTGAGGAGTGTCATAGCGATAGGATCTCCGGTGGATTTTACCCCACAGAACGACCTGATTAAGGGTGCATTATTTCAACAAAGTCTCCTGAGGCACATCTCGCATATTCCGATCAGGGCCTTTTCCGGTCTTGGCAATCTTTACTTCGGATTGCACAGGGACAGCCCGGCCTCCATGCTCCTCTGGAATGTGGATAATATGGAGAAAGAGACCTTGAGGAGGCTCGTGCAATGCGGGGGGGATAACATGTCCGGACAGGTTCTGGCCCAGTTTGCCGACTGGGTCTCCAATGGGACCTTCAGGTCCTCAGATTTGAAGACGGACTATATGAAGGGTTTGTCCGAGATCAGGGTCCCCATCCTGTTTATTGCAGGGCTTCTGGACAACCTGGCTCCACCCTCAAGCGTCAAGGCTGCATATGATAGGGTCTCATCCCAGGACAAGACATTCCGGAATTTTTCCAGGGCAAATGGGGATTCGGCAGACTACGGCCATGTGGACCTTGTCGCCGGGAAAAAGGTGAGGGAAGAGGTCTTCCCAGAGATTGTGAAATGGCTCTCGGAGCATTGACAGCAAATATAATCGCCCTTTTCATGCCGGTAATTCTCGCAGCAGGGCCGGCACCGCTAATAGTGGGGAAGGGGATGTCTCTTTATAGGGCGGCGCATCGCGGCGATCGTATTGAGGGAAGGGTCCTGCTCGTCTCAGGGGCAGGCTCCAACAAAGAGATCTGGCGCGGTCTGCAGGAATACCTGACAAGAAAGGGTTACGAAGTATGGATGCCGGATTTTGCCGATGGGGGCGAATGGAGCTTTGATGAATTTGTGAAAGAGGGGATTCCGGCAATACTGGCGCAGATACCGGGGAAACCGCACTGGGTTGGATATGATGCGGGCGGCTTGGCTCTCCTTGCCTTTCTGTCATCCCATGCGGGCAATCCGGGCCATCCGGGGAAGGCGCCGCTTGGAAAGGGAATCTGCATTGGGTGCCCGGTCAGGCCGGAGATCCCCAACAAGGCTGTGAAAGAGACCCTTGATGCCCTGCACTCCAATCCCCGGGCGCCTGCACTGAGCGAAAGCCTCATCGTTCTTCTCCTTGCAAACGATGGGCTGGAAGAATCTCAACTCCAAAGTTTCCTCTCAGAGGGGAGGAGTCAGGCAATGCTCCAGGATGCTGTCCGATGGTATGAGAAAAGCTGCTGGTGCTCATCCGATGGCTCCCGCAACTATGCAGATGGGCTTACCTCGGTGACTTCTCCTGTCCTCTTCATATCAGGACAGATTGATACCGTTGTCCCTCCATGGCTTAGCTTTCCGGGTGTTTCAGCGATCTCTTCACGGGAGAAACTCTTCCGTGTCTTTGGCAGGATCAACGGATACTCCAGGGAGTATGGCCATCTTGGGCTTGTCCTGGGGAAAGGCGCCCTAAAAGAGGTCTTCCCGGTAATACACCAATGGATAGAGGGGGGCTCTGTGAACCGCGCCTGGCAGGAAGATCTTCCTTAAAGGGCCCGTTTAATAAAAGATTCGAGCTGGGACTTTGGGGCTGCGCCAACGAGCTGATCATAGACCCTTCCGTTCTTGAAAATGAGAAGGGCCGGGATGCTCATGACGCTGTATTTGGTAGGAGTGCTCTGGTTCTCTTCCACATTGACTTTGGCGAACTTCATTTTTCCAGCATATTTTTTCGAAAGCTCCTCTACGGTTGGAGCAATGGCCCGGCAGGGACCGCACCAGGGTGCCCAAAAGTCCACAAGTGCGGGCTTGTCTGATTTCAGGATCTCTTCCTCAAAATTTTGATCGTTGACATCAGGTATGTTTCCCGCCATGTTCCTTCAGCTTATCCCCGTCCTGTCAGACTTGTCAATGTTAAGCGTCCCCATTTTGTCATTTTTAGTAATTGCGGGACATCTGAGATTGCTTCGTCGTCCCTGTACAACGGGACTCCTCGCAATGACTTCGAGAGAGATGCTTATTTGTCAATGTTTGATCCACTTGGGATCCTGATACAGCGCTGCCCCTGGCCAAGTGCCTTCAGAAGTGCAGAGCAGGTTTTTTTGAGGACAGGATGGACGAAGTCCGGAGCGATCTCAAGGAGCGGTTGGAGGACAAACCGCCTCCTGTAAGCCTCGGGATGCGGGATGACAAGCTGCGGGCTGCTAATGGACTGGTCGTTGAAGAACAGGATGTCAAGGTCAATAATTCTGGGCCTCCATTTCCTCTCGCTCGTCCTTCCTATTTTTTTCTCTATCATCTGGAGCTCATAAAGGAGGTCTTCGGGAGTAAGGGAAGTATCTATGCTCACAACGCAGTTGATAAACCAGGGCTGCTCCTTTACACCCAAAGGCTCTGTTTCATACAGGGACGATTTTGAAAGGAGCCGCGCGCACTGGATTCGTGATATGGCTTTAATGGCTTTCTTGCAATTTTCTTCCCTCATGCCCAGGTTCGATCCGATTCCTATATAGACCCGGGAGAATCCTTCCATTTGTCTATTGGGTTTCGAGGGCCTTCACGATCCTCTCCGAGGCCTCGCGCAGTCTTTCCTCCTCTATGGTCAGCGACATCCTCACGTATCCCTCCCCTGACTTGCCGAATCCGACCCCGGGAGTCACAACAATACCGGCCTTCTCCAGGAGAAACGAGGAAAATTTCATGGAGTTAGAGCCTTTGGGAACGGGAACCCATACATAGAATGTGGCTTTCGGAATAACGGGATCCAGTCCTGCCATCCTGATGCCGGCGATCAGAACATCCCTTCTTTTTCTGTAGAGAGCCCTCATATCCTCTGTACATGCCTGGTCTGCCCTAAGGGCACATATGGCTGCCCACTGCACCCCCTGGAACACACCCGAGTCAATGTTGGTCTTCACCTTGCCCAGGCCTGCGATGACCCCCGGGTTGCCGATGGCAAACCCTATCCTACATCCTGTCATGTTGTAGGTCTTTGACAGCGAATGAAACTCAATTCCCACATCCCGTGCTCCATCTGCCTGGAGAAAACTCGCAGGGCTTTTTCCATCAAGATACACCTCGCTATAGGCAGCATCGTGAGCCACGATAATCCCGTGCCTCTTAGCGAACCTCGCTGCATCCTTGAAAAATGCGATGTCTGCCCGCGCAGATGTGGGGTTGTTCGGGTAGTTTATGAAAAGAAGCTTTGTCCTTTCAAGGGTCTTACTTGGTATGGAGCCCAGGTCCGGAAGGAACCCGTTTTCCCTCCTGAGCGGCATGAAGGAGCAGCGCCCACCGGCAAAGACCGTTCCTGCCTGATACACGGGGTAGGCTGGATCGGGGACAAGGGCGTAATCCCCCCTGTTTATGACGGCGAGGGGAAGGTGCGCGATCCCCTCCTTGGATCCGATCAGGGTGACGACCTCCTTGTCGGGGTCGAACCTCAGCCCGAACCTCTGATCAAACCATTCGGCGGCCGCCTTCCTGAACTCGTTCATCCCGGAATAAGAGGGATATGTATGATTCTTCGGGTCCAGGGCAGATGCCCTGAGGGCCTCTATGATGTGGGGAGGGGTGGGTCTGTCCGGGTCGCCCACGCCGAGGTCAATGACATCCGCCCCCCTTTTCCGCGCCTCTGCTTTTTTGCGGTCTATCTCGGCGAAAAGGTAGGGCGGAAGCGCCTCAAGCCTGTCTGAAATGGAAATTTTCATATTTGCACTCCAAGTTAAAATGTTATCAAGAGGTGGGGATAAAAACAATGCCATCCGGCATAATAGGACTTGACGACTTTTTTGTTATAGCGTATAAATTACTTGATGGGTAGGTTTCCCATAGCTGTGGCAATTATCCTCATTTCCACCCTCTGTTTCGGAGGGGAGAAAAAATATGAGCTAATGGGCATCCCGTTTGGGGCGCCGTTTACTGAGGTTGCCGTGAAAATTCAGAATGAATATGGCAGCAAAGTAATACTATACGAAAACAATATAGCCATAGAAGAATACGATCTTAAGGGCCTGAATGTAGGTGCGTCCCTGCTTTTTGATAATAATAAAAAATTTACGGCGCTATTTTTCAAGACAGGTAATAGAACGGCAGATCAATTTGAAACAAACATTAAAATTGATGCCAACATGATGGCTGGTATTTTCAGAAACAAATTCGGGGAGGATTTTAAGTGTAATGAGCTGACTATTGGCAAACTTATTTCTGAGATTGACAGTTATCCCATATGTGAATGGAAGAACGACAAATTAGCGATATATACGGCAATCAAGGTCTTTAAGTCCAAATTTCATGTCGTAGGCCTAATTGGCTCGAAGAAAATGATGGAGAAATTTAAGCTTCATTTGAAGGAAGAAAAGAAAAATAATAAGAAGTCTTAGCTGTTTACCTGTATCCCTCCCATCACTGTCATTGCGATCCGCAACCGGCGGAGAAGCAATCCCGTTTTTAAAGATTGCTTTGTCGTCCGCCCGAGGCGAACTCCTCGCAATGACAAAATTTAAGCATCGCAATGACGATCTCTTGCACTACTCATTGACCCCCTAAAGGACTTGACAGGATTATAGGGGGGGCGGTAAAATGGAAACTGGGGAAACTGATATAGTCTCCAGGGTATCATGGCTAAAATATTGTCAAAAAATAGCGCTATACGGATGAGGGTCCTGGGGGCCGCCCGAGAAAGGTTCTTCCGGGCCGGCTTCAGCAAGGTGACCACTGAGGAGATAGCCTCAGATCTCGGGATCAGCAAGAAGACACTATACAGGGCTTTCCCCTCCAAGCATGCTCTCCTAAGGGGCGTCATGGAGATGACGATGAAAGAGACATCGTCACATGTCCGTAGCCTCATCAACGATGATTCAATGGGCTTTGTTGAGAAGCTCAGGGTGCTCCTGACTTTTCTCGGGGCCTTTCTCTCCGGGTTCAGAAAGCCATTCTTACAGGACATCCAGAAGAACGCACCTGAACTCTGGGGTGAGATTGAGAGGTTCCGCCAGGAGCAGATACTGGCGAATTTCGGAATGCTGCTTAAGGAGGGGGCACAGAAGGGCGCATTCCGAAAAGACATCTCCCCGCAGCTCCTCGTCCCCATGTTTATCAACCTGGTGCAGACCATGATCAATCCTGAGTTTCTTGCCGGGCTTCCCTTTTCTGCCTCGGATGTTTTCGAGTCCATTATCCGTGTGAGTCTGGAGGGAATCCTCACCGACAAGGCGAGGGTTCGCTACCGGCTTGCTCAAAAAAGGGCATGACAAACCGGCCACCCAACATATTCCTTCTGCTGTTTGCCTGCGCCCTGGTTTCTTGCCATGGCAGGGGCCAGGAACAGGCCGTCACAGCCTCGGGAACCATTGAAGCCACAGACGTGAATGTTGCCTCCAAGATGGGCGGTCAAATCCTGGATCTCGGCATCAACGAAGGGAGCGCAGTGAAGGAGGGAGATGTCATCGCCCTCCTTGATCATTCCACACTGGACCTCCAGCTCAGACAGGCCAGGGCCGGCGTCCAGCTTGCCGAGGCAAACCTTTCAATAGCTGAAAAGGATTTCAAGAGGGCACGGGAGCTTTTCTCAAAGGGGAGCGCCACGCAGAAGCAGAGGGATGACGCAGAGGCGCGATTTGCGATTGGACAAGCCCAGCTCTCCCAGGCCCGGGCTGCATCAGACCTTCTGGCGAAGGCGATATCCGACAGCACCATAGTGGCGCCGGTGAGCGGCACTGTTACTCAAAAACCGGTTGAGATCGGAGAGTTGGTGGCCCCTGGGACGACCGTGGCAACGATTTCCAAGCTCAGCAGTGTTTATCTGGTAGTCTATGTGAGCGAGAAGGAGCTCGGGAACATTGTCCTTGGACAGGGAGCAGAGGTGCGGACGGATACGGACCCCGACAGGGTGTATCCCGGCACGGTTGTATATATCTCGCCTCTTGCAGAGTTCACACCGAAAAATATCCAGACCAAGGAGGACAGGGTCAAGCTCGTCTTTGCCGTGAAGATAGAGATAAAGAATACTGACGGCTCTCTCAAACCCGGCGTGCCTGCCGACGCCACTCTCCGTCCCCCCGCGCCTGCCTCACAGTAGAAGGGTTTCCTGACATGGCCGAGCCCATCATCGAGGTCCGCGCCCTGACGAAGGATTTCGAGGGCATTAAGGCTGTGAACAGCCTGGATCTCGTTGTCCATAGGGGAGAAATGGTGGGGATCGTGGGTCCTGACGGCGCAGGAAAGACAACGACCCTGCGCATGCTCTGCGGCATCATAGGGCCAACCTCCGGGACAGTGAAGATCCTGGGATATAACCTGCCTGCCGATCTGAAAAAGCTCAAGAAGCATATCGGGTATCTCTCTCAGAGGTTCAGCCTCTACGGCGACCTATCAATTGATGAGAACATAGAGTTCTTTGCGGAGATCCACGGCGTCAGGGATTATAAGGCGAGAAGGGATGAGCTTCTCTCTTTCACGAGACTCGCCCCATTCCGTTCCCGAATCGCCGAGAAGCTCTCCGGAGGAATGAAGCAGAAACTCGCCCTGGCCTGTGCACTAAGCCATACTCCGCAGCTTCTGTTGCTTGATGAGCCGACAACCGGGGTGGACCCGGTCTCCAGAAGGGACTTCTGGAAGATACTCTCGGCCTTGCGCGGCGAAGGCATCACGATCGTAATGACAACACCCTATCTTGATGAAGCAGAGCGGTGTTCCAGGGTGGGGCTTATGGATAAAGGGAGGCTCATGGTAATGGACGAGCCGCACGCCCTCAAGGCCCTGATGAAGGGGACGGTGAATGAGATCGTATGTGGAGAAGTCAGGAAGGCCCTCGCCGTTGTCAAAGCCATGCCCGAAGTGACTGAAGCTCAGGCGTTCGGAGACAGGCTCAACGTTGTGGTGCGCAACCAGGAGCACGATATCCCCAAGATCAGCAACCTGCTGCGAAAGAACGGTATTGAGGTTGCCCATTGGAGGCCTGTCCCGCCCTCTCTGGAAAATGTCTTTATTTCCCTTGTCAGACAGGGATTCTCTTCCGGCAGGGAAGGTTGATTAATAGAACAAGGAGGTGCCCATGAATACACAGGCAATCGTTATTATCGGTCTCCTGACCTTGCTGACCTCAACAGCGTTTGCAAACGAGAAAATGGTTCTGAGCGTGGAAGATTGTGTCCGCATCGGCCTGGACAACAGCAAGATCCTCCATGCCTCACAGATGAGGGTTGAGGCGGCAGAGGCCAGGGCCTCGGAGGCATTTACCTATCGGCTGCCGTCCCTTACGCTTGGTGCGTCCTACATGCGTTTGAGCGAGGTCCCGCCCTTTGAGGTTACGATTTCCATCCCACCCCTGACAGAGAGACGGATGAGCCTCTGGTCTTCGATCCTCGACAATTACAGTGCGAAGCTTAGCCTTCTGCAGCCAGTCTTCACAGGCTTCCGCCTCCAAAGCAGTGTGAGGGCTGCCGAGCACATGGCCGAGGCAGCGCAAAAGGATTATGAGCGGGAGAAAGCTGATGCGGTTTTTTCAATCAGCAACACCTACTGGGGTCTGTTCCGTGCCATTGAGTCAAAAAAGGTTATCAGGGAGAGTTTGGATCTGGTCAATGCACACCTGAAGGATGCCCAGAATCTCCGCAGCCAGGGAATGGCCACACGGAACGATGTCCTAAAGGTCCAGGTGCAGCTCTCCGAGGTCCAGTATCTGCTGATTCAGATAGAGAACGCCGAGCGACTGGCGCGGGCAGCACTGAACAGCTTCATCGGTCTCCCGCTTGATACGGAGGTGGAGCCGTCCTCAAACCCCTCTGCTCCTGAGAAGAGCCTTCCAGCTATAGATTCACTCATTGAGAAGGCGCTGAGGAACCGCCCAGAAACAGGGGCAGCAGAGGCGCGCATCAGGGCCAGCGAGGCCGGTTTGACCCTGGCCCGCTCCGCATGGTTCCCCCAGCTCGCCCTCACGGCAGAATACCTCTATGCGAGACCCAACCCCAGGATCCTTCCTGCCCAGGACAGGTTTGATGACACCTGGGCTGCGGGTTTGGTCCTAACCTTTGACATCTGGACATGGGGGAGGACCAGCCACCAGACAGCGCAGGCCCGTGCCCAGCTCGATCAGGCAAGGGATGTTTTCAGCCAGCTCAAGGATGCAGTCGTCCTTGAGCTGACCCAGGTTTACCTTGATCTCGTCAACTCCCTGGAGAAGATAGAGGTGGCCGAGCAGGGAGTGAGACAGGCGAGAGAGAGCTACAGGATAACGAAAGAGGGCTACACCAACGGCGTAGTGCGAACCTCCGAGCTCCAGGACGCAGAGGTGGCGCTTCTGCGCGCCCGGCTCAATTACACGCAGGCCCTGGTGGATTTTGAGGTGTCACGGGCGCGCCTCCGGAAGGCAGTCGGCGAGGAGCATTTTGGTTCCACTGTCCAATGATTGAGAAAGAACATGGCTGAATACGCAATTGAAGCCATAAACCTGACAAAAACGTTCGGCGACTTCACGGCCGTGGACAATGTGAGCTTCACCATGCCGAGGGGGCAGATCTACGGTTTCCTTGGGGCCAATGGGTCAGGGAAGACTACCACCATCAGGATGCTGTGCGGCATCCTTTCGCCTACATCCGGCTCAGCCAGGGTGGCTGGATATGACATCAACTCCCAACCGGATTCGATCAAGGAACACATCGGATACATGTCACAGAAATTCTCTCTTTACGAAGACCTGACGGTCAGGGAGAACATCACATTCTTCGGAGGGGTCTATGGCCTCTCCGAGCATAGGATTTTAGAGCGAATGGACTGGGCCCTGGAGCTGGCCGGGCTGAAAGGGAGGGAGGACAGCCTCACCCGCGAGCTCTCCGGCGGATGGAAACAGCGCCTGGCCCTGGCCTGCGCAGTCCTTCATGAGCCGCGCATCGTCTTCCTGGACGAACCGACAGCAGGGGTGGACCCGGTATCCCGCAGGAACTTCTGGGAGCTTATCCACCAGCTCTCGGAAAGCGGCGTGGCTGTGCTCGTTACAACCCATTACCTGGATGAGGCCGAATACTGCAATACCATCCTGCTCATTCATACCGGCAGGCTCATCGCCACAGGAAGCCCCCGGGAACTCAAGGCCCAGCACATCCGCAACCCGATACTGGAGATGGAGTGCGACAGGGTCATTGATGCAATGAGTATCCTTCAGGGACAACCCTGGGTGCGTGAGACATCGGTTTTCGGCACATACCTCCATGTGAGCGTTGATGACGAAGATGAGGCACGAAGGCGATTGACACATGTCCTCGGAGAGAACGGGATCCATGTGCAGCGCATTGAGAGGATCGTTCCCTCCCTTGAGGATGTTTTCATTCACCTCATAGAGGAAGCGCCCGGAACAGGGGTAAAAAAGGTGGAGGGATGATCGCGCTCAGATCCATCATCATCAAGGAGTTCCGTCAGGTTGTCAGGGACCGCCGCACCCTCGGCACCCTCCTTTTCATACCTACCTTCATGCTTATCATGTTTGGCTATGCGCTGAACTTTGATGTGAAACATATTACCCTGACGGTGCTCGATCAGGACCGAAGCAGCGCAAGCCGCGACCTGCTTGAGCATTTCATGCATTCGGAATATTTCGACCTCACATACGGCCTGTCACATCCCGATGAGGTTGATTCATTCACGCTTGAGGAGCAGGGAGGGGTAGCATTGATCATACCGCCCGGCTTTGGCAGCCGCCTATTGACGGGGAAGGACAACCCCCTGCAGGTCATCGTGGACGGCTCCAACGCCACAACGGGTTCTGCCGCTGCAGGCTACATCAATGCCATTCTCCTGGACTATTCAAAGGAGATCCTTTCGGAGGCCATGGTGCGGGCGGGCAGGCCTGCCCCGTCTTTTCCCATAGACATACGCCCCCGGATCTGGTACAACCCCGAGCTCAAAAGCGCATTTTTCCTCGTGCCCGGCCTCATTGCATTCATCCTCCTGATTACCACTGTTGTATCCACTGCCCTCTCCATTGTCAGGGAGAAGGAGCGTGGGACTATGGAGCAGATAGCTGTGTCGCCCGTTACGCCCCTGGGGCTTATCCTCGGTAAGATCATTCCGTATGTCGTCATCTCCCTCGGGGCTGCAGCCGCCACCCTGCTGGCCGGGTATGTCCTCTTTGATGTTTCCGTGAGGGGAAGCCTGTGGCTCCTTCTGTTTGTGACGATTCTGTATCTGGTGGCAGGCCTGGGCATGGGGCTTCTCATCTCAACTATTGCGGATACCCAGCAGGTGGCATTTCAGGTCGCCGCACTCACGACCATGCTTCCGACATTTGTCCTGTCAGGGTTTGTCTTCCCCATCAAAAACATGCCGGTGGTGATCCAGGCAGTGACATTCCTGGTGCCGGCCAGGTATTATCTTGTGGCGCTGCGTGCCATCATCCTGAAAGGTGTAGGGCTTGAAGCCTTTTGGGAACAGTGCTTGTTCCTTGTGGCCTTCGGCGCCGTTACGATGGCAGTGAGCTCCGTCAGGCTGGCGAGGAAGACATGAGGACAATCCTCCACATCATAAGGAAGGAGTTCATCCAGCTTCGCCGCGACCGCAAGATGTTTCCGATCATCTTTTTAGCCCCGGTGATCCAGCTTGTCCTCCTGGGATATGCCGCCAACCTGGATGTTGCCACTGTCTCAACCGTTGTCTGCGATATGGACAGGACGCAGGCAAGCCGCGCTTTCCTATCAACCTTCGCCCAGTCAGACATATTCACTCTTGAGCATGATGTGGAGGGACCCCGCGATATAGATCCGATCATTGACAACGGACTCGCCTCAATGGCCATTGTTGTCCCAAGGGGGTTCGGCTCCCGGCTCCTCTCGGGACGGCCAGCCCAGGTCCAGGTCATTGCTGACGGCACCGACACCATTACCGCAACATTGGGGTTGAACTCCGCCATGTTCCTCGGCTTCAACTATTCTCGCGGGATTATCCTCCGGTCATTGGAGCGGCTCAGGGCCGCCGGGATCAGCCCTGTAAGCGTGGATCCGCGCCTGAGGGTCTGGTATAACCCGGAGCTGAAGAGCCGCAAGTTCATGGTGCCCAGCGTCCTGGGACTCCTCCTCATGGTGGTCACGCTGATGTTGACATCAATGGCCGTGGTCAAGGAGAAGGAGATCGGCACACTGGAGCAGCTCATCGTGACGCCGATCAGGCCGTATCAGCTTACCATTGGGAAGCTGGCCCCCTTTGCCTTCCTCGGGATGATAGAAGTTGTCATCGTGATCCTGGTGGCAACATTGTGGTTTGACATCCCTGTGAGGGGGAGCATCCTGCTTCTCTTTGTCCTGTGCCTTGTCTACCTGATGACAACACTGGGCCTGGGCCTTTTTGTCTCCACCATCTCGAGGACACAGCAGCAAGCCATGCTTACTGCGATCTTCTTCGTTATGATGCCAATGATGATCATCAGCGGGTTTGTGTTTCCAATAGAGAACATGCCTGTCCCGATACAAATGGTGACCTACCTTTTGCCGCCGAGGTATTTCTTTGTGATAATCCGTGGGATCTTTCTGAAGGGTGTGGGCATTGCTGAACTGTGGGATGAGAGCTTGGCCCTGATCATATTTGGAGTAGGCATCCTCTTCCTGAGCATCATGAGGTTCCAGAAGCGACTGACATAGTTGACAAAAGATCAACAATTGACTATATTATATACTGTGGCGAAACAGGTGGGGTTATAGCGTTTGAACGATATAGCAAAGCCGTTAAGGCCCCCGGATGCCAAAGCCCTTATACAAAAGATCCTGGCTGGCGGCAGTGTTCGATGGGGCACCCACGCTGAAGCGGAGATAAAGAAAGATAATCTGGAAAAGGGAGATGTTCTCAATGTCCTGCGCGGCGGCATTGTTTGTGAACCCGAGTGGGAGAACGGCGAGTGGAGATACCGTGTTGAGACCCCCAGGATATGTGTTGTTGTTGCTTTTCGTTCCGAGAAAATTCTTCGTGTTGTAACAGCATGGAGGAAAAAAATATGAGCAAGAAAGTTATTGACAATAGGTGCGGGGCATGCAGGACGGAGATGAAGGGGGCCAGGGAAAATGTCAGGTATGAATGCGGTATAGAAGGGGTCACGCTTGTCAATGTCATGGTGTTCCGATGCCCGAACTGTGGAGAGAGGGAGATCGAGATCCCTTATGTTGAGAAGCTACATAGGGCTATTGCTCTGGATCTGGTGCGCCAGCCCGGCCGCCTTGGCCCGAAAGAGATACGGTTTCTGCGGACCTACCTCGGCCTCTCAAGCAGCGATTTTGCAATGAAGATTGGCGTGGACAAGGCTACGGTTTCGCGTTACGAGCGTATTGACAGCCCCCTTCCCATGGGGCCTCAGACGGAGCGCCTCCTGCGACTAATGGTGATGTCTGAAAGACCTGTAGAGGAATACCGTTTCGAGGAAGTTACAAACTTGAGGCGAAAACCTGTTCAGATGAAGCTGGTGACTGACAAAAAAGGGTGGCATGTTGCCCGTGCTGCCTGACCGATAGAACTATCCGGTAATTTCTTTTAACATCTCCAATCCGCGTATATTATTCCAAGGCCATCCATCGGCTTTCTCTTGGAATAGTTTTTCATCGGCTAACTTCTCAAACACATTAATATCAAATTGATCTTCCATGATTAGATTGAAATATTTCTCTTCATTCAGACGACATTTCACAAGCAAGGGAAAAACATATGAACCAAGCAATAAATGTTCCTTTTGTTCCCATATCAAAGGTTTTTGGGACTGAACCTTTCCATGGGCATAATCTCCTCGTAATTGATAAAAATCTCTAATCCAGATCTCCCGTAAACTCATCCCCCTATTTTCATATTTGGAGCCCTTGATCCGATTACTGTAAGTTAAATCTAAATCCACTTTAGGCTGGAATAATTTTGTAAACCGCTCTGCAAGTTCATCCTCCCTGGTGCTGTTACATTCCAAAAGTCTTTGAAATGCCCCGACAATCATTACTACTTCTTGGTGTTCAGAAGTACTGTCTTCGTCCGTATTTGCCCTGTTAAAATTAAATATTGCATCAGCGTAAGAAGGCCATTTATTATATTCCAACTCCTCTTGGGCTTTTATGAGTGATGCAGCCAGATTGAAATCTACTTTAAAATAGAAATTGTTCACATTGTAAGGCATTCTTACATTAAAAACTATTTCTGAGACGAGTATATCTTTATGTCCATCCCTGCGCCTCGTAGATATCCCGACACTTCCCGATTTCATGTTAAACTTTTGAATAACAAAAGTGAAATCAATGCGGTTACAATATTCTATGCCCATTACATCGAAATATTTTCTGTTTGCCAAACCAGAAAATGCAATTATTTCTGAGGTAGAGAATAAATATTCAATCTCTTCATGGGTATAATCCTGATGAGGGTCTTTGTTTTTAAGGAAGACCAAAGTAGATTTCTCAACAGGTCTATCATTCACTTCCAGGTAATGTCCAAGGATTTCTTTATATATACCATCGAACTTTTCCTCTGGAATGCTTAATTTTTTATCCCTTTCAAAAGGAATCAGTATGATTTCGCCTATCTCGATCTTTTTCTCGATCGTCAACCAGGGGAAGAACGAAAGCATTGGCATATTGTCAATCCCTCCTATCAGTCTAACTGTTTTGATTATATCTCATGATAAGACGTTGAATAAATAAAATTAAATCGGGGCACTGAGACAGATGATCGCAATCCCGATCAGGCCGTATCAGCTTACCATTGGGAAGCTGGCCCCCTTTGCCTTCCTCGGGATGATAGAAGTTGTCATCGTGATCCTGGTGGCAACATTGTGGTTTGACATCCCTGTGAGGGGGAGCATCCTGCTTCTCTTTGTCCTGTGCCTTGTCTACCTGATGACAACACTGGGCCTGGGCCTTTTTGTCTCCACCATCTCGAGGACACAGCAGCAAGCCATGCTTACTGCGATCTTCTTCGTTATGATGCCAATGATGATCATCAGCGGGTTTGTGTTTCCAATAGAGAACATGCCTGTCCCGATACAAATGGTGACCTACCTTTTGCCGCCGAGGTATTTCTTTGTGATAATCCGTGGGATCTTTCTGAAGGGTGTGGGCATTGCTGAACTGTGGGATGAGAGCTTGGCCCTGATCATATTTGGAGTAGGCATCCTCTTCCTGAGCATCATGAGGTTCCAGAAGCGACTGACATAAGTTTGTGCTATCCTGAACGGACACGGGAGGGGCGGATGAAAAAAATATTTCCATCGGCGATCTCAAGGATAATCATCCTTGCCTGCATGGCTGGAGCCATACTGGCAGGGTGCGCGTTCATTAAAATCGCATTCAGGCACTCGGTTGACAGGCAAGAGGGGACAATAGTCCTTAAGGGGCTCTCCGAGGAGGCCATAGTCAGGCGCGACGACCTGGGCATCCCCTACATAGAGGCGAAGAACGAGGATGACCTGAGCCTGGCAACCGGATATGCAATGGCCTCGGACCGCCTCTGGCAGATGACAATAATGAAAATGGCTGCCCAGGGGCGCCTGTCAGAGCTGTTAGGAAAGGACATGCTTCCGGTTGATATCTACCTCAGGACACTCGGGATCAAGAGCGCCGCTGATCACATTTATTCGGTCATGACCCCGGAGCTCAGGAATCCTTCTATCAAGTTCGCCGAGGGGGTGAACGCTTATATCTCGGCCCACCGAAACAATCTGCCTATGGAATTTGTCCTGGCCGGCATCGAGCCGCCTCCCTGGCAGGCCGAGGACTCAATCTATATCATCGGGATCGCAAATCTTGGCCTGTCGGACAACCTGAACGAAGAGCTTGCATTCCTGGTCGCGGCCGAAAGGGTTGGGTTAGATAAGGCCGTCTGGCTCTTCCCGATCTATCCGGACGAGGACCTGGCCTTTGAGGAGGCACGCAAGCTCCAGGGCATCAATTTTACAGGGGCCTCAAGCCTCTACGAGAAATGGGAGACGGCACGGGGGACTATAGCCGGGGTGCTGGGACGGGGCGCGCCGGCCTCGAACAACCTGGCCATCGCCGGATCCCGCACACAGGCAGGGCATCCCATTGTTGCAAATGATACCCACCTGGACCTCAGCATCCCGAGCATGTGGATGATCATGCACCTCAAGTCTCCTCAATATGACGCTGCAGGGGTCATGTTCCCCGGGGTGCCCCTTGTGAACCTCGGTTTCAACGGGAAGGTCGCATGGGGAGCGACCATGGTCATGGCCGACACCCAGGATATTTTCCTTGAGAAGCTCAGGACCGAGGACGGCAAGACCTGCTACGAGTTCAAGGGTGAGTGCGTGCCGGTCTCCGAGCGTGAAGAAACATTTGCCATCAATGGCTCGGCGCCGCAGACCCGGGTCATCAAATCAACAATACACGGCCCACTCCTGAACGAGGCCCTGAAGGGAGTGACATCTTCGATAGATTCGCCCATCGTGCCTGTGTCGGCATCATCAACATATGGCCTGGCACTGCGATGGACCATGGCCGACGGGGAGAGCGGACCACTCGGCCTCTACTCAATTGGCATCGCAGGGAATATTAAGGAGGCCAGGAAGGCCTTGTCCTACCTTGACATCATCTACCTCAACATAGTCTATGGTGACAGGGACAATATCGCCTGGCAGGCCACTGGAATTTTCCCCAGGAGGAAGAAGGGCCTCGGCCTCTTCCCATCCCCGGGATGGAACGGTGAGTTCGACTGGGACGGGTATCTACCTTTCAGCGAGCAGCCTTTTTCGATCAACCCATCGGAGGGCATCCTGGTCACAGCCAACAACCGCACCATGCCCAGGGGTGAGTCCTCCCGCTACAGCTCAGCATGGTTCGGTCCTGATAGGGCTGAACGCATCCGGCAGCTCCTGCACGGGAAAAACAAGGCCACGTATAAGGATGTTATGGCGATCCAGGCAGACCAGCGCTCACTAATGGCCGTGAAGGCCCAGAAGGTTCTCTTTGAGGGAAGGCTGGCTGAGGAGGTGGCTTACAAAAGCAAGAAGGAGGCCCTGATCGCCCTGGATCTAATCAACCCCAAGCAGTTTGATGCCGTGATGAATGCAAGCTCGGCTTCGGCTGCGGTGATGGGGACGTTCTTCCACTTCCTTGCACGGAACATCTTTTTGGACGAGCTTGGCCCTGAAGACGGATCAATATGGAGAGCATTCCTTCAAATCAACACGCTCTCCTACAGCGCCCCTGAAGACCACCTTCTGGGACGGGAGGAGAGCCCCTTCTGGGACAATGTTGCGACCCCTGAGAAGGAGAGCAAGGCCGATATACTTGCCCAATCACTCTACGATGCCTACAAGCTTTGCGAGGAAAAGATGGGGCCTGATACCGGGAAGTGGCAGTGGGGCAAGCTCCATGCATATCGCTGGGTAAGTGATATCTCCAAGGAAGTGCCGTTTCTAAGCCCGATTTTTGACAGGGGGCCTATTCCTGCCGGCGGGGACTTGCACACAGTCAATATGGCTGGCTACACCTGGGGAAAGGACCTCAATGTATGGCTAATACCGGCGATGAGGCTTGTTGTAGACTTTGGGCTTGAAGAGCCTGCGTTCCTCGTTGTTTCCTCAGGACAGTCGGGAAACCCGGCCAGCGCGCATTACGACGACATGATCCCGATCTGGGTTGATGTCAAAAACCACCCGCTTCCATTCAAGAGGGAGAACATCCTCAGCCAGTACACACATACCCTTATCCTCAGGCCCAAGAGGTGAAGGGAACAATAACATCAATGAAGGGCAGGGTGGTGCTCATCACGGGCGCCACAAGCGGCATCGGCAAGGAGACAGCTATTGGCCTGGCGCGGATGGGAGCAACCCTTGTCCTCGTGGGCCGTGACCCTGAGAAGGCCAGGCAGACGGCCTCGGAGATCGCAGAGAAGACAGGGAACAGGGATGTCACAATGCTCCTTGCAGACCTCTCTTCAATGAAAGAGGTCAGGCGCCTCTCTGAAGAGGTTATTAAGACAATCCCGAGGCTGCATGTTCTTGTCAACAACGCAGGCGGGATCTTCATGGGGCGGCAGATCACTGTTGATGGCTATGAGCTGAGCTTTGCACTAAACCATCTCTCGCCCTTCCTCCTCACTAATCTCCTCCTTGAACTCCTGAAAAAGAGCGCCCCCTCCCGCATCGTGACAGTGGCCTCCATGGGGCATTTCATTGGGCGCATTAATTTCAATGACCTCATGGGGGAAAGGAGCTACGGCGGGTTCAGGGCCTACGACCAGTCCAAGCTCGCAAATGTCATGTTCACCTACGAGCTGGCCCGCCGGCTCAAGGGTACAGGGGTTACTGCAAACTGTCTGCATCCCGGCCCGGTGGCCTCAAACTTCGGAAAGGGCCAGGGCTGGTTCGGGCTTCTTATGAGGATCGGCACCCCGTTCATCCTCACCCCTGAGCAGGGGGCCAAGAACTCCATTTTCCTCGCCTCTTCACCAACGGTGGAGGGGGTCACCGGAAGATATTTCTTCAAGCTCCGCCCCTCGCGCTCCTCCCGCAAGTCATACGATGAAGAGATTGCAAAGCGGCTCTGGAAGACAAGCGAAGAATATACCGGAGCCCCATAGCTGTCATTGCGATCCGCCTCAGGCGGAGAAGCAGTCCCTAACATATTGACTTTTCATAACATGAGATTGCGGAGCTTGTTCCGAACGGAGTGAGGAATCTCTGGGATTGCTTCGTCATCCGCCAGGGGCGGACTCCTCGCAATGACAAAATCCCGCATGGATTATTCTGTTTTCTTTTCTTCTTCCATCTTTTGAATTAGATCGCTCACAGTTACAAAAACAAAGCCCTTCTCGCCGAGCTTTTTAATGATTTCAGGCAAGGCCTCTGCTGTATGCCAGCCGCGGCAATTGATATGCATTACGATAATAGAGCCGTTTTTTGCCATATTTGTTACATATCTAATAAGTTTCTCTTTGTTAAAATTGATATCAGGGTCACCGGATGCAAGGTCATACTCAACAGTTTTAAGGCCCATTTCTGAGGCAATTTTTACCACCCGGTCATCATATTCTCCGTAAGGTGGACGGAATAGCGTTGCCTGTTTTCCGGTAAATGAAAACAAAATTTCCTGCGTCCGTTCCAGCTCTCTTTTAATACGGTCATCATTTATTTTTGTCAGGTGAGGGTGCAGGAAGGTGTGATTTCCAAGCTCGAATTGAGGCAGCGAAGCAAGATACTTTGTTTGTTCTGGCTCCTCCTCCATCCATTTCCCGCCAAGAAAAATTGTTGCAGGTGTTTTTGTGTCAACCAGGACTTTTGTCACCCTTTCGTCGTAATGGCTGGGTTTTCTTGTTGAACATGCGTCAAAGGTAAGGGCAATGAAATTTTTGTCCCGGGGACCGTGTGATACGACCTCAGGCTTGACAGGAGGGAGGGCAGGTGGCAGGACAAACTCCAGCTCCGGTTTTGTATCAGGAAGAACAGCGGTTGCTTTTCTGTTACATGCAAAAGATATTAAAACAAGCATTAGGGTAAAAACAATGTATGTAAAAAGATAATATTTTTTCATTTTTTTAATATTATCCTGAATCCTGCGTAAGTGTCCATATTCGGCGAGGCAGAAGCTTTATTCGTTGTTGAACGATGGCGATTACCCTATAATTTAAAAAAATGAATGGCTCAAACAACAGAAGATCTGCATTGCTTGTTACCACACTGAGCTCATTTCTGAACCCCTTTATGGGCTCGTCCATTAACATAGCGCTTCCGACAATCGGGAAAGAGTTTGCGATGAACGCATTTGTATTGAGCTGGGTGGCCGCCTCTTTTCTTCTGGCCTCGGCGATGTTTCTTGTCCCCTGCGGGCGTATCGCTGATATTTTCGGGAGGAAAAAAGTTTTTTCCTACGGCATCATCGGTTACACGGCATCCTCATTTCTTGCTGCATTTTCCTCCTCGGCTGCCATGCTGATTTTCATGCGGGTCATCCAGGGAATAAGTGGAGCCATGGTTTTCAGCACCGCGCTGGCAATCCTTACATCGGTGTTCCCTATGGAGGAGAGGGGAAAGGTCATCGGGATAAATACCGCATCGGTCTATCTCGGGCTTTCTCTTGGACCGCCCGTGGGCGGATTCCTGACCGGGCACTTTGGCTGGAGAAGCATTTTCCTTGCGAATGTTCCTCCGGGCCTGATCGTTATGTATATTGCGTTCTTTATGTTAAAGGGTGAATGGGCCGAGGCGAGGGGGGAGAAATTTGATCTTGTCGGCTCCGTTTTATACAGCATTGCCCTGATAGCCCTCATGGCCGGCGTATCGCTTCTGCCTGCAATAAATGGCGTATGGCTAATGGTGCTCGGCGTTCTGGGAATCGGGGCATTCGTGGGGTGGGAAATGAGGGTTGGAGATCCGGTTTTTGATGTCAACCTGTTCCGGAAAAACACGCTCTTTGCCTTCTCCAACCTTGCTGCGCTGGCAAATCATAGCGCGACATTTGCCGTGACTTTTCTTCTGAGCCTCTACCTCCAATATGTCAAAGGGTTCAGCCCTGGGCACGCAGGCGCGATATTGGTCTCCCAGCCGGTTGTCATGGCGATTTTCTCTCCGTTGAGCGGCAGGCTGTCGGACAGGATAGAGCCGCGTGTCGTCGCCTCAGCCGGGATGGCCCTGACGGTTGTCGGGCTTATTCTATTTTCCTTTTTTGATATGGACACGAGCGTGTCCTTTATCCTGACGAGCCTAATTGTCAGCGGGTTTGGATTTGCCTTCTTTTCCTCGCCAAATACCAATGCAGTCATGAGCTCCGTAGAGAAAAAATATTATGGGGTCGCCTCGGCGACCCTGGGAACCATGCGGTTGACCGGGCAAATTTTCAGCATGGGTGTCGCCATGGTGATGTTTGCGATCTACATAGGAAAAGTCCAGATTGCGCCGGAGAACCATGTGTTGTTTTTAAAGAGCGCAAGGGCAGCATTTGAGGTCTTCGCCCTCCTTTGTTTTGGGGGCATATTCGCATCTCTTGCGCGAAGCCGGGTTAGATGATGACGATCTTCCGGGCATTGAGCCATAGAAACTACCGCCTGTTTTTCATGGGCCAGGGCATCTCACTTATCGGGACCTGGATGCAGAATGTGGCGGCAAGCTGGCTTGTCTATAGTATGACGCACTCTGCTTTTTTGCTGGGCTTTGTGGGATTTTCCAGCCAGATACCAATATTCCTCCTGGGTCCCTTTGCCGGAGTCCTGAGCGACCGGTGGAACAGGTATCGCATACTGCTCGTCACCCAAACGCTGGCCATGATCCAGGCCGCGTGCCTGGCAATACTCACCCTCTCCGGGGTAATAAGCGTCTGGCACATTGTCATACTCAGCATCTTCCTGGGCACTATAAACGCATTTGACAGCCCTGCCAGGCAGTCGTTCGTTGTGGACATGGTGGGGCGAAAGGAGGACCTGGGCAATGCCATTGCGCTGAACTCTTTCATGGTGAACGGCGCAAGATTTATTGGGCCCTCTATTGCTGGCATGATCATCGGATTCTGGGACGAAGGGGGATGCTTTCTTATCAATGCTTTGAGCTTCCCGGTGATCATCGCAGCACTGCTGGCGATGGACATCCATCGGCGCAGGATGCACCGCCGCCCATCGCGCATTCTCCATGAATTGAGGATGGGGGTTGAGTATGTCTTCCGTTTTCCCCCCATTAAACACATCCTGCTTCTACTCGCCCTTGTTAGTCTTGTTGGAATGCCTTATGCAACACTGATGCCCATTTTTGCCAAGGAAATCCTTCACGGTGGTCCGTCCACATTGGGATTCCTCGTCACGGCAACAGGCATGGGTGCGCTCACCGGATCAATATATCTTGCATCGCGGAAAAGCGTCGTGGGACTTATGAGAATAATCGCCTTGTCCTCGGGCCTCTTTGGACTGGCGCTCATTGCCTTTTCATTCTCACACATGATGTGGCTCTCTATCCCTTTGTTGGTGGTTGCAGGATTTGGAATCATTGTGCAGATGGCGTCCAGCAATACGGTGATCCAGACCATCGTAGATGATGACAAGAGGGGGCGCGTAATGAGCTTTTTTATTATGGCGTTTATCGGAGTGGCTCCGTTTGGCAGCCTGTTGGCCGGCAGTCTTGCAAGCGCAATTGGGGCGCCTTATACCCTGATAGTTGGCGGGCTGCTCTGTATCGCCGGATCTGTTGTGTTTGCCAGCCGGCTCCCTTACTTAAGGGTGTTGCTGCGCCCCATATATGCAAAGAAAGGGATCATCCCCCCGGTTGTAGGGGAGAACTGAAGATCTTGTCATTGCGATCCGCCATAGGCGGAGAAGCAATCTCGTTGTGTTCAATGAATTATGGGATTGCTTCCTCGTCCCTATACAACGGGACTCCCCGCAATGACCTAAAGGCGGCGGAAGCCTTTTTCTGTTACCGGCGCCTCCAGCCGCTCCATACCGGGATTCCGTTTTCGTCCCTCAGCTTCAAGGTCTGGTTTCCTTTTGTTAATTCGGCCGCAATGATGGCCGGCTTGCCCTCAAAGGTGATCCGTGAGCCCTTGACCTCTACCCTGTCCTTACGCTCAATTTTGACATCCTGGCTGTCAATGAACCATGTTGGCCCCAGGTGAACAGAGATGTTTTCTTTGTCCGTCTTCACCAAAAGGTGCACACCTTTGGACATTCCCTTCATGGGCGTTACCCTGGTTACACTGAGAACTTCTCCGCTGATGGTCTCTACGGTCTTTGGGTCATACATCCTGCAGTATTTGCCTCCCATTCCCCAACCCCCGCTTCCTCGCCACCCTCCACCCCTCTGAGCAAGAGATTCAGCGGCGAAGAGCAGGATGACCATGGCCATTGCCGCGATTAGCACTCTTATCGTTTTCATTTTGCCCTCCCTTTCTAAATCAAAATTATAGCATATATGGGGGGGGTCTTGTGCCCCTATTCGTTGCGATGCGCCCCTTGATTTTCCTTCCGCTATCGTGTATATCTTCTTCATCTATGATAAAGAGGAGGCAGGCAGCAGCATTTTTATTCCCCATCCTTCTTTTTTATTCTCCTGCTGTGATAGGGGCCGGGGAGGCGCGCAGGCCCTCCTGGGTGGATAAGGGGCTTCATCCGGCCTATCCTTCGGAACTATTCCTCACCGGAGTCGGATTGGTCCAGATGACAGGGGATATTGAGGGAGACTGGAAAAGGGCAGAGGATACGGCCCGCGCCAAGCTTATAGAGCAGATCCGGGTCCAGGTTGGACAAACAGTGACCTCCCAGGAAGTAGAGGAGATTACAGGCAAAAAGTCCGCTACCAAGGCGGTCACCGAGATAGTCACGAAAACCGTTTCAACCCTGACCCTGGAGGGTGTGCAGATACCGGCACGATGGGAGGACAAGGAACAGAAGATCCTCTATGCCCTGGCGGTTCTTGACCGGGACCAGGCTTCACAGCTTCTGCGTTCAAAGATAGAGGATGCCCGAAGAGAGGCAGATGAGCTTTTTAATAGGGCCCAGGGGGAGGAAAGTAGCGGCGAGATTCTCCTCGCGCTCACCCATTATATCCAGGCCCATAGAAAGCTATCCATTGCTTCCTCTGACATTCTCATCCTCAGGATCATCAGGGGAGCCCTGGCAGCAGCCCTGGAGCGGGAGCCAAAGCCTATTACTACCGCCGGCCTCGGCGTCACAATTGAAAGCATCGTTTCTCAAATCAAGCTGATCCCGGTGAGCGGGACCGATCAAAAAGGGGAGCCCGGCAAGTCTCTTCCTGAGCCCCTTGTTGTCAAAGCCGTGTATGACAATGGGACAGTTCAGCATCCGCTGAAGGGAATCCAGGTCAGGTTTGATTTCGATCAGGGGAAAGGAAGGCTTGAGCCGGAAACAAAGGCGGACGCCTCAGGCATCGCCTCCTGCCGCATTTATACAGTTGAAGGGACAGGCAAGGAGGCAAATACGATTGTGTCCTCTCTGGCCCCCGGAATCGGAGGGCAATGGCAGAGGCAGCTTGAGTCAAAGAGAGCAGTCTTCACATATTACCTTCCCACTGTCGCCACCCTCCGCATGCTCGTTCAAATACGGGAAGAGAACATAGGCAAGCCGGTGCAACCCTCCATTTTAGAGAATACCCTGAGCGAGATCCTAACTGGAGCCGGATACATGGTAGTGGATCCGGCCTCATTCCATCAGAGGCTTGGAAGCAGCTCCATAAAGGGTGTGCCCGATGCTGTTCTGAAGGAAAAAGCCAGGGGCCTTGCAGACATACTTATCATTGGACAGGCACAATCAACTTATAGCAGCGCCCTCATGTCCGGATTTCATTTTGCGAGATCCAGGGGCGCGATCCGGGCCATCAGGCTGAAGACCGGCAAGGTTATTGTGAACCTCGATCGCGAGGGGAAGGAAGGGGGCGCAACCCCGGAAAAGGCCGGGTCAAAGGCCCTTCAGGGCCTTGCGCAATCATTGAGCGAAGAGTTCCTAAAGACCCTGCAGGCACAATTGGAGGGGATGGGCTTGGCCCTACCCAAAAAGGAACAAGCTGAAGGGGATTCTCAATGACCTCTTTGCTTGCTCGATCAGGATGGGGAATATTTCTCGTCCTTCTTCTCACATCCCTGTCATTGGCCTCCGAGGAGGTCGGAGTCGCGGTGGCTCCCTTTCAGAACCTCACCGGGCAGAATAAGGCCGCCTGGATCGGAGCAGGATTTGCAGAGAGTCTTACCGGAGACCTTAAAAGGGTTCCCGGCCTCAGGGTCATAGAGAGGAGCCAGCTCAAGGCCGTCCTTGAGGAGCTAAAAATAAAGCTCCTGACTGCCAGGGATGAGGATGAAACATCCCGTGTGGGGAAGCTCGCAGGGGTTGACCTCGTTGTTGTGGGAAGCTATCAGGTAGCAAAAGATCGGATCAAAGTTGATGCCAGGGTAGTGGAGGTTGGTTCGGCAAAGGTCCTTCGTTCTTACAGAAAGGAGGGGAAGACCGCCGAGATCTTTTCTCTTCAGGATTCCCTTGCTGAGGATCTTGCCGCTGGATTCGGCTTTACTCCGCCTGCGCAGGTGAAGTCACTTATAGAGACCCCTCAGACAAAAAGCATGACTGCCTATGAGATGTATGTGAAGGGAAGGGAGTCATATCTGCTTTCCACACAGGAAGGCTATCGGAAAGCAGAAAGAGCTTTCCGCTCTGCCCTGGATCTGGATGAAAAATATGCCCTGGCATGGGCCGGTCTCGGCCAGGTCTATGCTGCCGTAGGATATTTCCTGGAGCAGAGGGGAAAGGAAGCAAAGAGCTATTATGAGAAATCCAGGGACTATTGTGAAAAAGCCCTGAGCCTCGATCCAATCCTCTATGAGGCACATCGCGCCCTTGCGCATGCCTATCTTCAGTTGGGAGAAATCAAGGAGGCGGCTGCTGCTGCACAGGAGGCCCTGAAGCTCAATCCTGGGGGTGCCGAGTCGTGGGAAATCCTTGCCCATGCGAATCCAAAGGGAGACCCTGCCTGGATAAAGGAGAAGCTGGATAAAGCCATTTCACTGGACCCCTATCTTTTTTCGGCCCGTCTCTCCCTGGGGAACCTCTATGTTGAGCAGGGTAAATACGGGGAAGCGCTTGAGGAATACAAGAAGGTCATCTCTCTGGACCCGGATCTTTTTGAGGCATACAACAACCTCGGGGTTGCCCTGAAGAAGATGGAGAAATGGGGTGAAGCGGCGGATGCCTTTGAGAAGGCCAAGGCACTGGACACGTCCTCACCTGCTGTGCACAAGAACCTGGGCATGGTCCTGATCCAGATGGACAAGGTCGCCGAGGGCAGGAAAGAGATAGAGGAATCCCTCAGGCTTGACCCCAATCAGGCTGATGCGGAAGAGATGAAGTCCCTTCTCTTGAAAATCAAGGAAGAATAGCGGAAGGCGAAAGCGGGCTTGATGAGGAAACTGGCCCAAAAAATCTTCGCTGCTGTCGTAACCGGGCTTATTGCCGCGGTGGCAGCGCTGTTTATCCAGGAGATCCCTTTTATTCACTCAGCAGAGCTCAAGACCTTCGATTACAGGGCCAAGCAATTCTCTTCGCCTGACGAGGCATTGAAGGACATCGTGGTCATAGCCCTTGACCAGAACAGCATAGACCACTTCAGCTCGCAATATAAATTCTCCTGGCCCTGGCCAAGGGATTTCTACGGCGAGGTCCTGGAGTTCCTGACAAAAGCCGGGGCCCGGGCAGTCGTCTTTGACCTCTATTTCTCCGAGCCTGACATAACAAGATCTGAATATGATCCGGGAGAGACAGACCAGAAATTCTCCGAGGCCTTAAGCTCGGCACACATGGCGTTCCTGCCGGTGATCTTCAATAGAAGCAAGCTCCAGGGCATGGAGGAAGAAGGCGCCCTCCTGGCCTTTCAGGGCTCTGGTGTGTCTCTGACCGGTGTTGATTTGGAGAAGATTGACATCCCGGAGCGTCCATTTGTCACCCTTCCGATCCCTGAATATACAAAGGCTGCAGCCGGCCTCGGTGCTGTGAATATAGAGCCGGACCCGGATGGAATCTACAGACGGCTCCCGCTCTTCTTCAAATATAAGGGCATGACATATCCCTCACTTTCCCTCCAGACCGCAATGTTCCTCAGGGGCCGCAAGGCGATTTCCATAGACAGTAGAGGGTTTCTGGACATCGGCGGGCAGGGTGTTTTCCTCGGGCACAGGGGGGAGCTGCTTCTGGTCTGGCACGGGCCAGGGGGAGGAAAAACCTATCGCTATTATCCCTTTGTGGATGTCTTCCTTTCAGCGATGAAAATCAAGGAGGGAGGAGCGCCATTGGTTCCTCCGGACGAGTTCAAAGGGAAGACGGTGTTCATTGGTTCAACTGCGCCGGCCCTCTTTGACCTCAAGACCACGCCCATGTCCACCCCTTCAGAGCCGTATCCCTCCGTTGAGATCCATGTTGCAGCATTGGACAATCTCCTCCAGGGGCGTTCGCTAAGAGAGGCAGAGCCCCTGATCACCTGGGGATCGGTGCTCGGTCTGTCCCTGATCGTTGCCTTGTCCGCAATACTGGCGCAGCGTGCCGTGATAGGAGGAGTCCTGGGAGTAATTGTTCTGGCAGCCTATATTTTCATGTGCTTCCAGCTTTTTAAGCTTGGGATCGTCCATCAGCTCGTCCCCGGAGTCAGCGGCGGCCTCCTGAGCTATATGGGCGCAACCCTGTTCAACTTTATTACCGAGGGGCAGCAGAAGCGCCGCATTCGCAGGGCATTCCAGTTCTACCTCCATGAATCCCTTGTATCCCAGCTCACTGAGGATGCAGACGCCCTCAGGCTCGGTGGAGAGAGGAAAGAGCTCACGGTCTTTTTCTCGGACATCAAGGGGTTCACAACCATTTCCGAGACCATGAATCCTGAGAAGCTCGTTCACCTTCTCAACCGCTACTTTGAGGTCTTCGGCGGGGCCATCCTCGCCCATAAGGGGTATCTGGATAAATTCGTAGGCGATGCCGTGATGGCCATATTCGGCGCGCCCGCTCCAGTGCCTGATCATGCTGTGCAGGCGTGCTTGGCCGCCATAGAGTGCCAGGAGCGTCTTGAGGCCCTGCGGAAGGAGCTGGCGAAAGAGGATCTTCCACCGATCTATGCCAGGATCGGGGTCAATACAGGGCCTATGGTTGTTGGCAATATCGGCTCAAGCTCGCGGTTCAATTACACCGTCATCGGTGATGAGGTCAATGTGGCCTCGCGGCTTGAGGGTTCTAACAAAGAGTGGGGGACATACATCCTCATCGGAGACGAGACCTTTCGCCGGGCCCAAAAAGACATTGAGGCGAGGAGGATAGGGGCCATCCAGGTCAAAGGAAGGAACGAACCCGTTAAGGTTTATGAGGTGCTGTGCAGGAAGGGTGGCCTGACCGCAGCCAGGGCAAAGATCGTTGAACTCTATAACCAGGGGTTGACTGCTTTTGAAGGGAAACAGACGGCGCAGGCAGAGGCCCTGTTTAGGGAGGCCCTGAAGCTTGATGAGAACGACGGCCCAAGCAAGGTCTACCTCCAGCGCTGCCTCAACAAATCTTCTTCCTCTCCCTGAAAGGGAGAGGGTAGGGTGAGGGTAATAACCTGTGTTTCCTCTCCCCTTTGGGGAGAGTGTAGGAGGGGAATGAGGAAGTTAAAGTTCATCATAGGTAAGGTCAGCGAAGAAGAGCACGAGAGACTGAATATACTTGACAGCCAATCGCGAAGCGTGGCTGAAAGGATAGAACTTGGTCTTATCCCAATAAAATATCCTGTGGTTGACGATAAACCCTATAGGATATTTGACTCAATGGAAGAATATCGCCAATGGGCAGAGAAGGCTTTGCCCCGATATCTCGGATATTACAGAGATGCTTGAGAAACTAAATCAACTGGCAAGGGTTTTCAAAAAGAGCCATGTAGAATATCTTTTCATTGGCAAGTCCGGAGCCATCCTCTATGGGTATCCAGGCACAACACAGGATATAGACATCTTCCCGAAGAAAGGGAAGACAAATTGCAAGAATATCGTCAATGCATTGAAAGAATTAGGGTTTGCTTTAAACAAAGAATTGGAAGATGCTGTGTTGGCTGGAAAGGATTTTATCCAGATAAGAGGCGGGCCCATTCCCCTCGACATTGTCTTCGCTCCTGATGGAATAAAGTCTTTTGAAAAAGCAAAAAAGAGGGCGCGTGTTGTGGAAAGGATTTATCCATGTGCATCCCTCGAAGATATTATTGAGAGTAAAAAACAAGCATCTCGTCGAAGAGACAAAGAGGAACTTCCGCGCCTGGAACTCTTCGCAAAAGAATTGCAGAGGGGAAAACGGTGAAAGTCTTGATCCAGTGTATTTCTTTCAGTGCTCTCATAATGGGAACAGGTTCCCTTCTTTATGCCCAGGGGGGCAGGGAGGGAGATATTGCCATACTGGAAGTGCAGTTCAGCGGGAAAGCACCAACTTTCCTCAACCTTGGGTTCCTCACGAGGAAGATCAGAGAGGCCGCGGTGAAATATACCAATTACCGTGTGATGACAGAAGAGAATGTTTTTGCGATCATTGAAGACAAGAAGATAGACCTTTCCAAATGCAAAGAGGCAGAGTGCGTTGTGGAGTACGGGCGGATGCTGCAGGCGGACAAACTTGTGTCCACCACCCTGACATATTCAGAGGATATGTATTATTTGATCGTGGAGCTTTATGACATCCGGACAGCGGCGATAGAGAGGAGTGTGTCCAAGCAGTGCAAGGGGTGTGGGTTCAACGAATTGGTCAAGGTGGTCACGAGGGTGGCAAGGGAGCTCTTTACCGGGGAGGTGGAAGAAGCGGAGGAGGGAGGTATAGCCAGAAGGGTGACGTATGGAGACCTTCGGGTAGAGAGCGAGCCTCCTGGGGCGATGATCTCCATAGACGGGAAAGAAATGGCTGACATTACCCCGGCCTATCTGACGAAGGTGCCGGCGGGGAAGAGGAAGATTGTGGTGGAGAAGGGGGCGTTCAGGGAGGAGCGGGAAGTGATGGTGAAGATGGACAGCCTGACAGAGCTGAGGGTGGTGCTGAAGACGAAGGGGAAGGGGAATCTGTGGATTGAGTCCGAGCCTGAAGGCGCCACGATCTATATAGATGATAAGGACATAGGGGAGGCGCCCAAGGTCGTGAAGGATCTTGAGGCCGGGCAGCACCGTGTTGTCCTGAGAAAAAAGGGCTATGATGTAGAAGAGACCACGACTGTCACCTCTGACAGGACAAAGAAGGTCAGGCTCAAGATGCCTGAGAACTCGAGATGGTACTTTGACGTGAAGGGTGTATATATTGGTGAAAATGCACAGAATCTCCGCCCTGTTGTGGATATGAACTGGTCTAGCTATTTGCAGGTTTTGTTGATCGACTTGAAATACAGATATTTTTCTGTACTTTATGGAGGGATAGGGGTCGGGATGGTAGATGCGAAAACCTCTGGCTATGATAGTGAAGGGGTACATGAGAATGATTTTTATTTTCCAATCGTTGACCTTGGATTGATAGAAGCCAGGTATCCTCTATGGAAAAGACATATCAAAAGCCTCGGCACAGAACCCATCGCGATCAATGGAGGTCTTGGGGCTGTTTACATCTTTGACGTCAACTCCTATGGAATAAGGGGCCGCGCTGGACTTGACATATTCTGGATATTTATTGAGGCATCATATTATAACATGTCAACTATATCATTCCCCACAGCGACATCACCCACTGGCTTGCCTTATAAGGCAACGCTTGATCCTTCGGGGTTCTTTGTAGATGCTGGGCTCCGTTTTAATTGGTAAGGTGGCAACAGAAAGGAGAGTGCGATGAAAGCATATTTCCTCAAAATATTTTGCGCGGCAATTGTTCTATCATGCTTCCTTTCCCATGATGCCTTCTCTGGAGAGAAAGTAAGTATTAGGGTTAAGGAGGTGGCGGTCAGGGGAGGGGCAGGACCTTATTATCCTGTTGTGAGCATCCTAAAAAGAGGGGATAAAGCGGATGTTATTGAGTCCCAAAGGATATGGATCAAGGTCAAGCTCCCATCTGGGAAAGAGGGCTGGATCAGTAAGAGGGCCATGGCACCTGCCAAGGCAAAGAAGGCCAGCAGGAAGTATGCCGAGGACAAAGGGGTGGGGCAGGTCTCGATCATAGAGGTGACCGCTGCCACAAAAGGGGTATCTGAATTTGATAAATACTATGGAGAGAAATACCGCATTACTCCGGAGCTATTTGCCGAGCTTGATTCTCCAGCCTTCAAGCCCTCAGAGCTGGATCGTTTTAAGGATGAGACATATCGGGGGAGAGAGCCCTGGGAAACCGAAGGATCGCAGGAGGAGATCAAGGGGAGCAAATGGGCTGCAACCGTTGGCCGGGCCTGCGCAGCGCGGCTTGCATCCCTGGGCATTGTCAAGGATGCCAATCTGAGGAAATATGTATCCCTTGTGGCTGCACTTGTTGGGGAACAGAGCGGGGTTTTTGATACTCCGTTGCATGTATTCATCCTTTCTTCAGATGAGGTCAATTCCTACTCTACCCCTGGGGGATATCTTTTTGTCACCATGGGCGCACTCGATGCGCTGAAAAACGAGGCAGAGCTTGCAGGCCTCCTTGGGCATGAGATCGCCCACCTGGCCTTGGGTCACGGGACAGCCGAGCTTGAGAAAGAGGCGACCAGGATTGAGGCAGAGGCTGCATTTCAGGAGATGGAGGGTGAGCTCAAGGAGGGAAAAGAGAAATTCGGGGCCTTCCGCGACATGGACACTATGGCAGACGAGATCTACAACTTCATCATCTCGGGTCGCAACAGGGAATATGAGGACGAAGCCGATCGCAATGGAACACTATATGCTGCTGCGGTCGGATATGCCCCGGATGGGCTCGAAAAATTCATAGAAACACTTGCACTCAGGGAAGGGAAGAAAAAGACCGGGCTGCAAGGAGCCAAGCACCACAGAGACCCTGAGGCGCGGGCGAAATTACTGACCGAGTTCATCAGGAAAGAAGGCTTGAGGAAGGGAGAGGATTTTGCCGAGAGATTCCATGCCCACCTCACCCCATAAACCATTAACTCCCTCTCCCTGAAAGGGAGAGGGTAGGGTGAGGGTTGGTGGCGAGGGGAGGGAAATATAGCATAATGAAAATACATTCGAGATTGTTCTTGGTCATTATATTAATATTCGGTCTATCTCCCCTTCTCTATGCCCAGGAGGGAAGAGAAGGAGACCTTGCCATACTGGATGTCCAGGTAAGCGGGCAGGCACCAAGCGGGCTCAACCTGGATTTTCTCTCCAGGAAGATCAGGGAAGCCGGGGTGAAATATACCAACTATCGAATCATGACCAAGGAGAACATCTTTGCGATCCTCCAGGACAAAAATATAGACCTATCCAAGTGCACAGAGGCGGAGTGTGTTGTGGAATACGGGAGGATCCTGCAGGCTGACGATCTTATTGTCACGACATTGACCTATTCAGAAAACATATATTTTCTCATTATGGAGATGTTTGATGTCAGGACTGCGGCCATAACGAGGAGTGCGTCAAAGAAGTGCAAGGGGTGCGGGTTTGAGGATTTGCTCGAGATTGTCAACGAGGCTGCGAGGGAGGTATTCACAGGCGAGGTGAGAGAGGAGACCCCTGTCCCTGTATCCGAGGGAGGAGGAAGCGGTGCAGAGGGGGCGCACGGCAGCCTCTATATAGACAGCCTTCCCCAGGGCGCAGAGATTTATTTGGATGGAGCAAAGAGAGATGATATGACACCGGCCCTCATTGAGGGAGTGGCAACAGGAAAAAGAAGGGTCACTGTAGGAAAGGACATGTTCTGGGAGGAGAGGAATGTTGTTGTTAAGAGAAATGAACTTACAGAGCTCAGGGTGGAACTGAAGGAGAAGGGCAGAAGGAATCTAAAAATAGAATCAGAGCCTCAAGCTGCTACAGTGTATATTGATGGGAAAGAAAAGGGTAAAACCCCGATGATCATAAGGAACATAAGCACGGGGACTCACATGGTGGCCCTGAAAAAGCCAGGTTATATTGATACAAAAGAACAGCACCAGGTCGTTCATGGCATGACAGAAAAGGCAATTATATATATGAGACAAAAACCTCATTGGCGCCTTGGGGCGAATGTGAATACGAAGATTGATTTCACTGAGGGAAAATATCTGACATATTCAAGAATTGATGTTAAATACAGATATTATTCCATACTTTATGGTGGAGGCGGGATCGGGTTTGGATATTCTAATCTCCTGGATTATTATTCCCTGGTATTTGATGTGGAATTTGTTGAGGCAAGAATTCCATTATGGAATAAATATTTTCCATCACTGGGTACAGAACTAATAGCTGTCTATGGTGGGGTTGGGGCCTTTGTCCAGCACGAAGAGCTTTATGGATTGAAATATTATGCAGGGCTGGATGTTTTTTGGTTTTATATAGAAGCCTCATATAACGACATGGGAGAATATAAAGGATTTCGTCATCCTGGAATTGGACAAGCCTTTGGTTTTCGCTTCAATTGGTAAGGAGGAAAAAATGCCATACAGACGATGGAAGATGATTTTTATTGTCATGGCTCTTTTAGGCCCGAGCATGGTCATCCTGGCTCAGGACGAGATGGAAAAGGCCAGGGAAGAGGGAAGAAAGACGGAGGGTGAGTTCAAGAAAGGGCTTGAGGATGAAAAGGTGGAGCAGCGCCAGCTCTGGGAGAAGAAGGATTTCAGTGCCGATGAGGAAAGGGGAAAGGCCCAGAGGGAGTGGGAGGAGCTTCGCTGGCAGATCAGGGAGGAGTTCGCAAAGGAGAAGAAGGCCATAGAGGAGATGGCTGCACAGACAAGGGGGCAGCTCGTCAGGGCATACGGTTCTGAAGAGAAGGCAAAGAAGGCGCTCTGGGGCAGGGAGAAGAAGAGTTCGCTCCAGGATGTGGCTGAAACACCCGAGGCCAGGGCTTCGACCGACTATGGCGCTGATTCCATCAAATCTTCCGGTGTTGCAGTTGCAGATTCACCCGAAAAGGTCAAAGAGGCAAAGGTCCAGGCATACAAGCTTGCACTCAAGCGCCTTTCCGACACGATCCTTTCCACCAAACCCACAAACAAAAAATCCATTGGCGAGATTATTGAGGAGGGCAAGGCCGGCCTGACAGTGAAAGATGTGGACAGTCTGGTTGCCGAGAAAGCCAGGGATGAGAAGCCGAAGGTCCAGGAGACAAAGCTTCCCGATGGCAAGGTTGCTGTTACTATGCAGGTCTCCATCCCGACGCATGAGGAGGGAAAAGGGCTTCAGGATGTTGTGAAGAAGGCTGTAGATGCAGTGGAGGCGAAGCCCGCGCCTCAGTATGAGGTGAAACCCGAGGAGAAGCCAAAGGCCGCAGAAGAGGTTGCAAAGAAAGGGCCTTTCACCGGCCTGATCATTGACGCCAGGGGCCTGAAGCTCAAGCCATGCCTTGCACCCGAGGTGCAGACTTCCGGTGGAGAGGTTGTATATGGAAGGAACACCCCTGAGCAGCAGTATGTGGAAAAAACAGGGCTTGTTGGGTGGGCAAAGACAACAAAGCCAGCCCGGGCAAGCCTCAGGGTCGGGGATAATCCTTTGGTCGTGGAGGCGAAGGACCTAAAGGACTTGAGCAAGATCGTCCTCGATCCCAAAGACGCCAGCGTGGTCAGGGTAGCCGACACCCAGAACGGATTTTTGACCAAAGGCCGCGTCATGGTCGTAATATAAATGAAAAGATTTGTCTTTTTAATTTTTATCCTTTCCGGGGCGCTTTTCTTTGCATCGGGACTATCTCTTGCGGAGACGACCCTGCTGCGCGGGGAGCATACCATTACCTATGACATCATCAACCCGGAGGGTGTTTGGGAGATCCCGGAGTATCAAAATGACAGCTTCTCCCAGAAAATCATAGAGGCTGATGAATATTCCAAGCGGGTGGTTGTCTCGATAAAACTTCATCCACTGAACTCAAAGATCGCATTCCCCTTTCCATCGGATATCATCCCCAAGGAGCTCCTGCCTTTTGTGAAGCCAGAGAAGGAGATCCAGTCGGACAACCCAAACATCATTGAGGCCGCCAGGCGCGTGACAAAAGGCGCTACGACCCTCACAGGGGCGCTGGATCGCATCGTGAACTTTGCGATGGATCACATCAGCTATGTCATTGACACCCAGCAGGATGCGCTTTCGGCCCTGCGAAATGGCAGGGGCTCGTGTCAGGGATTTTCCAACCTCTGTGTCGCCATGCTTCGTAGCCTCGGTGTGCCGGCCCGGACCGCGGTGGGCTACCTTCCCCCTGGATATGACTGGGGCATTTCAAAGGATTACTGGGGGGTGAAGACGCACGGCGGAGGGTATCACATGTGGTTTGAGGCGTATTATCCGGATGTCGGCTGGACGTTTACCGATGCGCAGCACTCCAAGAATTTTGTTGATCCCTTCCATGTCCTCATGGGAATCCCGGGGGCAGGCATCGGGAGCATGCACGAGTTCAGAAAGGGTTTTGTTGATGTGGACAAGGGGACAAGCTTCACCGTCTTTGATGAGAAGAACACCACAGAGCCGGTGGATGATGTCCCCGGCCCTGAGGGGAAAAAGCTCCTGGGCAGGGTGTCCCAGGATTTCATCGCGAAGGGGGCGGTCCGGGGGGCCATCGCCGATGAGGGGGGAAAACCAATCAAGGGCGCCCAGGTCGTCCTGTGGAAGGGCTCTCAGGGGAGGATTTTTCCGGCCAGGGAGGACGGGCGATATGGTGTCGTTGGGCTCAAAAAGGGGTCAGTCCACCTTACATTCAAGGCGACCGGGTTTGCCCCGGTGGAGCATTTTCTTGAGCTGGGGGATGTTGAGGACAGGATACTCAATGTGACCCTTGAGCCCGGCGCGCAGATCGCAGGAAGGGTCGTGTGCGAGGGAGCCAGGCTCCCGAAGGGAACAACCGTGACACTTTGGGAGGAAGGCAGGGGGACCGTTGTAGAGGTCAGCAAGGACGGCGCCTTTGAGTTTCCTTCTGTTGGAGAGGGAGAATATGTTCTGACAGTGAAGGCCGATGGTCTCAAGGGAGAGGGTGAGAGAGTCAGCGTGAAGAAGGGCGAGAAGAAGGACATCGTCTTGAAGCTTCATTTTTAAATAGGGACAGCGCCCATTTAATTTGACCATTTAAATTCAAGGAGATATGACAAGGGTGATTGCATGGGCTGTTGATCCATTTGTAAGGGTGGCGGCATATATCGCTGATCTCTCCGCACTCTTTTATGAATCCCTCCGTTCCCTTTTTACCCTTCAGGGAAGGAAGGTGGTGTTTGAGGCAACCCAGCGCCAAGTTCTTTTCACCGGCGTTGAGGCCCTTCCTGTCATGGGGCTCATGGCATTTATCCTCGGCGCTGTCGTTATCCTCCAGGCGCTAACGCAGCTCCCCAAATTCGGGGCAGAGGAGGCCATCGGAACAGTTCTCGTTATGGTTATCATCAGGGAGGTGGGGCCCCTGATGACTGCCCTCATGGTTGTGGGGCGGTCGGGATCGGCCATTGCCATTGAGCTCGGCAACATGCAGGTCCACGACGAGATCACCGCCATTGAGGCCATGGGGATCAACCCGTTGCATTTCCTGACAGCCCCCCGCATCATCGGGGTTATCCTTTCAATGGTATGCCTGTTTCTCTACTTCGATCTTGTGGCCATCGCCGGGGGATTTCTTGTGGCCAAATGGACGCTTTCCATACCCATTGGTCGCCTATTGCACAGCTTCGCCGCCGGTGTCTCATTTGCCGATCTGACCGTGGGGATCGTAAAATGCGCACTTAACGGGATCGCAATCTCCCTTATCTGTATCTACCAGGGGCTTGAGGTGAAGGGGTCGCCAACAGAGGTTCCTCAGGCAGCGACAAAGGCAATCGTGAGGTCATTCATTGTCTGCATGGTGCTCAATATTTTTGTAACCTACCTCTTCTACAGGTAAGATGAAAGAGCCGCTCCTCACATGCAGGTCTGTTGCAATAGAGAAAGGGGGCAAGACTGTCCTTGAGGGCATTGACCTGGATATTACACAGGGAGAAATATTCGCAATGGTCGGCGGAGACGGGACGGGTAAAAGCGCCCTCCTTCTGGCCTGTGCAGGGATCTCTCCACCCCTGCGGGGAGAGGTCAGGCTTTTTGGCCTGAACCCTTTTAATGTTGGCAGGGATAAGATCCGCAGCTTGCGCTCAAGGCTTGGATTGGTGTTTCAGGACGGAGCCCTCATCAGCAATATGACCATCTTTCAGAACCTGGCCCTGCCCTTGAGGTATCATCTGGGGCATGAGGGCGCTATCCTGGAGAGGAGGGTCGGGGAAAAAATGAAGGAGTTCGGATTGGAACCCTTCAGAGATGAGCTTCCGGCAAATGTCCCCGCAGGCAGAAGAAAGATGGCCGGTGTTGCGCGCGCCACGATCCTGGGCCCGGAGATGCTCTTCTGCGATGAACCCTTTACCTGGCTTGACAGGAAGGAGGAGCAGAAGCTCCTTGAGGTCTTTCATAGGGTGCAGGCATTTCAGGGCGCAATCATCCTCATAATGAGCGATATACAACGTGCCTTGCAGATAGCGGATAGAATAGGCTCCCTGGAAAAGGGAGGGATGAAGATAAGGGAGGGCAGGTCATGAAATTTAAATTCAGGCATCTCTCAAGGATCGTAGGGACTTTTATCGTCGTTTCAATAGTTGTGTTTGTGGCAGTGGTTGTGACCATCGGCTCAGGGAAGGGATGGTTTGAGAAAACAGCCATATACCGTATGGTTCTTATCAGGGGCGACGGCCTTTCACCGGGGACACCGGTCAAACTGGCCGGGATGGAGGCGGGCACGGTGCAGTCTCTCGGCCTCACATCATATGGGGAGGTGGAACTAACCCTGAAGATCAAAAAGGTTTACAGCAATTTCATCAGGGCTGATTCCGTTGCATCCATCCAGGCGCCGATTGTCGGGAGCAGGAGCATTGACATCAGCATCGGCTCCTCTGACCACCCCCTGATTCCCCAGGGGGGATTGATCCCGTCCAGGGAGCCCAAGGAACTGATGGCGACAATCAGCGAGACAGTCAGGGAGCTAAAGCTCACCCAGAAGTTAGAGCGCCTTGACAATATTATGAGCAGTCTCGAGGTGCTGACAACCAGGATCAAGGACCCTTCAGGCGACCTTATGACAGTCCTCAACAATCTGAACAAGGCAAGCGGGGACCTGAAGGTGGTGATGGCCGACCTGAAGCGTGCAAGCCCCCAGATCCCCGGTCTTGTTAAGAAGGGAAATGAGGGGATTGATGAGGCCAACAAGGTTGTCAAGTCGCTGAAGAAGAACTGGCTCATCAGGGGGAATTTAGAGAAACCGCCTGCGGATGACAACCCGGTCATTCCGGTGGAGCGCCTGAACAGTTATTAGGCCCTTCATGCGCTTATATGCAGCCATATTCCTTTGCGCCCTCGCCCTTTCAGCCTGCGGGGGAAAGGTGAACAGGAATCAGGAGAGACAGCAGCAAGGGCTTGAGTATGGGCGCTCGGCTGGCGATTTCCTACAGAGGGGATGTTTCCACCATGCAGAGGAGGCATTCAAGGAAAGCCTCAAGTTCAGCCAGACATTGGACGATACAGAGGGTATCATCAGAAACATGCTCGGGATGAGCAGCGCCCGCCTCGCCCTGGGAGACGCAGAAGAGGCGCAGGAAACCGTGGGCCGCGCCCTGGCCCTCATGAAAACAAGCAAAGATATTCCCTCTCCCAGCGGGGGAGAGGGTGGGGTGAGGAGGGATCTTTATGCCGATGCACTCAGCCTGCTTGGGAGTATTCTTCTTGCCAGGGGAGATCTGGATGGTGCAGAGGCTGCCTATCGAGAGTCTGAAGGTCTGGATAGGAACGGAAGCGAGGCGAGCCGCCTGGCCATTCGGTTGAACAACTCGGGGATCCTGGCGCTGCGCCGGGGAGACACTAAGGGCGCAGAGAAGAAAATATTCGAAGCCTTGAGCATTGTTGAGGGGACAGACAAACCTGGCCTCAAGGCCTCAGTGATGAGCAATTGGGCCAATATTCTAAGGGTTCAGGGAAGACCGGAGCAGGCCAGGGGCTTCTATGAGAAGGCCCTTGAAGAGGACAGGAGGACCGGTGCCCATTTCCACATGGCCGAGGTTCTTCGCGAGCTTGGGCTTTTGGCGGAGAAGGAGGGAAGACTTGACGATGCCCGGGGGTATTTGCTGCGGGCCCTCGGGATCAACCGCCAATTGAACCTTTCATCCAGGGTTATGAAAGACCTTGAGGCCCTTGTCAGGGTGTCCCAGGCAATTGGCGACACCGGCCAGGCCGAGCAATATCAGAAGGAGAAGGACGAGGTGTCTTCATCTGCATCTTCCTCAGAAGAATTCTGCCCATAAGGTTGACATCCCTTATAGTGAGAGATAAAGTATAACCATGAAAGCAACAGCTCATTACATTGTAGACGAAAAAGGAAAAGCGAAAGGAGTTATACTTGATATAAGGGCCTATAAAAAAATTCTTCAGGCCCTGGAGGAGGCTGAAGATCGCAGGGCATTCAGAGCCGTAGCAAAGGAAAAGTCGGTTCCATATTCTGTAATTGAGTCTCGATTGAAAAAAGATGGTCTTCTCTAAGTGTATAGCCTCCTGGCAAAACCATCTATAGAGAAGGACCTGAGGAATATTTCCCCCAATATCCTTCCCCTAATCAACAGAAAAATTCACTCCCTGTCGGAGAATCCCAGGCAATCACAGACGAAAAAGCTCAAGGGACTTGAAGGATACAGGCTTAGGGTGGGCAATTACAGGATTCTCTATGAAATTGACGATAGCAATAAGATTGTGACCATTTGCAGTGTCTTGCGACGAAAGGAAGCCTATCGGTAAAGAGCATTAAGTCATCATGCCATCCTCTTCCTCCGAAGAATACTGCCCGTAAGATCCTAAAACACCCATTTGTAGGCGACGACTACCCCGCATTTCTTCAATGTCTCCATTGGTTCTTTTAGGGCGGCCTCGAGTGATGCCTTGTCGGCGTCCACGAGCTTCAGGTCCACACCTCCTGTGCTTCCCGTGGGTATGGCAGCTTTTGCTACAAGGGGCCGGTATCCAATCCTGTCGGTTGCAGAAAGTGCTGCCTCCAGGCCGGGCGCATAGCCTACTGCACCCTTGGCAGCAGCTTGCTTCGGGTCAAATATCCCCACCCCATAGACCTGCTTGCCCTCGGAATCCGTGATCCTGGGGAATAGTGCGGGCCTGGCCGCGCTTCCCGTGGCGTCAATCACAAGCCCAGTCTTTTCACCGACCGCCCATGCCAGGGAAGTACGAAACCATTGGAGTGCGCGCGCCAGGACTTGACCGGCCCTTTGGAGCCATCCCTGTTGCGGCCCTTCCTTCCCTTCGTCGTCCGGTGGAATCATCTCCTGTATCAGGCTCTGCACCAGGGCCCCACGAAGGGGCATCTCAACCGTTGCACGAACACTGCCGTCAGGAAGAAGCTCCGTTTTAATGGGTCTTGATCCCTCAACCAGTCCGGCTACGACTATCCGGAACCGGCCGGTTGAGGTCATAAAATCCCCCACCACCCTGGAGCCCTCTACACGGACCCCCTTTGTGGCCAGCAGAAGATTGCGCCGTGCCACCACTATGGCTGCCCGCTCGGCCAGATACGCAGCGTCGGCCGGGTTCTCAAGCTCCTCAGGGGGCCGTCCTTCCCCTATTGCCCGTATGGTCCCTTCGCTCCAGCGGATCTCTGCGCTGCCGACCTTTTCAACGAGCCCGGAGGGCTCATCTGCAGATACAGACTGGGGCTCCCAATAATCCCTGCCCGGCATCTGAGCGATCAGGCAGAGGGCAGCGAAAAAAAGAGCCTTCCTGATTGTTTTCATGGCTTAACCCCTTCGCTTAACCTGACATGCCATCTTATCAATGTCAACCTCAAATCTTTCTTGACAACATTTTCGGAAAGGGTATAATCATTTAACATACAATTTCAGATGGAGGGAGAAAAATGAAATATATCTGGAAAATCTCAGGGATTATGGTTGTTTCGTTTGCTGCTTTTGCATGCGTATTGGCTCCGTCTACCCTGCTGGCTCAGGAGATGGAGGACGAAGAAGCAGTGGAAGAGGTTCTTCCCCCTAAAAAGAAGGCCACCGGTGTAAAGACACAGGACATTAAGAAGTCTGCAGAGGAGGAAGACACGATGGAGGAGGCTCTTCCCCCGAGAAAGAAGGCTGCAAGAGCACGACCGCAGGACATAGAGCCTAAAAAGGAACGCCCCCCATTCAGGTTCGTCCCTGAAGGAGGAGACGAGGAAGCAGGCGAGGGCGAGGAATCCAGGGGATACAAGAAACGCTCCCGTCGTGTAGAGGAAGAGGAGAGCGAGGAAGCAGCTCCGCCACCCCCGAGGAGGGCACCGGTCAGGGTTCCGGTGGAGATTGAGGAGGTTGGGGCAGAAGGAGCGAAGGAAGACTACAAATTTCTTGTGACCGGGGTTGTGAGCAAAGAAGGGGGTTTGGAGACCACAGTAGAGGTCACTAACCAATCCGGCAAGATTCATTCAAAGCTGACAGTAGAGATCAGCTTCTTTGATTCCGATGGGGGACTCCTGTCAAAGCAGAAAATGTCTGTTGATGTTTCCAAGATCTCCCCGGATGCAACAGCCAAGAAAAGATTTCTTATCAGAAATCCACCCGAGGGGGTTGCTGAGGTTGAAGGGAAGGTATTATCTGTTCAATGAGGTTGTTTAGGTCAACAGGGACGCTCATTATCTCCGCATGTATCCTTTCGGCCTGCGCCGTTGGAGGCCAGAGTGTGCGTGCCCCGGAGGAAGAGATGGTCCCTACCCTCAGGCTCGGCCCTTACAAGGGCCCTAAAAAGACAATTGCAGTCCTGGGGTTCAGGAACAAGGCAGACTCTGAGGACCCTGCTTTTAACGAGTTCCGCGTTGGGCGCGGGATTACAGAGATGCTCAAGACTGCCCTGGTCAAGTCGGGCAGGTTCAGGGTAGTGGAGCGCAGCAAGCAGATCACAAAAAAGATCCTGGAGGAACAGTGGTTGGGACTCAGGGATGAGTTTGACCAGACAACCGCTGCCAGGACAGGTAGGATGCTGGGGGCAAAGGCTGTGATTTATGGCAATGTCTCCGAGTTCGGGGTAAAGAAGACCGGTGTATATGTGGGACTCGGAGGGGTCAGGACGGTCATCACAAGGATCGTGGTAGATGTTTTCATGGTGGATACGGAGACAGGCGAGATCCTTGAGGCGGCTACCGGCGCAGGGGCCGAGGCAACCCAGTCCTCAGGGATTATTATGGTCTGGGAGGAAGGCGTGGAGAGCTTTGATGAGACAACCGTGGGAAAGGCGACGCGTAAGGCGTGCTACAGGGTTGTAGAGAGGCTGGCCAGGTCCGTGAGCGGGGAGGAGGAGGAGGATTATGAAGAGGAATAGCCTGATATTTCTTATTTTAATTGTTTTTGGTGTCCATGGTAGAGCCATGGCCCAGGGAGAAGATTCTGCGGCATCCAGTGCTAATGTTTCTCCCCCGCCTGTTAGGACCTCTCATCTCCAGCAGGGGGCAATGAGCTCCAATAATGCAGCCATGTATGTAGGGATGGATTCCGGGGGTATAGATATGAAAATGTATGGTTTATCAAGCGAGGCAACCATGGGGATAACCGACCGTTTCGCATTAAGTATGGTGGGCACCGGCATCTACGGCGGTGCAACGGCTGATATGGGAACAATGGGCACAATGGATTTAAGTATCGGGATGGGGACATTCGGAATAAATCTCCTTGTATCGGCAGTCCAATCCGAGAAGAGAAATTCCATAGGAGAGATTACAAAGATAGGGTCGGGTTTGTCTTTCTTCGGTGGTGGGCAATTTAGCATGATGGGGATGGGAATGAATCTTGGCGAAGATGCTTCAATGACGGGATTTGGGATGTTTTACCAGTTTCATGTTGGAGCTATTGGCGAGCTTGCTCTAAATACTATGTTTCAGATCGTTCCTTATGCGTATGTTGGGTCAACTGCAGGAACAGTGTCTATTACGATGGAAATGGGCGGTGATACCTATTATGAAGATATGGACATTCCTTCCTCGTCAATAACATCTTATGGGGCGGATATTGTCGTAAGGCCCATGCGGAACAATCCCAAGTTTAAAATCAGCCTTGGGACCCTTCTCCAGCAGCTCAGCGCCAATGATGCAGGAGTTACATTTATACTGGTGGGCGTAAGTTATGAAGCTGGTGCCCGTTACTCAGAGACCCAGTTTGGCCCGGTCCTTCAATAATATTAAGGAGGCTACCAATGGTTAAAAATAAAATATTGAGCGGATTGGTTATAGCGTCGATTATCTATACCGGCTGCTTTCCAATGATGGGACAGGGGGTTAAGAGAACGGTGAGATATGAAGCTGAGGCCGGGTATGCAAAGAAGGCAAAGCCTCCTGGAAGGATGAATATCAGCTTTGAACCTCCTATTCCTGAGAAAATAATTTCTTCAAGCTTGTTTTTTGACGGGGTGGCTGTGGATATAGGGGAGGAAAACACGCCGATCATCAAGGAGCTTGTTATTAAAAATGTGCCGTCTGGAAAACATCAGCTCTTTCTGAGGAACTGGGATTTTCAGTTTAAATCCACGAGGAAAACAGTTTCCTTGCAAGGCGGCGGAGAACTTGATGTGTCGCTGAAGCCGGAACCTAATCCTGCAAAGAACCTTATATGGCTTGTAGATATTTTCTTTGCGTTTGGATTAATGGGGGCAATAGCTGCCCAGGCATCCGCCAGCGGCAGTTAGGCAAGTTTAAAAAAAGGAGGAAAAATATGGGAAAAAAGAATAGGCAGTGGATGGGGATAGGGTTGGGAATCATGGGCGTAGCGTTTATTGCAGCCTGCGCTGGCGCGCCGCCCAAGCCGGATTGGGTGGACAAGGGATCAGGGGCCTTTCCTGGTGACAGGGGCACAGCCCTCTATGGGGTTGGCGTGGCCTCCAAATCCCCCAATGTGGCGATGACCAGGACACGGTCCGAAAACAGGGGGCGAGCAGAATTGGCAAAAGTGATCGAGACCTATATCGCCAGCTTTGTTAAGGACTTCATGCAGGAGCACAAGGACTATATGGATCCCGAGGCCTCCGGCTCCCAGGAGTTCACCTCTGCGGTCTCCAAGAGCGTTGCCGAGGCGACCCTGGTGGGAAGCCAGATCGTCGATCACTGGACGGACAACGAGGGCAACCTCTATTCTCTGGCCACCCTCCCGCTTGACAACAAGTTCCTTGAGGCATTCGCCGGAAAAGCCAAGGAGTCTTTGAGGGAGAGGAAGGCCCAGATCCTTGAGAATAAGGCCAACGAGATGCTGAAGCAGTTGGATGAGGAGTTGGCAAAGAAGACCGAGCGTCAGGCTCAGTAGTCCAGGAAGAATAATTTTAAGTGTAAGGATTTGAAGGAATCGGCGCTGTTCTGGGGCGGTTGGTGCATTTTGTTCCTCATTGGAGCGGGATGCGCCAGCGCGCCCCCAATTGAAGATCAATATCAGGCAAGGGAGGGGGGATCGCCTTCTCCTCCGGCCTGGGTCACAAAGCTTCCAAGGGATTCAAAATATATTTATGCCGTAGGCATGTGCCCTAAAGCCTATTATCAAAGCGATGCCGAGGCCAAGGCCCTTGAGAGTGCAAGGGCAGAGCTTGCCAAGAGCATCAGCATCAAGGTGAGATCCACAGTGATAGACAGTCAGAACCTTCAGGGCCAGACAGGGACAATTCAACAGACGAGGAGCGAGCAGAGCGCACAGGTGGATGAATCTGTAAGCGAGGCCGTTCTAAATTTTTCAGAAGTTGTTGCGTGCTGGCATGACGAAAATGGCGCTGTTGGCGAACCCCTCGCCACTTATTGCTTGGTCCGCATCCCCCGGGAAAAAGTAGATTCAGTCAGATAGCAGCCGTTCAAACCGGGATATGCTAACGCAGATGAGACAACAGTAGGAGAGCCTGGCCTACAGAGGGAACAGGGAGGGGACGATGAAGAGGATTAACCTGATGTTATTTATTCTGTTCGCTTTTGGTCTCCAGGGGAGAGCCATGGGCCAGGGAGAAGAATCTGCGTCGTACACCCAGAATGTTTCTCCTCCACCTATAAGGACCTCTCACATCCAGGAGGGGGCCATGAGTTCAAATAATGCAGCCATGTATGTGGGGATGGATTCCGGGGGAATAGATCTCAAAATGTATGGATTAAGCAGCGAGGCAACCTGGGGGATAACCGACAAAGTCGCAATCAGTGTTGTTGGCGCGGGGCTCTACGGCGGGTCCACGGGTTCAATGGACACGGGGATGGGGTCGAGTAGTCAGATAGATATGAGCGTGGGGATGGGGACAGTCGGGGCCAATCTCCTCTTCTCATTGGTCCAATCAGAGAAGAGGAACTCCATAGGAGAGATCACGAAGATAGGCTCTGGTTTGTCTTTCTTTGGCGGGGGACAATTTAGCTTAATGGGGATGTCATTTGAAATCCCTGTGCCCGAAAACTTTAGCGGAATGCATGGTGCGCATGGAACTGGGAGGATTTACCAGTTTCATATCGGAGCCATTGGCGAGCTTGCCCTTCATAGCCAGATTCAGCTTGTTCCTTATGCATATGTTGGAACCACAGCGGGAAGTATTAATATGACAATGTATCTGGGACTCGAAACCTTAGAACAAACGCAAGATATACCTTCTTCAACTCTGACATCTTATGGAGCTGATATTGTCATCAGGCCATCCAGAACAAATCCTAAGTTGAAGATCAGCCTTGGGACCCTCCTTCAGCAGATCGAGGCCAATGAGGGAGGGATGTTATTTATACTCATTGGCCTTAATTATGAAATCGGGACTAATTATTCCGAGGCCTCGTTTGGCCCGGTGCTACAATAACAGAGGAGGCCCTCCATGAATACCATGAGGACAAAAAAGATTCTAAATGGATTGATTATAGCGTCGGTTGTCTATACTGGCTGTTTTCCAATGATGGGGCAGGGTGTTAAGAGAACAGTGAGATATGAAGCTGAGGCTGGGTATGCGAAGAAGGCAAAGCCCCCTGCCAGGTTGGATATCAGGTTTGAACCCCCTCTTGCTGAGAAAATAATTTCTACCAACTTATTTTTTGACGGGGTGGCTGTGGATATAGGAGAGTCCAATACGCCGATTATCAAGGAGCTTGTTATTAAAAATGTGCCTTCCGGAAAACATCAGCTTCTCCTGAGGAACTGGTCATACAGATATAAAACCACGCGAAAATCGGTCAATGCCCCAAGCGGCGAAAATATAGATGTCATTATGGAGGTAAAGGGGAATCCTGCGAGGCACCTCCCAAATCTTGTGGAGGGATTTTTTACGCTTGGCTGTTTGGCTTCATTTGTGGCCTTCGCACAACACTAAGAGAAATAGGTACTGGGAGGCGATCGGGTTGGGAGTTATTGGCGCGCCGTTCAAACAGGGATATTCTAACGCAGATGGGCCTCTATCTTTCCGGAAACCACTGCGGTGACCTCAAAGTCAAGTCCCTCAATAGGGCCCGATGTGAGAACCTCGGCCAGCCGGTTGGAATCACCCTGAAAGGTGATGGTCAATGTGGCGGTTGGGGAGTCGAACGATCGCTGTATTACCTCCTGAATGCCGCGGATTTTCTTCAGGGAACCCTTGATCTTTTTAAGCGTTGTGAAGTTCTTAACACCGGCAAGGATCAGCTCGATGTGCTGGCCGTGCAGCTGCTCCTCGTTCCAGGCCTTGAGTATTTTCCAGAATGTCTCCCGGGCCGCCTTCAAGCTCGCGGCCTTGGCTGCCTTCTGACCTGCTGCCTCCGGCACCCCTTCAACTCCAGGCTCGGTGACCGTGGCCGTGGCATAGATCTCGGCGTTGTCAGTCTTGACAGCCCTCAGTGAGACTGTGGCCTTGCTGGCGTAGAGCACATCGCGGATGCTCTCCGGGGAAGAAACCTGTGCGGTTCCCACTATGATCGCCTCCGCTCCGGATTGGAGGCCGATCTTGGCTGCGGCTGCGGCATTGCCCTCAGCGGCAAGACGCAGCTCGTCCTTCTTCACATTCTCCTTGGCTGTTGCCTGATCGACCATTGAGAATCCCTTCTCCATGAGAAACTCTACAATGGTGTTTTCAGCCGTGCTGCTCTTGAACTGCTCCTCTCCCTTGGCCTCGGTGACCAGAACCATCATCCGCGGTTTGTTCATCTCTTTGTAGATCAGGGTGGCGTCATCCTTGAGGCTCTGGACGCTTACAGCGGCCTCGATCTTCATCCTGTATTGGTTCCCCTCGCGCCCTTCCTCAAGGACCTTGAGTTCATGGACATAGCCTTTTGCCCTGGCAACAACGCGGTCCTTCACAAGCTCAAAGTTCTCCACCACGGTCTCCGATACGATATCAGAGCCTACCTGTTCAACCGCCTTTCGTCTGGCATCGTCCAGGGCCGCCGTCTTCGCGCTGTCAACATCATCCTTGATGATGGAGGCCTTGCCCTCGGCCGTGACGCGAGTAAGGGCTGCCTCCTCTGCTGCGAGGGCAGCCGGGAATAGGCCAACCATTAGCAGAACCGCAAGCCTTGAAACGTGGCATATCTTCATTTGAGTACCTCCTTGTTTGATAAAAAGGATAACATTACCCTCTTATTCGTGTCAATCAATGGTGTAATCCGTAGTCATATCGTTGTCATTGCGAGCGTAGCGAAGCAATCTCGTTTTATGGGATTGCTGAGCTTGTTCCGAACGGAGTGAGGAATCTCCGGGTTTGCTTCTTCGCAAAAGACGGACTCCTCGCAATGACAATATTTTGATCCACTTTCTCATTTGACATCCCATGAATGCAGGCCGTCCCATTCCGGCGGCGGTGGGGCCGTTATAAAGTTTGTGCATCGCTCAATGTATAGCCTTGATGGCCCGTCCTCACGGTCTTTCAGGATTGCCTGGAATATCTCCCTGGCTTCATTGAAGCGGCGTTCGCGATAGTTCCGGAGGCCCTCGGAGAACCTGGATATAAGGGGCTCTAAAGACTGGACCTCCCCCTTTCGTCCGAGAAGCTCATATATACGGACCTCATCTTTTTTCCCTTTCACCCGGACCCGGTCGAGCTCACGAGCAACAAGGCTGTCTCCGGCTGACTGGAGTGTCGCCTCACTGACGATGATTCCTGTTCCATATTGTTTGTTGAGGCCCTCAAGACGGGAGGCAAGGTTTACGCTGTCTCCGATGACAGTGTAGTCAAAGCGCTGGTCGGAGCCCATGTTTCCAAGGGTCATCGTGCCCGTATTGACTCCGACCCCTATCTCAATCCTGGGCTTGCCCTCTTTAAGCCACTGCCCACGGAGCGGCCGGAGGGCTTCCTGCATTGCAAGAGCAGCGAGGCTGCTTTTGAGGGCGTGGTCAGATGTCGGAAGCGGCGCCCCGAAAAGGGCCATCACTGCATCTCCGATGAACTTGTCAACAACCCCTCCCTGCTGGAAGATGACGCGGGTCATGGCAGTGAGAAGGACATTAAGAATGCTGACCAGTGCTTCTGGTTCCATCAGCTCTGAAACCGCGGTGAAGCCCCTCACGTCAGAGAAGAGGACGCTGAGCACGCGCTTTTCGCCCCCAAGCCTAAGCGCCTCCGGGTGCCGTATGATTTCATGCACCACCGAAGGAGAGACATAGAGCCCAAAGGTCTGCGTGATCCTGGCCTTCTCCCTTGCGTCCAGGGCGCGATGGAGCACAATCCCTGCCACAAATGACAGGATGATGCCGATCTGTGGGCCAACGATATCCAGCCAGATGCCCCCTGCAAATGCTCGCTGGGCCGCCGCGGCCTCGCCCGCCACAAGTGCGAGCACGATAAGAGACCGCAGCCAGGTGGAGAGGTTGAGCACTACAAGGAGAAGGGCAGCGACGGCTCCAAGGATTCCTGTCAGGAGAAGCCGTTCAGCCTTGTTCCATCGCCTTATGCCGGTGCCCGAAAGGACTGTCTGGAGAATATTGGCATGGATCTCAACCCCTGAGGTGATCTGGCCGGAGAGCAGTTTCGCTTCCTCACCTCCCTCACTCAAACCCCGGGTGAAGGGTGTGGGGTAGAAGTCGTGGCTCGTGGGGTGTGTGTTGCCTATTAGGATGATCTTCCCTTTGACCTGGGATGGGGAGAACTGGCCCATGACAGCACGGCCGAAGGAGAGGGAAGGGTAGCTTCGCGGGGGGCCGATATAATTGATGTTCAGGGTTGGCATCGGCACCCGTAGATCGCCAACTGCAAGGATCCCGGGGCTCGGGGTGGTAGGTTCAGGTACATTGCCCATATATAGATCCTGTATGGCGCTTTCCAATCCGAGCGTGAAAAAGACCCCCTCTGCCTCCTCCTTTGAGGCGGTCATAAGTGTGGGCACTCCCCTGATCTTGCCATCCCTGTCAACTGAGAAGTTAATGGCGCCCTGCGCAATGGCCTTACCCTGGAATAGTGGAAGGGGCGCGACCCATTTCCCCCCATCGACAAAGCGGATCAGTATGACATTGCCTGAAGTGCCGAGGGCCTCCGCAAGCTTCGCATCTGGTTCCTGAACGATGCGTGACACGGCATCACTGATGGGCTTCTTTTTGTCCGCCGATTTTTTTCTGCCCTTCAGTAAGGGGGTTATCTGGCGGACAACCGACTCCAGCTCCTGGATCTGATCATCGGAGTAGAACGATTTTGAAAGGTCCATATCCACGGCTATCAGCCTTGCGCCGGCCCTGCTCAGATTGGTGATCGCACGGGCGTAGTCGCTCCGTGTGATTGCCTTGATGTTTTTTCTCAGGATGTTCTTTGTGTCCTCGTCTATGGTCAGCAGGAGGATTCTATCGTCAGCCTTAAGGGCTCCACGGAGAAGGAAGCGGGCGTCATAGGTCAGAAGCTCGAGCGGCTCAAGCCATCCCGTGTTATGGAGAAGGACGCTTGCCCCAAGGACCAATGCTCCCAGGATTCCGCCATAGAGGAGATGTTGTTTTGTTCGTGCGCTTAAATTCTTTGTTCCAAACACTCTACTAATTCCGGGCTATTTGCGTGCCTCTAAGCTTTCCCTCAACTCCTCCGATCATGCTGTCGGTTACGATCACAACCTTGCATGCCTTGAGGAAGCGTCCGCGCTGATTGGCCCCCTTTATTGCCTCACCGTCTGCCTTGCTGACAACTATGGTGGACTGCAGGCTTCCTGCGCTGCTTGCAGCCTTAATCCTGAGGGGCCGCCGTCCCTGTCGGAACCTTCGCTTTCTCAGCGCAGCCTTCTTCTTTTTTCCGGCCTTTGTTTTGGCCTTGGCAACGGTAAATTCTTCCTCGTTATTGCCGCCGTAAGCAGAGACAAAGGTCACCCCATCCGGGATGGAGGCGCCTTCATCAATGGCCTCGGATTCGCCGGATTGGTCTGTTGACTTCTCTCCAACAGCATAGGCGGCTGCACCCATAGAGGCCAGGGCCGCCGGGTCTGAATCCTTTGGATTGTAGATTACCTCGCCGTCTTCAGTGACGATCTCAGGGACAATGGCCGGTTTTGACCCGGTTCCACGTGCGTCAATAACAAGGCCGGTCTCAGCGTCCTCCGGGACGGTCTCTTCAAGGGCTTCCTTTGGAAGAGGAGAGGGAGGAACAGTTTCAGACGCCTCAAGAAGCACAACATTTATTCCCTTCATGCCGACGAGGGGCACACGGAGCGTAACCTGGTAGGAAGCTTTTTCCTGTTCATCCTTTTCTTCCACGATCCTGGCCCCCTGGATCAGCCCCTTCACCCTGACAGCGATGGTTTCGTCCTTGAGAATGTCGCGCGCCCTTGACTCAGCGGTAACACGCATAGCTGCGACCATCTCCAGGGCATGGGCGTAGGCCTCCTGTTTCCCGGCCTCTCTGGCCATGAGGCTCGCCTGCTCTCCGGATTTCCCCTTTGGGTATTTACCTGTGCCAATGGCCGTAAGGAACCCCTCTTCCCAGTTGATAGTTCCGAATGGGGTTTCCTGGACGAGCGGCGCAAGTCCGGTGGTCATCTTTGGAGTCTCAGGAGCTTTTGGGTATTGGGCGATAAGATCTGCCGGGATCTTCATCTTGCCCCTGACTTTTACAACATAGGCGTCCCCGGACTTGCCCTCGGAAATAACCTCTGATTGGAGAGTACCCTCAACCTTGGTTAGGATCGCCCGTCTGTTTGGAACCCGTGTGAGATCCACCTGCGCCCCAACTCCACGCTCCACCGCATCGCGGCGGGCCAGGATCAGAGCGACCCGTGCTGCAGCTTGTTCGGAACCCTTGAGCGGGGCCCGTCCTTCACCCTCTACTGTCGTCTCCTGCTCGCCTTCGGAAGTAGCCTTCGGAGGAGATGCAGAGGGTTGCTCAGATGGTTGCAGTGAAGAAATTGTCTCTCCGAGTTGGCGTGCGAGTGCGGTTGCCAGGGCCTTGTAGTCTTTCCCGCTGACCTTTCCGGCCCCCACGATTATCCCGGACGCCACATCTATTACTCTCCCGCGAAGGGTAAGCCCTTCTTCCTCGTCAGCCAATCCTCCCAGGACGATCAACTGCACTTCCCTCAAACCTGAAGCCCCGGGAGCAGAGCTTCCTTCCTCGGCTGAAAGGGTATCTTTGAGAAGGTCGCGCTCCATTGCCCCCTTGATCTGACTTTCCTTGACTACAATGACCCCGGGAAGCGATCCAAGGTGTTTTGCTACGGTGGCGGCGACCTCTTTCCCGATGTTTGCCCCGGGCTTTGTATTTGATGCGTTCCAGAAGTCCAGGACCCCAACATTCATTTCCGCCCGGCCCTGAGAGGGTGCGAGGAAAATGCTGACAACGGCTGCAAATATTCCCAACGTTTTAATCGCTTTATTCATGGGACCTCCTTTCCACTCCACTCCATCCATTCAATATGTTGTATCCCCCTTTTGTCAAGTGGGTTTGAATGTCTTGACTGCCTGTTGCATTTTGCATAATATATGAAAAATTACTCGCATAAGAGTATTGTGGGAGGAGGAAATGGACAGGAAAGAAATCTACGATTTAATAAAAACTTATTTTATTGAACAGTTTGAGATTCCCCAGGAGAAGATCAAGCCCGAGGCCCGGCTTTTTAAAGATTTAGGTCTTGACAGCATCGATGCACTTGACATGATAGGGATGCTTGAATCCAAGATAGATTTTGAGGTGAACGAAAAAGAGCTTAAGAAGATCAAAACTGTTCAGGATGTCGTAGAATATGTCGCCAAGATAGTCAACGCAACGGATTGACACCCCATCCATGTCAGAAACATGGGTTGTTCCTGAAAAATTTAATTATCATCCCAATAAAGTAGAAGGTTATTTCCTTGTCCCGAAAAACTCTTCCTGGTTTTCGGGTCATTTCCCCAATGATCCGATCTTGCCCGGTATTGCCTTCCTTGGAATGGTCCAGGATACACTCCGTGCCTATACAGCAAATTTAGGTGAGCGCATTGTTATTAAAGAGTTGAAACGAATACGATTCAGGCAGATTGTGAGGCCCGAAACACGGCTGACCATTACCATAACATTGAACAGCGGTGCGGATAGCAGACGAATCACATTTGAATGTATCGTTGACAATTCAAAGGCCTGTGATGGGACGATCATGGTTGATAAGGTATGAGCTCATCCAATAAACAACCGACGTGTCGCATAGAAGACCTTATTCCCCATAAAGGCCGCATGATATTAATAGAAGAGATCCTTGAAGTGGATGATAATCATTGTATTGCGCAGGCAGTCGCCAGTTCACATTGGCCCTTGCATAATGAAGGATTGATTGACTCCATCATAACTATTGAGCTTGTGGCCCAAACAGCCGCGTATTTAATAGGATGGAAGGAACGTAACAAGGGCGGAACGGATAGAAAAGGGTTCATTACAGGAATAAAGAATACCACACTGGCCATCCCTTATATTGCAATCGGATCAAGGCTGAGGATCTCGTGCAAGAAACTGGTAACAATGGAAAATTACGCGGAGTTTGAAGGAGATATCCGGGATGATAGCCGGACATACAGCAATGTCCTGCTTCAGTTGTTCAGACCGTAACCGTTTATTTTGTAACTTCCTCTATTTGTAATTCCGGAGCTTTATAAGGTGTGGCAAAATTAAATCGGTATCCAACATGAAACTCAATTCCTCCGACATTCATATCACGACTGAACGATGAGATTTCATCTCCTGTCTCTTGATCGGTAATTTTATAATCAATAGAATGCTTTTGGGAAATTGGCAATGTCAGTTCGAGCGTAATAGTCCCGCGTTTTGCTACCCCAATATCTATCCCTCCCATTGCCTGAGCGCCCACTCCCGAACCGGTGGCATTAACGTTAAAGGTTTGTCCAACCAAGCTTGCATTTCCAAATATAAATGCGAAATTATACACCATGCCGCCTCCCAAAAATATGGACACAGGTTTTTGGGGGAGGAAAACCATCATCAGATTCGCTTTCATCTTGTAAGTATTAAAAATTAACGTTTCATCAATAGGAGTGCTCGTGTCTTTTATTGAAAACATAATAAGATCCCATTCGGGTCCCACTTGAAGGTTGAACACTGAGGTAGAGAGAATATTAAATCTTACATCAACGCCTGTGCCTGGCCCTGCATTGAAATCTTTTAGCCCAGGGTCCGCCTGGTTCGGAAAGAACATAAGAAATTTTGAAGACACAGAATGTTTCCACGGATACTCATCAGCGCTGACACTGAATACATTCATGAAAAAAGTAAAGAGAACAACCTCCAAACATAATATAAGACGTTTCATTGTTCCCTCTTTTCCATTAATAATAGAATATAATAAATAAATTCTTTGGTCAAACTCCCAAATTTTGTCATTGCGATCCGAAAATCTTGTCATTGCGAGGAAAAAATCTTGTCATTGCGAGCGAAGCGAAGCAATCTCGTTTTTAGGGATTGCGGAGCTTGTTCCGAACGGAGTGAGGAATCTCCTGGTTTGCTTCTCCGCCTCTGGCGGATCGCAATGACCTAGAGACAGTATGGTATCTTTGACAGTTAGGGCGGTTGTATTTAGAAAAACCGTCGCAAATGTATTACAATTTCCAATTAACAGCCATGACAGATAAGAAAATATCCTTTAAGGCCTTCAAAAGGGATGACATTGCGCGGACCCTTGCTATTACTTCGGGACAGAGGAGGCGCGCTTTTACCCTTGGGGGCGAGACATATCAGGAGATATTCACCCTCGCATCACAAATAGCCGAAGAGTGCTCGGATCACTTGAAAGGTAGCAGTCCCATTTGCCTTGCGTCATCTGACAAGACATTCATTATGGCCTCTATTGCAGCATCCCTTGCCGGCGGCCCGAACTTTGTAATCCCTCATGCATTATCCGAAGTAGTTGTGGCTGAAGCATGCCGCATGACCGGCTCAACTGCCATTTTATCCGATAAACGCATACACATCCCGCAGGGGGTTCCCAATATCGTCCCACATATAAAGAAAGGAAATGCTCAATTGCCCGAATTGCGTCGCGACATCAACGAGCCTTTTGTATGGCTCTACACAGGGGGATCAACGGGAAAACCGAAGCTCTGGCCGAAAACGCCCGTGAACCTCATAGGCGAAGCCCTGAATCTGAAGAGGACATTCAAGGTCCGGCCCGACGACATCATTCTTGCTGCCGTTCCCCCGGTGCATATATACGGGCTGCTTTTCTCTGTCCTTTTGCCCTTTGTATCAGGGGCCCGGGTTGTCGCCGATATCCCCTACTTTCCGCAAGAGATAATTCGTTCAATACACAGGACACGCTGCACTATTTTTGTCGGGTCACCCGTCCATTATAAAGCCCTGGACGGCGCAGCGATTGGAGCAGGGAAACTACGCTGCGCATTTTCTTCCGGGGGCTTCCTCGAGGAATCCCACAGCATCCATTTTTCGCAGCTTACAGGCGCCAACGTCATAGAAGTGTTCGGATCTACGGAAACAGGAGGGATTGCCATCCGCTGCCGTGTTGACAATGAAGATACATGGCGTCCCTTCTCTCTGGCCCGATGGAAGGTGGAGAAGGGACGCTTGTGTGTGTCTTCTCCGTTGATCTCTCCGAACTTGCGCAGGGACAGGAAAGGCTTTTATACGACCGGGGATATGGCCGAGGACAATGAAGACGGCACCTTTGTCCTCCTTGGAAGGGCAGATGGAATAGTCAAGGTGGCAGGGAAGCGAGTGGACCTCACAGAGGTTGAGCAGAAAATTAAATCTTTGTCCATCATCAAAGATGCGTTTGTATTTTCTCTTCGATCAAAATCAGGGAGGGGGGAGGAGATTGCCGCCCTCCTTGTGACGAACGCAGATAACGCCTTTATTCGCAAAGCATTATCACGCCTTCTCGATCCCATCTGCGTCCCGCGGCGTTACGCAAGGGTTAAAGCCATACCCATGACTCCTGCTGGCAAACGGGATCGTGAGAAGGCCGAACGCCTTCTTACCTGATATTTTTACCCGCGAGATACTCCAGGACATTTTTCCTGTGGGCGATCATAATGAGCGCTACAGTTGTTATTGTCCCCATAACAGAGATTGGACTAAGCGGGATTCTTAACATTATCCCAACGGCCAGGATTGTGATCATACAGTAGGATGCAATAAATGTTACAGGGGTAATTTTATAAACTGCGACCCAGACAAGCGCTGAGATTCCACTGAAAGCCGGTGCAATTGCAGCAGAAAAGCCAAGATAATTCGCTACCCCCTTGCCGCCGTGAAATCCATGGAAAAGAGGATAGCGGGTTCCCAGAACAAGGAAGAATCCTGCCCAGGGCACGAACTCCGGAGGTACATATAGATTCGCAGCCAGGGCAACGGCAACGGATCGTCCCATGTCCAGGATGAGCACGACCGCAGCCCAGGCAGTCCCGGCCTGGCGGTAGACATTAAATGTCCCTGCGTTTCCTGAGAATTGCGCCCGGGGGTCTCCCTTCTTCAGGATCCAGAAGAGGATAATGGAAAAGTTGATGGAACCCGCCACATACGCTGCAAGCATCATGATCAGGTATCCGAACATTGTCACCCTCTTCGCTGCTCGGGAACAGAGACCATCGTGAAGAGGTGGTCGTCAACAACGGCATGACGGGTCTCCAGGGTCAGGCCCTTGCTCTTCACGACGCTTGTGCTGTTACCAATCTCAAGGACGGTTACCCGGGCTCGTGCTTTAGAGAGCGGGATATCCAGGGCCTTTGCAGCAGCTTCCTTAATAGTCCATACCCTGATGGCGTCCTCTTCCTCTCCATGGAGGGAGCCAATACAGGCCCTGCGTTCGGAGTCGGACATGAAGAGACGTGCGCCCCTGAGTGCTTTCCGTGTCAGCTTTTCCACATCAACTCCAATAGGGACAAGTCCTGCTACGGCAATCACGAAACGGTCATCATGAGACACGCTGCAGTGATGCATGGAACCAAAACCCTCTGGCGAGCAAGCAGGATGTGTCCTGTCGGATGCAATCGTCTCTATGGCAGAAGGATCATGGGGGACGTCGTCGGGGTAGAGAATCCGTGCGAGGCGCTTCAATGCAACACGGGCCCCTATGAAGTGCAGTTTTCTCTTCGGCATCTGCGTGTGAGTCAAGGCACTCTCCTGCCTGGTCAATGTTTTGTAAGAGAATGGCAGAAGGCTTTTCAACTCCACGACAGACATTCCCTTGCACCCCTCCTGAATAGTCAGTAGGGGATCAGACGCAGGTGCCATGGCCCTTTTATGAGCTGACATTCTGAGGTTTAAGATCGCTTCGCAGGGTCGTCCCTCATGATCGTAAATCCAGGCATCAAACCGGAGGAGATTGCCCTCAACAGAAAGGGGCAGGACCCTGAAGAAATATGTCTCTCGTCGCTTTGTTGCCTTTATTATGAGCCTCTGGGAGTAGCCGACAGGAAGCGCAACCTTTCCTGTGAATTGCTGTGACCAGGCGCCTGCTATATGAAATGCGGTATCCAGAACAAGGGTGGATTTGCCGGCCGCCGAAAGAGTTCCCACGGCTCCGTCACGAGAGATGTGGAAGGAGTCCATTGATATGCATACCCCCTCCAAAGCGCATGCAATGTCCAATGGGGGCTGTTGTAGGTGAGCCGCCATATGAGCATTCCTATATCATTCTTACTGACATTGCAATTTGTCATTGCGAGGAGCGAAGCAACGAAGCAATCTCATGACATAAAATGCCCCTCACATCAGAGCCATTCAGGACCTGCCGGCTCTCACAAAATCATAAAAATGCCGGTATTGTGCAAGGAGCGTCATTGCGCGGCGCATAAGGCGAGGGTGGTCTTTCAATGTGCGGACGACATTGCGGAAAAACAATTTTCGCAGCCGGGAATCTGAGAAAAAGACAAAGTATTTCAGCGTATTTATCATCTTGACCAACTGCTTCATATCCATTTTCTTGTTGACATAGAGCGGGCTAATATATTCTACCTGCTCAAGCCATCTTTTAAGCCTTTCGTCGAACCGGTCGGGCTCGTAAATCTTTTGAAACAATTTCCAATAAAGGCGCAGCAATTCGTCTCTTGTCATGAGCTTTGGAACAATATTGGTATAGAGCTGCCACTCCCCGGAAAAATCATCCCCGACAAGCCTCCCATCGTGCTTGAGCCGTTCATAGAGCGGCGTGTTCTTCGGTGCATTCAACAGGCTGATACAGGCAATGGGAGATGAGGTGTCCTCAATAAATTGATAAAGCTCATCAAACACCGAGACATCATCGTGATCGAAGCCCACGATAAGGCCTAAAAAAGGAACAATGCCGTAGCGGGAAATCTTTTTAATTCGCCCTCGCATGTCATGCCTGAGATTGTGTGCCTTGTGAATCTCTTCAAGGCTTTCTTTTCTCACTGTCTCAACACCAAGGAAAAGCACAGAAAATTTTGCATCGGCAAACATCTTCAGCAGCTCTTCATCGTCTGCCACCTGGACAGTGATCTGGGTGGAAAAACTGAGGGGATGTGCCTGATTCGTGTTCCATTTGATGAGCGCAGGTAATAACTTTTTGGTAAAGGATTTATTGCCGAGAAAATTGTCATCGGAAAAAAACACCGTTTGGGCCCCGATCCGATGGGCATTTTTTACCTCCTCAAGTATCTGCTCAACCGATTTTGTCCTGTAGCGTCGCCCAACGTATTGGATGACATCGCAGAAATCGCAGTTGTTCGGGCACCCACGGCTTGTTTGCACGGTGATGTTCACATAATCTTTTGCATCAATGAGGGACCAATCAGGCGGAGGGCTGTCCTTGAGATCAATGAATGATTTTTCCACATAGCATCGTTGCGCATTGCCGTTTTGCCATTGGCGTAAAAACTTTGGCCAGGTATATTCTGCCTCGCCAACAAAAAGATGGTCCGCAAGGTCTTTACACTGGTCTTTGTGGATGGTGGCATAAGTCCCTCCGAGTGCAACAGGCTTTCCCCTTTGCCGGAATTCGTTACAGATCTCTGTGATCCGCTTGGAGTGGAGAGTGCTGCCGCTGACAGCCACAAGGTCACACGGCATATCCCAATCAATCTGTGAAATGTTTTCATCACCCAGAAAGTATTCAACAGATACATCAGGAGGGGTTAATGTCATGAGGGTGGCAAGGGCAGCATTGGGCATCAGGGTTTTTGCCCCGACTACTTCAACCGTTCCCTTCATAGACCATACATTTTCAGGATGGCGGGGGGCTATGAGATAAATCCTTTTAGGCCTGCCTCCCTGGCCGTAACGCTTTGATTTCATAGATGCCATATTGATATCAGGAGTGCCTTCGTCAAGGGCTACCGGTACACCTCCCTCCGGTGCTTGACTGTCTCGACCCAAACAACATCCCTTTCGATTGTATAAAGAATCCGGTAATTGCCGACCCGTAGTGACCACTCCCCTGCCAGATCGCCCCTCAATGGTTTGCCCTGCCGGGGGTCATTTCGCAATTCCCCGACGGCTTCTTTCACATGTCGTTTAACCTTGGAGTTAAGTCGCTTGAAACTTTTCTGGAAGCGGTTAGTGAGACGAACTTCGATGGCCATGCGGCTCCTTGAAATAATCTTCGTATGTCCGGTATCGTCCTGCCTTGATATCGGCCTTCGCCTCGATCAGCTCCCGTAGCAGAGCCTTGTCTGCCATGACCTCCAGTGTTTCCACTTCCTCCGGGCTCAAGAGGACCGCCCTCGCTTTTGACCGCTGCGCGATGATGAATCTCTCCCCGTTCGCCACCCGCTTCAAGAGCTTCGGGAGCTGGCTCCGGGTCTCCACGACTCCAATGACTTTATCCATAGCTTCTTCACCCCCTCGACAGAAGTGTACACTTAACGGGACATATTTACAAGGGGACGCACACACAAGAGGATCGTCAGGATGTGGCTCGATCATCTCGGAGAAATCTTGTCATTGCGAGGAGTCCGCCTTAGGCGGACGACGAAGCAATCTCTAACAAATTGACTTTTCAGAGCATGAGATTGCTTCTCCGCCTGCCGCGGATCGCAATGACCCAGAGCATGTAACTCTCCTTGCCCACAAAGGGAGGACTGCATATACTCAAATGAATGCATTTATCATCAAACAAGTCTCCACGTTTCGCCGTAGTCATTCCTGCCTATAATCACGGTGCATCGGTGAAAGGCGTTATTGAAAGCGCCCTCAAACTGCATCTCCCGGTTTTTGTCGTAGATGACGGTTCCACTGACACGACTGCTGAAGCGGCAAGGTCATTCCCTGAAGCAGTCGTCCTGCGCAATCAGGAGAATATGGGGAAAGGAGCAGCGCTGCTCAAGGGCTTTGCCGCCGCCTCCCAAAAAGCGGATTATGCGATTACGATTGATGCCGACGGCCAGCACAACCCTTCAGATGCCGTTCCCATGATGGCCTCCCTGAAGGCCGGGGCCCCTATGCTCGTCATCGGAAGGCGCGAGAACATGCTCAATGACGCCATGATCGCCTGGACAAGCCGGTTCGGGAGGAAATTTTCCAATTTCTGGGTATGGGCGGCCGGCGGCCCCAGGCTCTCAGACTCCCAGAGCGGATTTCGCATCTACCCCATTGCTGATGTCCTACGGCTCAAATCCAGGGCGCGCCGCTTCCAATTTGAGGTGGAGATACTGGTGCTGGCGCATTGGATGGGGATCCCCATCATTGAGGTGCCGGTGAGGGTCACATACAAGCCGGGCGGGGAGCGGGTGTCCCACTTCCGTCCTTTCATAGATTTCTGGCGCAATGCATTCACATTTACCCGTTTGATCACAATACGGCTACTCCTCCCCATGAGTCTGAGAAAAAGGATTTTGACCTGATGGACAAGTCACCCTCAGGGATACGATGGCAGTATGTAGTTCTGGTCATCCTTGCAATTGCAGGGATGTCCCTCGTGGCCCGTCACCGTCTCCGGATAGAAACAGACATTACCCAGGGCCTTCCGCGGAAAGACCCGGTGTTGATTGATGCCCGTTACATCATTACTCATTATCCTGTGTTCGACAGGGTCTTCATTGATATCGGCCTCGTGTCGGACACCGAAGACGATGGAGCGCTCTTGAGCGCCGCTGAAGCTATGGAGCAAGGCCTCAGGGACAGCAATCTCTTCACATCGGTGGGAACAGACGAGATGAGCCGGGCCATGCCGGTCCTGCTCTCCACTATCGTGTCCAACCTTTCTTTGTTATTCAGCAGGGAAGATCTGGAGACGGCCGTTGAACCCTTGACCGGGGAGGATTCCATACGCACGATCATGGAGCAGAATATGGCCGCCCTGGGGGGCTTTGAAGGGTTCGGACAGGCGGACCTCATCTCCAGAGACCCCCTGGGTCTGCGCAATATCGTCCTGGCGCGCCTCGAAGGACTGATGCCCGTCCGCGTGGATGTCGTATTCCGTCATAATCATATTTTCAGCAGAGACCGAAGACACATCCTCCTGATGGCTGAACCCGCACATTCCGCCACAGACAGCTCCATGGCGCGCAAGATTCACTCCCTCATCAGCGATCTGACGCAGCGTGTGGAACACGGGACCGGGGAAGACTCAAGACGGATTTCCGTCACTCCAATGGGTTCATACCGTTCCGCTCTTGATAATGAGACCATTGCCCGCAGCGACACCATGCGCGCTGTCCTCCTGGCAACGATTGGCATCGCACTGCTCCTTGTCCTCAGCTTTCCACGGTGGTATATCGGGCTGCTGGCCCTGGTCCCTGCCATCGCGGGAACCACCGTAGCGCTCTTTGTCCTTTCTTTGTTCCGGGAGTCACTCTCCATCCTGGCCATCGGCTTCGGAGGGGCCATCATCTCCATCAATGTTGATTACGGGATCGCATATCTTCTTTTCCTCGACAGGACCTATGCGACGGACGGGAGACACGCGTCCCGCGAATCGTGGTGGGTGGGCCTGGGGGCGTCCTTTACCACGGTGGGGTCCTTTTTGGCCCTGACCTTCAGCGGGTTCCCCATCCTGGAAGACATCGGCCTGTTTACGGCCCTTGGGACGCTCTGTTCGTTCATCTTCGTCCATTCAATATTTCCCATCATCTTCCGGCGTATGCCGCCGGCACGGCGGGAGGGCATAATGCTAATGGACAGGTTCTCTACCCGTGTGGTCCGGTCCAGCGGATGGGGGATGTTCGCAGCCACTGCAGTCTTCGGGGTGGTGATGGCGTTCCTGGCCAGGCCGGAGATCAGGGCCGATGTAGAAGGGATGAATACGGTCAGTGCCGACACGCGTCAGGCAGAGGAGGCCATAAAGAAGACATGGGGTTCCATCGCTGACAATACATATCTTCTCATTGAAGGGCGGTCTCTTGACGCGATCCGGGACAAAGCCGATAGGCTTGAGGGATTTGTAAAGCGTTCCGTGGAATCGGGCATATTACAGTCCGGCCATTCCCTCTCGTCCTTCCTCCCGGGAAAAGCCCTGGCAAAAAAGAACTCATCGGCCTGGAGGGAATTCTGGACGCCGGAGAGGACCCGGTCGGTGAAAAACGCCATCCAACGGCACTCAGCGAAGCTTGGATTTTCCAATGACGCCTTCAATCCGTTCTACAGCGTGCTTCTCCAAGCCCGCTCACCTGACATCCCGCTCCCTCAAGAGCTCTATGGGTTGTTCGGGATCACACGGAACAGGGACACCAACGAATGGATGATGATGAGCACAGTCAGCCAAGGCCCACGCTATGATGCCGGGGCGCTTTATAAGGACCTCACGGACTCACGGATCGGGACCATGCTTGACGCCAGGTGGTTTACCCAGAGATTGTCCAATGTCCTTTTCGCAATGTTCGTGAAAATGGGCATTCTCTGCGGGGTCGGGCTGCTCATAGTCATCGTCCCGTTCCTCCTGGATATCAGGCTTATAGCCCTGGCCCTTGCCCCCATCGTTTTCGCCCTGGTGAGCGCATGTGCCACGCTCCGGCTGCTCCATCATCCCCTGGACATCCCGGGCCTGCTGTTGATCGTCGTCGTGTTCGGCATGGGGATAGACTACCCCATCTACTTTATCGGCTCACGCCAGCGCTACTTTGACGAAGCCGAACCGGGGATGACGCGCTTCCACACCGCGGTGTTCATGAACGCCGGGTCTACAATCATCGGCCTCGCCATGCTGGCCCTCGCCGGGCACGCCCTTCTCCGGAGTGCAGGCCTGAGCATGGTCCTGGGACTTGTCTACGCCCTTGTCGGGACCGTCACACTCCTTCCGCCGGTCCTGAGGGTCCTTTACTCTCCCTCCCCACCCATGACGGCTGCGCCTGTCGCCCCAGCCGCGGCTGGCTCCAAAGAGCACAAGCGCCTGGTCCTCTCAAGGTATAACTATATGGAGACATATGTCCGGATGTTTGCACGGTTCAAGATGCGCCTCGATCCCATGTTCCCCGGGCTTGCCGAATTCGTCGCACCCCAGGGGAAAATCCTCGACATCGGATGCGGCTATGGCGTTCCCGCAGCCTGGCTCATGACACTCTATCCCCGGATACAAATCACCGGAATAGATCCGGATCCCGTGCGTGCCAGGGTGGCCAAGCGGGTTCTTGGCCCCAGGGCAAGGGTCATCCAGGGCAGGGCCCCGGCGCTCCCTCCACTTCAGGAGACATATGATACAGCGCTCCTCCTTGATATCATCCATTACCTTGATGATGATGAGCTGTTCAGCACACTTCGCACCGTGCACGGGCTCCTGAATCCAGGCAGCTCCATTGTAATCAGGGTGACGGTTCCTACATCTAAGGCGCTGCCGTGGGAGAGAAGGCTTGAGCTTCTGAAATCAAAATTTACGGGTGCTCAGTGCCATTTCAGGCCGTGCCAGGAAATTGAGATCGCCCTTTCCAAGACAGGCTTCTCCCTTACCTCCTCCAACGCCACCGCCCCAGGCAGGGAAGAAACCTGGTTCCTCGCCCGCCGTCCCTGACGGGACACAATAAGATTTCATGTTTCAGTTGACCCGTGAAGAGTTCAAAATCTTGATATCGCAATTTGCGATATCAAAAGGGCATGGTGGAAGGCGAAAACTGCCCTATGCTTTCACCGAACATGGCGCGATTATGGCCGCCAATGTATTGAATTCCGAACGAGCGGTTGAGGTTGGCGTTTACGTAGTTCGGGCCTTTGTCAGAATCAGAGAAATGATTGCCTCTCATGCGGAATTGGCCCGTAAACTCGATACCCTGGAAAAGAAGTATGATGCCCAGTTCAGGGTTGTTTTCGATGCCATACGTCAACTCATGGTTGTTCCTCAGACTAAACGCCGTCACATCGGATTCCTGGCCAAAGAGAAGGGGCTGAAGTACGGTCATTGATAAACCTCCCAGATAAAGAACCTGTTACACAATTGGAATCTTTATATTTGTCCGCCTCAGGTGGAGAGAGTGTTGGGGTGAGGGGGAATTTAATTTCCTCTCCCTGAAAGGGAGAGGGTTGGGGTGAGGGTTGAAAGAGGCTGTGTTGTTCTTGACAGATATACATATATCATGTACATAATAGATGTATAACAAGGAGGAAGACATGTTAAAGACCGTGGACGCCAGCACATTGCGAAACAATTTTGCGGATGTCGTCAAAGAAGTTACATCGAAGAAGGACTTTATCCTATTGACCAAGAAATCACGGCCAATGGCCGCCCTGGTCAACCTGGATTTCTTTGAGGATTTGCTCGCTCTGACCAGCAAGGAATACCTCCGGAGTATCCGCGAGGCCCGCAGCGATTACAAAGCCGGCAGGACCTTCACCCACAGTGAAGTATTCGGTAAGCTTGGGTGAAATACACACTTCGTTACACACAACGGGCCGTAACGGATATTGAGCAACTCGATACCCTCGTAAAAAAGAGGCTTGCAGGGAAGATCCTCGAGCTTCAGGACAATCCCGTTGGAAAATCAAAGAAACTTCTCAATATGAAGTTGGGATCATACCGGTATCGCATTGGTGACTACCGGATAATCTTTGATATCAAGGGGACGGATGTTGTGATCCTGCGTGTAGGCCATAGGAGGGAAATATACCGATAAATCTGAACCCCGTTACCCCCGCCCAATATCCCAATTTTTAGTTGAAAATTACCTAAAAAAGCCATACAGTAAATAAAACAATATTATTCCCTACTTTCCCCTGGGTTCCTTCTTCCTCCCCCTTGAGGGGGGAGGGCAGGGTGGGGGTGATATCCCATCAGGGAGGGATCAAGGAGGGTAAGGTGAGGAGGAAATAGAGCTATAATATTTCACGATGAAACCCGAGGAAAAGGCCAGGCACAAGATCGACTAGTCTCTTGAGAAACCAAACAAGCAAGGGGACAAGAACCAACGGCGCCAACCCCGGCTTTGAAGAAAAGCTCTGGCAGGCTACGAAATACGCAGTGACTGAATTGGTAAGCCACTAGGAGCCTGTCTGAGTAATCATCGTGGGAGTTGATCGTCTAAAGGTGAAGGAGGGAACACTAATGGAGAAGACCTTTCGACCCTGGGATCCTGATCAATGTTGGCTCTTGCCACCAAGTGTAAAG
>Ga0315296_10000127_pt1 | contig 76141 bp, 60 predicted proteins | sample YL17G14_18_MG_FD_203921 | JGI IMG/M metagenome (GOLD analysis project Ga0315296, IMG submission 203921) | Sediment microbial communities from Yellowstone Lake, YNP, Wyoming, USA - YL17G14_18 | ecosystem: Environmental > Aquatic > Freshwater > Lake > Sediment | place: USA: Wyoming | collected... | reverse complement strand
TGGTAAATGGCGATTGGGTAAAGAGAGCTCAAGAGGTGGTCCCGACTCCTTAAGCTTCTCCGGGGGAATCAGCATAAAGGAGGGCCTCATGCGTAACGCACTTCTGGTCGTAATTCTAGCGGCGACGGTTGTCGGCTGCGCGCACGCGGGTCAGAATCCCACGGTCCCGGTTGCTCCCGGAGGCGATCAAGAAGCGCAAGCATCTCAAGGAGCGCATGCATCTCAAGGAGCGCATGCGTCTCGCCTGCATTCCGAGCTTACCAACCCGACTGCGCAGACTGCCGATCCCGACGGGCCGTATAGACTTTACGGGGAGTGGATCTTCTATGTGAGCGCGGAGCATGATCGGGTCGATGTCGTCCCGCGACGCGACATGCACTTCCATCTCAACGCACTCAGATTCCTCGAGGAGTACTGCAAGGACTGCCTGCAGATCACCGGCATCAAAAACAACGGTGACAGCACGATCGACCTGACGGTCCGCATCACCCACCCCTTCAAAGGCTTCCCGCAGTACACGGGCTTCGACGTGAAGGGCATCATCATGTTCAACGGGTCTCATGCCATCCCGACTCCACCCCAATGGGAGGCCCGGAAGTGGATAGCCAGCCCGTGCATAGTCTCATGGCGTGAGCTTGGCGACCCGGAGCTCCTGAATCCGGACGGCTACACGCCCCGCTGGAACCCAGCGTGGGACTCGGGAAACGATATGCCCATATTTAACTACTGGAAGGGGAGATTCGCCAGAGGCGTTCCGAACGCCGACTTGAATGCATTTCTGAACTTCTACTCAGTGGGAGAGAGGCACATCTTCGAGCACAGCGCGTCCGTATCGCGCACGTATCACATCTGGCTGCCGCCGGGGCCAGTGGTTGCGGGCTATGCGGTCGAGGCCTGCTGGGAGCCGCCGATCAAGACGCCCGTAACAAACCCGATCGCGGATTTCCCGATCTCCGCCAACCAGCCCGAGGCGTACCACTGGAAGTGGGTCGTCAACAACGGCGAGCCGATCGTTCAGGGCTGCGGATGCTGCAACGGCTACGGCGATTGCACCGACATCCACATGGAATACAGACTGTGGAAGGAGTTCGCTTACACGCCGTATTACTGGGTATACGGGGACGATTCATCGGAGGGGCCTTGGACCGCCGCGGGAGGGGCGGACTGGGTTCCGTGCGAGATTCCCGAGGATGCCCCCGAGGACTGGCATTGCCCATTGGTGTTTCCGGTCGGCGATAAGGACTGGCCGCTCGGGAAGCACCGAGAACTGGCTGCTCTTGCCGAGGTCCCCGACTACCCCGATCAGACGGCACGTTATCCCGCATTCACCTTGTACGACTACGAGATAGTCGAACCCGATTAACCTCTTTTCGCGAAAAACATGACTGGAGGAGTGGCTGGTGGCGCCTACAAGCGCGTCCTCGCGCTTGTAGGTGCCTCACATTATCGTCCGACTCCTCCTGTCTTCCCGGGCTTCTCAATAGAAAAAAATCATAATACGAAACCGCCACAAGCTGCGCTGACGCTCCGCTTGACTTCAGCGAGCTAGGCTCGACTGAGCTCGTCGCAGGCAGCCGAGCCGTGACGGCCACCCTCTATTACTCCAACCTCGACCGGTGTCGCTCCCAAGCAACAAGCCCGGGAAATGAGTTGCCGGGCTACTCCGCCGCGGCCGTCGGCTTCGAGATTAAGAGGGACACCTCCGAGCCGCGAAAGCGGCTTCCTTCATGCCCCGCCGCACCGGTTGAGTCGATCGGGACGAAAAGAAAAGCCGCCCGTCGGTTCGACCCTTCGGGCGGCTCTGTTTCATTCTCGGAATGCACCGATCCTAGCGCCCTACGTAGTGGGCGTTAGGCAGTGAGTCGCGCTCGGTGGTCTGAAGCTCCTCACCACCGGTCATGACCTGAACTCCGGCGGTGGTTATTGACCTGGTCGGCGCCTGGGCCAGAGTCGACACTCCCCAGGTCAGGAGACCTGCGAGCACAAGAATGAAAGCTAAGGTTCTGATGATCTTGGACATCGTTTCATCTCCTTCTCCTTACGGAGTGTAGTTGAAGACCGTGGCTTCAACCGTGCCGCCGTTGTCGGCGATGACATGGACCTCAAAGTTGATCGGGTCAACGTCGAGCGCGAGCGGTGTGCCGGGGGTGGGATCGCAGGTATCCACGATCGTCACCGCGTCCGCAAGGTCCTCAACTGTCCAGTCAATGCGGTAGACGCGGAGCACGTAATTGCCTGCGTTATCGTCATACACCACCGCGCACCAGTTCTTGTCCTGCTCGTAGTCGCCGTCGTACAGGAACCTGATGGTCGGCAGCGTCTCGAGGTCGACCATTGTCGCGTCGTCCAGATAGAGATCGTTGGGATCCTCCTCAGGACGTATCTTCAGCACTGCGCTCCAGAGAAGGTAATGGACCATCCCGGCCGAGTACTCGAGCTCGAAGAGTGTTCCGTACCAGCAGCCGGTGGAATCGATCATGTACACGGGAACGGCGAGGTCCTCGTTCGGCTCGACCCATCCGGTCACCAGGTAGGAGTCGTTGTCGAGTGTCATGCGGACCTTGGTGGGGTCGCTCACGTCAAACGCCTGGAACACCGGGGCAGGCGTGTTGTCGGTTGTCCAGTCATTCATACCCCAGTGGTAGATGTTCGAGTTCGGATCATCGAACGGGTACTGCCTGAGGCCGAACACCATGTCGCCCGAGTCGTACTGTCCCGGAGTACCAAGGGTCTCAGGGTCCGGAGCGCCGGGCAACTGCGAGTAGATCAGGATCGCCAGCGCGTCATTCTCGATCGGCAGACCGTGATCGGCCGGACTTCCGCCTGAGCCGTCAAGCAGGTGATACCAGGGCCTCTCATCGGGATCGTCCGCGGGGGGATCGGCGGTACCCGTGTCTCCGAATAGGAACACGCTCAGGTCACCCGCCGACGCGGTCCCGTCGTCGATGATGTAGCTCAGGTACCAGATTCCGGTAAAGGGATCATTCACCAGCGGCGGGTTGATCTGGTTCGTGTTCTCCGAGGATCCGAGTATTGAGACTCCCGGGCCGCCCACGTCATGGCGTCCCAACGGAGCGACATTGAAGCTGAGGCCTGACGGATACTCGTCCCCGCCGGGTCCGGACCAGTCGAGCAGGTAGTCGTAGAACCATGGAGTGCCGTCGTCGATGCCGCCCTCCTGGTCAACCAGCCAGGCGCCCTCGTTGCCGGCGTCATCGTTCTGGACTCCGAGATCGGGTTGCGCCGTGCTCTGGTTGGGAGCAGGGTCATCGACCGCCATCTGTATCTGTCCGGGGACGGGATTCCAGCCCTGGGGCGACGTCACTGAGATTGCCCAGACGGCGTCGGAAACGTCCTGGGCCAGAGGGACCGCCGCAGCGTCGGTGATGCGCATTAGAGCCTCGGTGGTCGGATTGTCCTCGACAGGGTCCCATATGAAGCTGCCGTCACTGGGAGTGGTCGCGGCGATCTGATATGGGTACCCATCCGCACCGTTGTCGATTGAATACTCAATGACGACATCAGTGATTCCTCCGGTCGACATCCAGGTGATTTCCCAGGTTTCCCCGATGACGAGCGTCTCGCCGCCATTGGGTGACGTGACCCTGATCGTCGGCACGGTCGTGTCCAGGATGTCCGCGGTGAAGAGCTGGTAGGCGGCCAGCGTCTGACTGGGATACAGGAAATTGGGGAGCGGCGGCGCATACGTTATCGGATCGGCGCTCTCGACCGTGATGAACAGGTCCTGGTTCGCGACGGCGTTCGGCGTCACATCGCCGAGAGTACCCCGGTACTTCACCGAGTTCAGGCTCGATCCGGCGCTCTGTGTCCAGGATGCCTTAACATCAACGATACCGCCCTGGTTCGTCAGAAGTGTCGGGCTCTCAATCCAGATTCCGCCGATCTCGCCCGCGGGATCGCCGCCGGACTGCCAGTCCCAGACCTCGATTTCGAGTATCAGGTCTCCGCCGAACTCCTGTGTGTCCGGATTGTAGAAGGCATCGGAAGCAGGGTCCTGGGTGACGACGATCTGGTACGCCTCCTGCTGGTTGGCGTCAAGCGAGAAGTCATCCACGGAACTCGGAGGGCTGGAGCTGGGCGGGACCCATCCGGCGGATACCGAGTACTTGAATTTGAACGGCTTCGGCACCTTCGGGAACTGGAGCAGCATCTCGCGCGTCACCGAACCGGCGGAGAAAACGCCCCTGGTGGCCTCGGCGGGATTCGGGGGTATCTGCTGCGCGCCGATTCCGTTGGCGAAGTACTTGTACCCGTTCACCTTGCTGAAGTTCGTAGTGAACTTCGGCGCCATGACGCCCTCGATATACCCGAAGACCTTGCCTTGCGGCCCGAACTCGTCGCGATTCCACCATCGCGTGTAGCCGTCGGCATTGATCATTCTCAGCTCGGTGGGCGTGGGATATCTCACCGACGCGTCGTGTACGCCGACGGTGCTCCCGCCGGCGAATACGATAACCCTCACGTCGAATCCCCAGTAAACCGTGCCGGGGAACGGATGCGTGAGCGTGCAGTCCAGGTCGATGAAGGCGTTCGGCAAATCGCAGCCCGCCAAGTCGAGAGAAACGCTCAGATTGTTCTTATCACCCGTCGGGGGCTGCAGGAACTTGAGGATGTTGCACGTGAAGTCAGCCGTCCTCAGCGGAGCGACGCTGACCTCCAATGTGTCGGGATCGATAATGACCTCGCCGATCTCCCATATGTACTCGTTGGTTGCGCCGGTATGAGTCACCGCATTGGTGAGCTCATTATCGGTCAGATCGGGCGACGTAGGGGTCCCCCCCCCGCCTCCCGAGCAGCCAACGATCAGCGCGAAGATGACAAGGCAGATTGATAATGCGGTCCTACGGGGAAAGACCATCTCGGACCTCCTGGCGTAATAGGATATTTTTGCCTCTTGTGGTCGGCACAATACGAAATCCGCAATAATATGTCAACACCCAAGGCTGTACGCTCCAATTGCGAGCCGGGTGACGACTTCCGACTCCCCGGGATCTTATTCATCAATCGAAACGCGTAGCCGGCATGGGTGGCATTCAGGAAGGTCAAATCTCTTAAAATACTATAACATATTCTTGTCAATGCTGTCAACGCGCTCGCGAACGCAATCCGACTATTAATCAAGGTTTCGCGTCCATCTCCCGCCTCGGCTGACAACCCTCACCCGGACTCGGGTCAGACCCGATCCGAGTCGGGTCATCCCCCGGTTGACCGACCGCCGAATGTCCGCGCCGCCCGCCCGGAGAGCTTCCCGTCCGGCGCAAATTCTCCCCCTTGTCAATTGCCGCCCGGACCTGCAGCGGGTATACTGTGTCAGCCCGATCAAGTCGGCGCGCCGAAGTAGCTCAGGGGTAGAGCAGCTGATTCGTAATCAGCCGGTCAGGGGTTCGAATCCCCTCTTCGGCTCCAGGAGAACTGACGCAGGCGCCCCAGGGCGCCGTTTTCACTGTCTCCGCGCAGCCTTTGCGCGCGGACGGTTCAACATGCCCGAGAAGGACCGGAATCCCAAGCTCTCACCACTCCCCAGCAGCCTGGAGGACTGGCTGCAGTTGCCCGATTCCACTGCCTCGGATGAGGACAGCGAAGAAAGTCCCGCCCGGTCAAATGACACTGATGACCGTGCGGCGCCGGGCGAGCCGCAGGAGGTCGCGGCGGCGGACACGGAACATGATGCGGTTCGTCCCGAGACGCTCAGCCTTTTTCCGGAGGTGGAGCGTCGATCCGCGTATGACGGGGACGAGCGCCCGGAGCGCGAGCCCGACCGGAAATCGTCCGCCATGGGCGCTTTCGAAGAGGCTCGGTCACCGCGTTCGGAGACGGAGCTCGAGGGAGACCCGGACGAAACGGGAGGGGGGGAAGCCGAGGACGATGAAATCGCAAGGCTGGGCGGCGTCCTCAGCACCGAATTCGGCGACACTCTGACCGGCGTCAACGCCCTCGCCCTCGTGATGGGGGTGCTTTTCCTGATTCTGGCGGTTGTGGGCTGGTTTCTGGATCCGGTCTTGAATTTCCTGGGAGCCGGGCCCCTGGCTGTCCAGACGAGGGCTGTTCCGCTGATAACGGCTGCCGTGCTCGCCCTTGCCGGATTGCATCTCGTTTTCTACTGGGCGGTGCATCGAGTCTCGAACCTCGTCAAATCCAGGGAAATGGACGGGTTGATCGAGCTCCGACGCGTGAAGAAGCCGTGCGCCTACCTTGACTGCGGCGAGCGTGCAAAGGACGAGACGCCCAATCCCGGCGACGAGGGCGTAGCGGAGATGAAAACCGACAGCGAAGACTTGCCGGCCGGTGACGCAGACATCGGAGCAGATGACGTCGACTCACCGGAGCACGACTTCGCGTGGCGCTGCAGCCTGTTCGAGCTTGAGCTGGAGGAGTTGCCTCTGTGCGCCGTGTGCGACCGGTACGAGCCGCGCACCGATCCATCCGGAATCATCGTCTCCTGACGCGACGCGACCGGGCGTGGCAGACGGCATGTGCGGGGATTGCGAACGGTTGGGAAATCTGGTAGGATGACGATTCACATTTCGGGCTTCCGCCCGGCTAATGCTTGTGTATCGGAGGATGCCCCCTCTATGCGTCGACTTATCGTCTCACTTTGCGCGACACTTGTTCTCCTTTCCCTTGCCGCGTGCGGCAATAGCGGTCCGGTGCCCGGCCAGTTGAACCCGGTGACCCCGCCGCCCAAAAACAACCCCGGCGGAGCTTCTTACCAGCTCCAGTGCTGGATTACGCTGTCGAAGACCACGGGCCATGCGCCCATGCCTGTCAACATGTGGGCGAACGTCCTCGGGGGCATGCCTCCGTTCTATTTCCGGTGGGATGTCAACGGCGACGGCTGGTGGGATTATGGCGGGATCGGGGTGACCGAGGTCGGTATCCGCTACATGTCGGCCGGCCTGTACAATATCCTTCTTGAAGTCGAGGACAAGAACGGGCAGTTCTATCACGCCACCGCGCTGGTCGACGTGAAACCCTCCGGGCCTCACGCTGTCCCGGCCGCGGTGCCGGTCACCGGCAAGGCTCCCTTGACGACGAATCTGATCGGCTCGGCGTCGTACGATCGCGACGGCTATGTCGTCCTCTACGAGTGGGATTTCGAGTCCGACGGGGTCTGGGACTACGAGTCGGCCACCAATCCCGTCGCCACAACAACATATGACCTCCCGGGCACCTATAACCCGACTCTGAGAGTCACCGACGACGACGGGCTGACCAACGAAGCATCGGTGCAGATAATCGCTCTGTAATCCGACCCAACATCCCGAAACCGACCTGCCATGTAGCATGCGCATCTTGCGCATGACCTCTTCGTCGCACGCCGAAACGTAGCATGCGCATCTTGCGCATGACCTCTTCGTCGCACGCTGAAACGTAGCATGCGCATCCTGCGCATGACCTCTTCGTCGCATGCTGAAACGTAGCATGCGCATCCTGCGCATGACCTCTTCGTCGCATGCTGAAACGTAGCATGCGCATCTTGCGCATGACCTCTTCGTCGCACGCTCATCCTGAGCGTGGACGAGAGACGCGTTTGAGGATTCTGGGCCAGCGACCATGCGCAGGATGCGCATGGTACGAAGAAATCATGCGCAGGATGCGCATGCTACATCAGATGCGCATGCTACATCAGATACGCATGTTATATGGGCCAGGACCTAGTGCTCGACAACAAAAAACACCGGGCGGCGACGTCCGCACAACGAACACTCCGCTTACCGCTGCTTCCTTCCGGACCTGACGGGGTTCACGGGGCCCGCTCGCAGTCGCGCCGACCGGCAAGAGAAGTATACAGGGGGTGCGCGGACCGGGCAAGGCGCCGGTTCCTGACGAAAAAAAGCCCCCTGTGAGGGGCTTTGATCGGTTTCGTTAAGCCGAATGTGACCCAGACCGGTCGTCCGACCGGGGAGCGCAGCATCGGGGCAGGCGTCTCGATCGGGTCCGAGGCGCGCGTCGCGCTCAGAGTGCTCGTTATTCGGTGGAGCTCTCGTCCTTCGCCCGGAGCTCCTCTACCGTCTTCTTGTAGCCTTCTTTGGCCGCCCTCGTCGCGCGAGTGGTGGCCTCTTTGACGGTGTCCGCGGTCTCGGTGATCGTGGTGCTGACCTTTTTCGCCTTCTCGGCGGCGTCGCCGGCGATCGTCCTCGCCCGCTCGCTGACCTGGCCGTACGTGGCGGTGGCGCGCTCGCCTATGCCGCTCGCCGCGCTCCTCGCGCGCTCGCTCAGATCGTCGGCCATGGTCCTGGCGCGCGATCCGAAATCGGTGGCGAACTCGCGAAGCTGCTCGCGCGTCTCCCTTCCCGATTTCGGTGCAAGAAGCACGCCCAGCGCCGCGCCGACCAGCATCCCCAGCCCGAACCCTGCCGCGAGCCACCTTATGGCATCGCCTGCGTAGTCGCCGCGACGATATTCATCGTTCGCACTCATCTTCTTCATCTCCTCTTACTCGTCTATTTCGACTTCGGTACGACTCGACCGTCTGTATTCGCTGAGAGCCCTCGTCCCTTCCATGAGTCCCGCGTGCAAACCCGCCAGAGTGTGCGCTACAGGCACAACCCCGGCTCTTATCGCGCCCGTCGTCGCCTGAAGGTCGTCGCTGACCTTCTCGATGTTCGACAGCAGCCGCCCGATATCCTTGCCTCTCTCGCCGAGCTCCTTCGTGAAAGGCTCGAGATTGCTCAGGGTCTTCTCGACATCTCTCAGAACCGGCTTCAGCTCGCCCTCGAGAGACGACACCTTGTCGTTCAGGCTGCCGATCAGATCGATGAATCTGTCGAGAAGCCCTTTCTCAAGCCACACGATGGTGAAGAAGGCAAGAGCTATTATCAGCCCGATAATCGCCCAAACAAGGGCCACATCCATTTTTTGCTTCCTCCTGCGGTTTCCTTCAACCGATGTGCGCGAGTCCGGTAACCCAATATTACAGTCATTCGGTGCATGTGTCAAACGCTCCGTTTGGCATCCGTAAGCGTCTTTTTCGACGCATGGAACCGCGCGAAGGTTTCATGCTCTCCGCGCCATAATGTCGTATCGACCGCGCCGCCCTTTTCCTGAGATTCTCTCGGGGCTTTGACGGATGGAAATCCCGATTGCTATACTCGCCTGTGCAATCCCACCGGGAGCAGACCCGGGACACCATGGCATACCAGGCGCTCTACAGGACGTACCGGCCCCGTCGGTTCAGCGAAGTGATCGGGCAGGAGCATGTCGTGCGCACCCTGCTGAACAGCATCAGGCAGGGCAAGACGGGGCACGCCTACCTTTTCTCGGGTCCACGGGGGACAGGCAAGACCACTGTGGCGCGGCTGCTGGCCAGAGCGATCAACTGCGAGAGCCCTGCGGACGGCGAGCCGTGCGATCGATGCGAGCGGTGCAAGGGATCCGAGGAAGGTCTGGGGGTTCTGGAAATCGATGCGGCGAGCCACGGATCGGTCGACGACATGCGCCAGTTGGTCGCGCAGGTGAGCCAGGTCCCGCTCTCCGGCGGAATGATGGTGTACATCATCGACGAGGTCCACATGCTCTCCAAGGAGGCTTTCAACGCCTTCCTGAAGACGCTGGAGGAGCCCCCTCCTCACGCGGTTTTCGTCCTGGCCACCACCGAGCCGGGCAAGCTGCTCCCCACGATCCACTCCCGCTGCCAGCATTTTGCCTTCCGACGCCTGCCGATAAATCTCGTTGCGGATTACATCAGGATGATCTGCGAGAAGGAAAACGTGCCGGCCGATGAGCCGGCGCTGAGGCTGATTGCGCGAGCCGGCGACGGCAGCGTGCGCGACAGCATCACCGTCCTCGAGCAGGCCATCGCGTATGAGCCGGACGGGATCACACTCAAGGGCGTCAGGGACGTCCTCGGCATCCCCGACCGAATGGACATCCGCGAGCTCGGCGGAAATATCATCTCCGGCGACCCGGGGAAGGTCAGCTCTTCGTACGCGGCGCTGATCGAGTCGGGTCGCGAGCCGGGCACGATTCTGTCCGAGCTCCTGATGCATTTCCGGGACCTGCTGTTCGCGTCTCTCGATCTTGCCCACTCCGATCTCCAGTTCCTGCCCGAGGAGGAGACGGAAGTGGTCGGACGGCAGGCGCGCAGCCTGGATCCGGACGAGATTCATGAATCCATCGCAGCGCTGGCCAAATGCGAGAGCGAGATCAAGTGGGAGGACGAGGCGGCGCTTCTGCTCGAGGTCTCCCTGCTCGGGCTCGCGTCCAGGCTCCCCCGCGAGGCGAAGATTGACACCGCCCGGAGAGCACCCGCCGAGCGGAAAGAAGCCGAGGAGGCCGCCCCCGAGATGTTTCCGAAAAAGGAGGCGGCGCCACCGATAGAGATTCCGAAGGAGAAGCCCGCTGAGGTCAGGACCCCCGAGCGTCCCAGCCTGACGGGGGGCTACAGTCTCAAGAGAAGAAAGCCTGCATCCGAGGTCGATGCCGCGAGCGAAGCGCCCCCCGGTGGAGCTCCGAAAGCAGCGGCTGAGAAAGCCTCTTACGCGGCGGGAGAGCCGAGAATACCCGCCGGGATTGACCCGTTGTGGAAGAACGCGCTGGAAGGCGTGAGGGAGGCGTCGGTGGCCGAATACATACTGCTGGCGGAAGCCGTGCCGTCACCGCCGCTTTCCGAATGGCCTGTCCACGATGAGAAGACGCACGGACCTCTCGGGCTGACGCTGAAGTACCCGTACGATGCCGGTCTGCTCGTGAAGCTCATCAACCAGCCCGGCCTGCTGAACAGGATCACCACCCGTCTCGAAGAGGTCTTCGAGCGACCCATCGCGCTGCGAGTGGCGCGGGAGAGAGACCAGGAGAAGGAGGAGGGCTCGACCGCCGAGGCGGGCCAGCTCGGGATGTACGACGGGGAGGGTCCGGTCGTCGGCTCGACCGGGAACAACGGGCCGGCCCTGTTCCCGGGCGCCGCCCAGCGGATTCCCACCGACCCGGACCTGCGTAAAATCCATGACCTTATCGTCGAGGACTTCCCCGACTACACCTTCGAGCAGGACGAAGCCCGATGATCGCCGCGTCCGCTCCTGCGTATTCCATTGTTGAATCACAGACGGTGGCGGCGCGAGGAAGCAGGTCCCGGGATGTTCGCAAAGGAGACAAGCATGGGTTTAGACATGAACGCAATAATGCGCCAGGCTCAGAAACTGCAGGAGAAGATGCAGAAGGTGCAGGAGGACCTGGCGAAGGAGAGGGTGGAGCATACGGCGGGCGGGGGAATGGTCAAGTGCACGGTCAGCGGCCAGGGTGAAGTGCTGTCGATCTCGATTGACCCCGAGGCGCTCACGGAGGGGCACGAGATGCTGGAGGACATGGTGCTGGTTGCGGTGCGGGAGGCGCTTGCGAAGGCGCAGCAGCTTCAGCAGGAGCGCCTTCACGGGCTTACGGGCGGAATGAACATCCCCGGCATCGGGTTATGAGGGCGGGAGCTGACTTATGTCAAGCTTGTTTCCGGATAGCGTACGTCGCCTGCTGGAAGAGCTCCAGAAGCTTCCCGGCATAGGTCCGAAGAGCGCGCAGCGGCTGATGCTGCATCTTCTGGCCGCCCCCGCGGAAGATGTCAGGGCGCTCGCCGAGTCGCTCACAGACCTGAAACTCAAGGTCACTCCCTGCCCGATATGCAGCAATCTCTCGGAGGACGGCCCCTGCGGCGTCTGCCGCGACGCGAAGCGCGACCCGTCAACCATCTGTGTCGTGGAGGAGCCGATCGATCTGATCGCGATCGAGCGGGCGCACGACTATCGCGGCGTCTACCATGTGCTCGGAGGCCGCATAAGCCCCCTCGACGGCCTCCTGCCGGAAGACCTGAACGTGCTCTCGCTGATCGGGCGCATCGAGAACACCGAGCCCCGCGTCAGGGAGATCATTCTGGCGACGAACACCGATGTGGAGGGTGACGCCACCGCCGGCTATCTCGCCGAGCTCCTCCATGAGAAATTCCCCGAGCTGAAAGTGACCCGGATCGCGACGGGCCTCCCTATCGGCGGAGAGCTCGACTACGCGGACCAGGTCACCCTCATCAAGGCCCTCCAGGGCCGCCGCGAGGTCTGAGCCCGGGCTCAGTCTCGACGGATATCGAAGCACAGCGCCCCCGACCTTTTCCCGGGGGCGCTTTTTCCAGAGACAGGAGGAGAATCGCCGTACAGAGTGCTCACACGAGATGCACGATGAGGGTTAGTGTTTTCCGGACCAGTCCGTCTCCACCGTTCTCCCCGGACCGCTTCTCGTGCCCGGCGGCGACACAGCATGGTCTAGTCGACCAGCCTCGGTGGGCAGCGTAAGCCGTAGTCCGACGTCTGCTCGTCAGGAGGCAGGAAGTTGGATGTCTCGGTGCCGGGGATGTAGTAGCCGAACACCCAGTCCTGGGGATTCCCCTGTGCGCCGAGGTACTGCACGTATTCCGACTCAGTCAGGATGAAGAAAGGCGCGAATCCCTCCACGACGACATTGTCGTGATCCCAGGCCGCGCCGTTCCACCAGTCCTGGACCGTGTAGGTGTCGCCTCGGTTCTCATTTATGAGATGCACGACCGGAACCAGGACCACGCGATTCGAGTCGTAGTCGATCCGCGGGTCGAATTCCGGCCACGGAAGCGGGTTGGTGCCCAGACGAGCCTCGCGGCCGTCCCTTGTGGGTCCCGCCATGTTTCCCGTCTTGATGGGCACCAGGTCGCCGATCATCAGAATGCCCGACCAGCCGTGCTCCATGCAGTAGCGGAGATCATTCGCGCCGCTGTTGCCGAGAGTGCCGTCGGCGCGCATGCCCAACGCCGCGCGCCATCCCTGGGAGTTGCCGCCGCCGCCCTGGGCGCCCTGGCCCGGAGACGAGGGCGGTGGCAGGGTCCCGTTGGCCCAGTCCTCCACCATCACGTTGTCTTCGCCATAACCGATGATGTATACCCGGCCGTAGTTGGACGGCATGAGGTCGTCTCCGGGATCATTGTTCAGGTTCGGGTCTATCAGCGCAAAGGGAAATCCTCCGCCTCTGAGTCCCGACACCGGCCTCAGGGCTTTGGCGGTTGCCGAAACCGAGACCGGCATGTTGTCGTGTCCGAAGATGCTCATGAAGAACGTTGGGACGTCTTCGGACAATTCCACCGTCAGCCGGTTGTTCTGAGAGGTGACGCTCACCTGGTCCGGAGAATTGAAATTCAATGTCACCATCTCCCGTGCCTTGGCATCGGCTGCCGACGAGGACGGTAGCATCGATGCTCCGGCCAGCGCACCGGCGTCCGCAGCGTTCTGGAGCCGGGTCTGGATCCAGGCGCCCCTGCCCCAGTCGAGCACCAGTCCCGCAGCGCCAAGTAGCGCGGGAAGCGCTATCACCATGAGAATGAACGAGCTGCCCTTCTCTGAGGGCGGACCTCGTTTCTTACGTTCAGGGCACGTATGGTGCTTTCTCATTTCTAGACCTCCCGCGACTCATACGTCACCAGAGGGCTCGAGCGCCTCTCCGGTTGACAGGGAGTCGGTAATGGTTAATCGACCAGACGCGGCGGGCTATACAGCCCGTAGTTCGGGTTGCCCGATATAGGCGGCAGGAAGTTCTCGGTCTGGACGCCGGGGATGAAGTACCCGACGATCCAGTCGCGATCGTCCTGCTTGCCGTTGCCGTCAACATCGCCTTGCTCCGCATCCGTCAGGATGAAGAACGGCGCGAAACCGTCAAGGACCACGTAGTCATGCTGGTACGCCGCACCGTTGTTGTAGTCCTGGACGGTGTACGTGTCGCCTCTCGTGGCGTGGACGAGGTGCACGATAGGGACCATAACCACCCTGCTGATCTCGTTGTGGATTCTCGGATCGAAATCCGCCCACGGAAGAGGATCACTGCCGAGCAGGCCGTTTCTGCCCCTGGTGACCGGCTGGTCGATGTTACCCGTCTGCGTGAGCAGCGGGTCTCCGATATTCGCGGTGCCCGGCCAACCGTTTTGCATGCAGTAGACCAGGTCGTCCGCTCCTGCGGTCCCGTCCATGGTGCCGTCCGCGTTGAGCTTCAGACTGCCTCTCCAACCACGGGAGTTCCCGTCCGGAACACCGGGTAGCCCACCGGACCCGTTGACCCAGTCGGGCACCATGATGTTGTCCTCGCCATACTCTATGATGTACGGCTTTCCCCAGTTGGACGGAACCAGGTCGTCCGTCGGGTCGTCATTGAATTCAGGATTAATTACCGCGAAGGGCCAGGCGCCTCCCCTGAGCCCGCCGACCGGCCTCTTCATGACCGCGGTGGCCGAAACCCCGACATCCATGTTCGGGTGTCCGAACAGCCCCATGAAGAATGTTGGGACGTCCTCGCTGAGTTCCACCTTGTAGTAATCGCCGAGCGGCGAGTATATCGCGCTGTCGGGGTTGGGGAAGTTGGCCGCGACCATCGTGGTGGCTTCCGCCAGGGCTTCCGAGTGGGAAGGCAGACGGGTTGCGCCGGCAAGAGCGCCGGCGTCCGCAGCCTTCTGCAGACTGGTCTTGACCCACACACCTCTTCCCCAGTCGAGCGCCAGGCCTGCCATGCCCAGGAGAATCGGGAGGGCCATGGCCACCATGATCAGGGCGTTACCCTTCTCCCGCCGGAACCTCGATCCGCCCTTTATGTTCAAATCCTTTGATTCGCGTTTCATGTTCAGTACTCCTTTGGAGCTTAAGGTGTTCCCGCTCCGGGAACCTGCTACTCGATCAGGAACTCCGCGACCGAATGAAGGTTGATGGTGGTAATGCTCTCGACCAGCCCTGCCAGCGGAGTAACGAGCTGGACGTTGGGCCGGTCGATCGATACGCGAATGCGGTTGTCGGGGGTCCGATCGGTGTTGTCGCCGATCGAGTCGCCGTTCGCGTCGAGCACATCGATGGTGATCATCTCGGTGGTGAGACCGAACGAGCTGTTCGCGATCATGCGAGCGATGATCTGCTCGTTCGACTCGCCGACAGCGCCGCGTCGCGCCCCCAGCCTCGTGACATTGTCCATCTGAATCTGCTGGTGGAGAATCCATCCGAAGTCGAACATCCCCAGGAACAGGATTATCAGTATGGGCGCCAGGAGGGCGAACTCGACGATGCTCTGACCGCGTTCGCGCCTTCGTCCTTTTATGTTCAGGACAATGAATCTGTTCATTGTCTTCCTCCATGCTTAGGATCAACAGGTTTCTGTACCGCCGCCCGGGTCCTCCTGCTAAAACATTCAGAGGGCCCGAATGGCTGACAGCCTGGAGCCCTCTAAGACCAAGCCGGGCTGCGTGCTTCCTAGTGGGCAGCCGGACCGTCTCAGTGAGACTCCTGGCTTTGCGACCCCGTCTCGCGACGGGTGTGCCTTTTTCCGCCGGACACATCCGGCTCGGGATGATTATACCATACTATTGCCGGTTCCGCAAGTCATAAGATAATATAGAAGGACACAAAAAGTGGTCCGCCGAGGGAGTCGGCGGACCGGTCCTGAAATGGGTTAGATGGCTTGAGGGAAATTCCCCGGCGGAGCTCAGGCCAGAATGTCCAGCAGGCTCTCCGATACCTCCCGGGCTACTCTCGCGACCGCTGCCCCGCTCGCGGCCGTCACCTTGGCCTCGTTGACCGACAGCGCCGCCTCCAGAATGTCGCCCTCCTGCACGGCCTCGACCGCCCTCAGAAGAAGCCTCTCGGCCTTCCGGAACGACTCGACGGCCGCCTGAAGGGCGGCGATTCCCGGCTGTATTGAGCCTGTATGCATAGGTAACTGCCCCCTTGCTCCGCGGCGAAGGGTTCTACGCATCAATTTCGGCATCTCAGGTGAGAACTTGAGTCTCCAGCCGGACTGGGGTAATCTGCCAACCTGCAATGCGCTGGGCCATACTCGCCACGGCAATGACTCTCATGATTGGAGGCGGATGCATGTCGCTGGTTCCGCCGTCTCAGGACGATACTCCCGCGCCGGTATATCGGATCCGGACCCCCTCGGGCGCCGCGCGCCCCGTCATGATCGCCCATCGCTGTGGGGCAGGGCTGGGTCCGGAGAACACGTGCGCGGCAGTGGTCCAGTCAAGCTTCTTCAGGCCGGATTTCTATGAGATCGACATCCGCCACACCGGGGACGGGGTCGCGGTCTGCTTCCACGACGAGACCCTGGAGAGGACCACAAACGCCGCAAAAATACTTGATCAGACCGCGTCGACTTCAACCGTCCTTGGGGAATTCACATACTCCCGGCTTCGGGGCCTCGACGCAGGCGGCTGGTTCGGCAGCACCTTCAGGGATGAGCCGATACCATCGCTCGAGACCATGCTGGACTGCGTGAATCCCTCGCCGCTCGCGATCGAGCTGAAGGAGCCGGACATCACCCCGGACCGGTGTTCGGCCATTGCGGCATTCCTCGAAGAGCGGGAGGATGATTCTTCAGTCGTCTTGAGCTTCCATAGGTCTGCATTGGAGAGATTCAGAGAGGCGGACCCGGCTCGGCGCACGTGCTATCTCGCACGGGACCTGGATGATTATGCGATCGAAGGTGGCCACGAGATTGTGGGCCTGGACGCGCCGGCCTGCACTGAGGAGGTCGTCGACACGATTCACGAGGCGGGAAAGGCTGTCTGGGTCTGGACCGTGAACGAGGGATACGAGCGCTTCATCGAGATGCGCGTGGACGGGATCGTCACCGACCACCCCGACCGCCTGAGGAAAGCGCTGCCCCCCAGCTAGAGGTAAGGTTGCCGGCAGTGAGGCACGCGCTCCTTGTGTAGCACGCGATTCCAGTGTAGCATGCGCTTCCAGCGCATGGTCTCTTCGTAGCACGCGCTTCGAGCGCGTGCCCTCTCACAAGACCGGCATCCTGCTCATTACTCCCGTCTCCACGAGCATGATGCTCGTGGGACGAAGACCCCATGCGCTGGAAGCGCATGCTACACTGGAAGCGCATGCTACACGGGTGTCGCGCATTTTCAGTTCGGGTGACATGCAGGACGAGGACGTCCGCTCGAAGCGGACGACACGATGCCCGACGTCTGGAAGACGTCGGCGCGTTCTGTGTTGGCCTTATTCGGAATGCACGGACCTAGTTGCCGAGGAACAGTCGGGCGATGTCGTGGTAGGTGATGAACAGCGCGAGGAGCATCAGCAGCAGGAATCCCGCGATATGAATCAGGTTCTCCATTCTTACTGTGACGACCGGCCGACGCAGGACCGCCTCGAAGAACATGAAAAGTATGCGGCCGCCGTCGAGGGCCGGGAACGGCAGCATGTTGAAGATCGCAAGGTTCACCGAGAGAAGGACCATTATGTTGACGAGATCCACCAGACCGCTCGATGCAGCCTGGTAGGTGATGGTTGCTATTCCCACCGGGCCGGCGAGATCATCTATCGACGCTTCGCCGGTGATCAGCATGCCCAGGGTCATGAAGATGAACCGGGTGACCTCCTGGACCTTCCTCTCACCCGCTATTAGGCTCGTAATCGGATCCGACGCGAAATACCTGGTCCGGAACCGGATCCCTGAGAAGAAGGCATTCAGACTTCGCAGCTCGGATGCCGGCGGAATCGGGAGGACATAGACCCGCTCTTCCCCGCCCGATATGCCGACTATCGAGACGCGCTTCCCGACGTTCTTCTCCAGCTCGAGAAAGGCCGTGATTCCGTTCGGTGTCAGCACTCCTTCGATCGACAGGATCTCGTCGCCCGACCGCATTCCGGACTGGGCAAGCCGATTTTCGGGCGGCAGCCTGACGAGAATCGGCAGGGATGCATCGTCCATGATCACCTGGATTCTTGAGAAAGCCGGATCCGGCTCCAGCCTTGCCCGGTGGGTTCTGCCGCCCCTCTCATACTCAACGATGGCGCTCCCGGGTCCCTGAGCCGGCCCCCCGGGCGTCTCAGATGTTGAGCCCTGCATGATGCCCGAGAGGATCACGTCCCCCACCCCGAGGCCAGCCTCGTCGGCTATCCCTCCACGGATGACGTCCGTGACCGCACCATCGCTGTCATGGAAAAACCCGAACATCGAATAGCTGTCGTGGCTGATCTCGCTGTCGAAGTACTCTATCTCGGTGATCGCCCGACGGTATCCGCGGAAGACCTTGAGCCGCATGATCCCGCTGCCGGCGTTGACCTCGAGGCGATGCGACGGGAACCTGATCCCGTCGACCTCGAGGATCATGTCTCCCGGAGCGAGGTCCGATCGATCGGCGGGGGAGCCGGGCCGAGCGTAGATGACGGTGCCGTCGTTCAGGTAGACAAAGCCGAGGCGGCAGAAGTGGCTGTCGACGAGACGAATGGGCTGGGGCACCACCGTCGCGTTGAACGACTCTGATCCCCGAATTCCCTTCACATGGAGCGATCCGCCGTTGGAGTAAACGATCGCGTGCCTCAGGTCGGTTGTGGATGACAGTCTCGCACCGTCGAGATGGGTGATTATGTCCCCGGTCATGAGGCCCGCGCCGGCCGCTGGACCGCCAGGGATCACGCCTCCAAGCTCGGCGGCCGGGAATCCGATCGTGAAGCCCATGATGAACACGACCAGCACCGCGACCAGAAGGTTGGCCGTGGAACCCGCAAGCGCGACCAGGAATCTGTGCTGGAGCGGGCGATTCACGAACGCCAGGGGATCGTCGGGCGGCGCTAAGGAATAGTCAGGGGGGACCTTCTTCGGCGACGCAGCCTCGGTCCGGGCTCCCGGCTTCACGGAGCGATCGCGCGATTTTCCGGCGGTCTGTTCCTCCGGGTCCTCGACGTCCATCCCGTAGATCTTGTTGAACCCGCCGATGGGGAACAGGTTGATCGAGTAGACCGTGTTGCCGCGCTTCCACGAAAGGAGGCGCTTCCCGAAGCCGATGCCGAACTCGTCCACCCTCATCCCGCACGCCCTGGCGACCAGAAAGTGCCCGAATTCATGAGCGATAACGAGGATGCTGAAAATCAGAACGACCGCGACAGCCGTGCCTGCCCAGCTAAGAACCTGCGAGATGCTCTGAACAATATGCACCGGAACTCCAACCACCCCGAGCGGCCTTCAGCGGTCCTCATTATACGTCCAAAGACCCCGTCTCAGCTTATTTGATGCCGTCCGCCCCTCCGGTTATAGCCTGGGATGCGCCGTTCCGCACATGCTCTCTGGCCCATTCGTCGGCTGATTTGACCGCGTCCTCGGTCGGCTCCGCGACCTCATGATCGTCCAGCGCCGCCCCAACCAGCCGCGTGATTGCCGTGAACCCGATGCGCTCCTCGAGGAAAAGCCGCACCGACTCCTCGTTCGCCCCGTTCAGAACCGCCGGCGCGGTCCCGCCGAGCCTCAGCGCGCGACGCGCCAGGTCCAGAGCAGGGAATCTCCCCGAGTCCGGCGGATAAAACTCCAGCCTGCCGACCTCGGTCAGATCGAGCCGCCGGACGCGGGTGGGGCGACGCTCGCCGCCGAGAAGGGCATACTGGATGGGCACCTCCATCGTCGGCATGCTCAGTTGAGCCAGAACGCTCCCGTCCTCGAACTCGACAAGCGAATGCACGATGCTTGAGGGATGAATCACCACCTCGATCTTCTCCAGGGGAAGGCCGAACAGGTAATGCGCCTCGATTATCTCCAGCCCCTTGTTCATGAGGGTTGCGGAGTCAATGGTGATTTTCGGGCCCATTTTCCAGGTCGGATGCGAAAGCGCCTCGCCGACGGTGAGGTCCTCGAAATCCGATGGATCGCGGTCCCAGAAGGGTCCCCCGGACGCCGTGAGGATGATCCTGGATATGTCCTTGCGGTCCAACCGCCCGCCCAGGCACTGGAAGATGGCCGAGTGCTCGCTGTCGACCGGCACCAGCGTGCCGCTACCCCGGTCCAGCAGGTCCCTGATGATCTCGCCGGCCATCACCAGGCTCTCTTTGTTGGCGAGGAGGACCTCGCGTCCGGCTCTGAGGGCCGTGAGTGTCGGGGCGAAGCCTGCGGAGCCAACCAGTGCGTTGAGGACCGATGACGCATCGGGGTGCAGGGCGGCTTTCTCAAGACCGTCGGCGTCGTCCACGATCTCAGGCGGATCGGGCATGCCCCGGATCAGCTTCTGAAGCTCGGCGACCTCAGCGGGCCCCTTGACCGACACGAGCGATGGACGATGCCTGCGAACCTGCTCCGAAAGCGTCTCGACGCTGGTGGAAGCGGCGAGAGATGCGATTCGGAGCCGATCCGGGTTTCGCTCGACCACCTCAAGAGCCTGTCTGCCGATGGATCCGGTCGAGCCAAGTACGGCAACTGTTTTCATGGAGTTAAACATCCGGGGCCGTTCGGGGCCGTCACGATGTTAGCACATGCATGCCCTTCATGCTACGCGCCGCGGTCCTTCTCGAGCGAAACGGATCGGGTCGAGCGGCGCTCGCGGAGCGCCGTAACTCCGCCGGTTGCGCGCAACCGGTTTTTGGTGCAATATTGCGGATCGGGTTTGGAGTTGCATGAGGTGTAATCGATGCCGACGCGCCGCGAGCGGGAACGTGAGGAGAGAAGAAAGTACATTCTCGAGAAGGCCCAGGTTCTCTTCGCGCAGAACGGGTATCTCGGCACGTCCATGGCGGAAATAGCCGAGGCGAGCGAGTTCGCGGTCGGCAGCCTGTATTCGTTCTTCAGGAGCAAGGAAGAGATTCTGGCGACGATATTCGAGTACCATGTCGAGCGCGTGATCGCCGAGGTGCAGCAGGTCCGAAGCGACGAGAAAATGGGGGCGCGAGGGAAGATCGAGGCGTGCCTGGAATCCCTCGTCCGGATCTACGTCGAGAACCAGGATTTTTTCAGGATATATGTGGCCGAGGCTCGGGGAGTGGAATGGGGAGTACGCACCGAGGTGGGGGAGTACATCCACAGGGGGAATGTCAGGTTCCTGGGTGTGCTCTCGGATATCTTCAAGGAAGCCATCGAAGAGGGCGTGGTTGATCCCGATCTGGACCCGGAGTTTCTGGCGCTTCTGCTGCGTCAGTTCGTGCATTCCACGGTGACTCATTTTCTCTACAGCAACCGCGGGCTGACGGTCGAGCAGTTGCTGGAGGTGACCAAGCGCATGATCTTCGAAGGAACCAGGCCCGGACAGGCCAAGGGAAACGCGGTCCTTTTCCCGGAATCCAGGACTTGACAAACCGCGTTTGATCGTTATAATGGTTTGTGGAACGGAGAGATTCTCCAACCATCGAAATACTGAGTTAGGCCTTTCCCTGCACTACCTCCTATACCCCCGCCGCCCGGCGGGGGCACTCTTTTTAGAGATTCCGGAAGCCTCCGGACGAGAAGGGCCGGCGGACGCGTGCGCCTTTTGAGAAGGCCATCGGGACGGCGAAGCTCCTGCTGAGCCGCGTGATTTGATTGACTCTCGGCTCGGCGGGAGCCTCGCCCTCCCGGAAAGCCGCAAGGCGCGTTAGTCGAGCAGTGTACCTGCCCCCCGCGACGCGGGGGGGATTAACGGGGGGGATGCAAGAGCCACTTTTTTGACAGCCCCGGGTGAGTCCGGTCGGGGGGTCTTGACAAGGTGCCGGGGATGCGTATAAAATCAAACTTGATTTGAGATAGGCCTTTCCCTGCACTACCTCCTGAAAAGCCCCCGTCGCCAGACGGGGGTTCCCTTATCTCTCCGGCCGTTTATAGCGCAGAAGCTGCGCCCGCGCTGCTGCGGAATCGGCGGCGGGTCCGCGGGGCAACAAAAAGGTCCCCGCGCAGGGGACCGTGCGGATAACCCTTGTGCGTCCACCTATGTCTACTCGCCGTCGTCCCCGATCGCCTCTGTCGGGCAGGACTCCTTGGCCTCCTGGCAGAGCTCTTCTTCCTCGGGCGAATCCGGCTGCTTCATGACATACGTGTGCCCCTCTTCCTCGTTGTGGCCGAAGTTATCCGGCGCGGTTTGCCTGCACACGTCGCAGTCGATGCAGGAGTCGTCTACGAAATACTTGCCGGGAACATTGTCCGGGAAGGAATTCGCTTTATCGGCCATTCTTGTGGGCCTCCTTGCTGGTTGTGTCGATCCTCAGGCGATCCGAGTCGCCGGTTTGGGCGCACATTCTAGCACCACCTCGGTATTCAGGCAACCGGGAAGGAAGGTTTTCGGACGCGCAGACGCAGGCGCTCCTGAGGATACTCTCGGGTGGCGCCCACAGCCGGAGTCCGCCGCAGCGGACGTAGGCTGTGGGTGATTGCGTTGGGGATTCATCAAGATGCGGGCTGGGGAGCCCGCGCTCCTGCAGGCGGGACGCATGCGCTCCTGGTCCCAGATCGACCGGGCTTACGGACCGACCTCCACCCAGCCGCCCGGGAAGTCCCCCCGTTCCACGTCCGGCAGGTTGATGAGGTAGAATCCGTAGCCTCGCAGCGCCGCCGTGAGCTCCTCCGCGGCGTTCAATATGCTGCCCGACGCTTCATTCGGATCGAGCGAAAGCTGATGGTCTAGGTACGCATCGATATTCGCGTCGCTCATGCCGAGCATGCGCGCCGCCGCGAGCTGCTCGGCCGAGAATCCCTCTTGCTCGAGCCTTTCCTGGCCCGCTCGGAAATCCTCGGGAGTGACGTAGATATCAATGACATCCTCCGCGCGAAGCACCGCGATGTAGGCGTCGAATAGATCCGCCACGCGGTACATTGCCCAGCCCGCCTCGCGCTCGAAATACACTTCCGCTTTGGCCTGCTCCCATGACCAATTCTGATCGCCCGCCATCGCCGCGCCGCCCTGCCTGTCGCCCGTGATCACCGCCGACTTCAGAAGCGATGCGAGCTCAAGCGATCCTTGCATCAGTGCGTTGAGCGCGGCCACTTTCTCCGGAGAGCCGTCCTGGGGGGATCGAAGCGGTGCGAAGGTGAATTGCTCCGGCTCCCAGACTTCGTCGTAGTTCGCGCTGGGCGGATCGCTGCTCAGGGCTCCGGTGCAGTAATCCCACAGCGTGATGGTGAACTCCAGAAGGCCGCCGAAAACCGCGTTCGGGATGGCGAAGCCGACCGAGTTCACGACATTGCCGATCGGCCCGTTCTGGATCCAGCTCAGCTTGTCGTTCATATCGTTAAATTTGTTGATGCCTTCCCGCGCGGTATGGGCAGGCGGGCGCTTGTTCGGATCGTACTCCGGGATTCGCGGATCGCTGCCCCATTCGGGGTCTTCGCTGGGCCGCGGATCGCGTCCGCCGAGCCGCTGACGTCCGCGGTTGCCCGGGTTCGCGGAGCCGTCGGACGGGTCAAGCGGGCGCCATCGGTCCCTCCAGTCGAATTCCGGAAGGTCCTTCGCCATCGCGACCCGGTCCTCGGGTAGCTTCATCAGGTTCACGCGTACGACCGCATCCATCCAGGCTTCCTTCGCCAGATCCTGCGCCATCGGAGCCATCTCCGAATCAGCTCCGCCGCCTCCCTGAACGACCGATTCGACCGCATGAGCGAACCGGCCAAGCTCGACAATCGTGCCTGTCCACTCCGCGTCGCCGCAGAGTCTCACAACTTCCGCCCGATGATCCGATGTCCAGCCGGATTGAACGAGGCGATCGATATCGAATCCCGTCCATGAAGTCTCGAGATTGCTCCACGGATCCGCCGGATCGAGGCAACTGAACCGCAGCGTCGATCCCTCGACCTCCAGCCGGTTCCCATGCTCATCCTCAACCGAAATGATGCTCCCGTCCTCCTCAGTCTCGACATCGCAGAGGTCGGGCACGACGATGTTGAGGTGATTCGAGGAATAGCCGCTCGGATCGTAGCGCACAAAATACCCGTCCGGATGGTACGACCACCTCGTTGCGGGTATCTCGCGATCCTCGCCGCTTGCAGGCGGATCGCCGGCCAGGACCGCTATCGCCTCCACCTCGTCGTACGACGCGAGCTCATCCGTCACGAGCCTGCGTATGTCGGCCTGCGACCGCATGACGCTCTCGACCACCGGAGGCACATCAACATAATTGAACACTTGCCCCATCAGGTCCTGCGGGATGATCCCGAACGCGCTCATGTTTATCTCGTCGATCTCGTCCTCCGTGAGCAGCAGACGCGCGATGCGCTGCTTCTCGGGGTCCATGTCGCTGAGGTCCGTCCGCGCAAGGACCGCCCAGATGAGGTACTGGATGTCCCGCTGCGGGATGTCGTAATGCTTCTCCGAGTTCGCCAGGATGTCATAGACAATATGCGACCATGGCCCCTTGAGCGGGGCCCAGAGATACCCGTCCCCGTGCCCCGGCCCGTACGTCCCCGCGTGGAGGCAGAAGCTCTCGATCGTGTACTCGTACTGACCCGGCATGAGAAGGTAGTTCCCGTCGGGATTGCGCGATAGCTCGCAGATGGGCATGAAGTCCATCTGCTCGACCACAGGCGCCGCGGGGTAGTTGTCGAGGAACGGCACCTCCGTCACCGCATCGTCCAGACTCGTCGTGACCGGCTCCTCCTCGTCCATGCTCAGGCCGAAGCCGGGCAGATTGTCGATGATGTAGCGGATATCGGCGAGCTCGTCGATGATATCGCCGACGTCAGGAATGTCCGGCGGCCTTGGAACGCCGAATCCTCCCTTGGCTTCCCCCGCCGCCCCCCTGCGCCCCGTCCCAGCTACCGCCACCAGTCCCAAAACCACAGTCACTACCGCCATACGTAGCGTCTTCGCTCCCATAGACTTGCACCTCTTCGCCTTACCAGACTTAATGAGGCATTCTAGCACAACCTCCGCCGACCCGTCCCATTCGCGTGGTCCGCGCAGCGCGGTTCCGGGTCACTGGATGATCACGGTGATTTCGACGGAGCAGCCGGTCGTCGCGCCGTGATTGTCCGTGACGAGCAGATTGACCGGCCCGGTGTAGCTTGCGGTGTAGTAGTGCGTCGGGTTGTCGGGCGGGCCGGTGTACGCATCGTCGACAGGCTCGCCGAAGACATGATCGCCGTCGAAATCCCATTCGAAGGTGAGCTCATCGCACGGATCAGGATCGTATGACTCAGTCGCATCGAACTCGATCGCTGCCGGTGATGGCCCACGGTAGGGCATCGGGGTCACGATTTGAAGCCTGCAGACCGGCGACGTGTTTGGAGCCGTCCATTTGAGAATTTCGCCGGTCCAGGGCAAGGTGAGATAAAGGGTGTCGCAATCGGAGGATGCCGCGAAATCCCCAAAAAGGGTCTCAGCCTCCGGGATTTCGAAGATCTCATATTCATGTGTTACGGTGTTCACACGAGCCACGCCGCGCCGGGCATTGCGGTCGATTGCCACCCACAGAATGTCTTCACCCGGTATTTTGTGCACGTATCGCGTTCCCGCCGCACCATTCAAACCAGGGAAAGCAAGGTCAAAGGCCACGGCATCTGTCGCCGTATCGAACACCCGGAGCGAGAACTCTGGATTGCCGGGCAGAGGGCTGGGGAAGGCGAGATACCGACCGTCATCCGACCAGTAGTCAGACACGACCGATATGAGTGCAACCACATCGTTCTTTCCCCATACACCATGGCCCACATAGTCCAGAGTCCACTCGTCCCAGATGTGCAGCACCGAACCATCCAGCTCGAGATTCTCTGGGTCGATCATCCGGAATTCATGCAACGTGTACAGCTTGTTAGAATATGCCGAATACAACACCGATGCAGGTACGGTCGAGACAATGCCTGTTCTGACAACGGTCAAGTCCGACGTCCTCACCTCAGTCAGCCTGCCTGACATTTGGTTCTCAGGTTGCACGGCAGCTTCCTCGCTTGATACGCCCTCAGGTTCAGGGAAAAGACTGTGTAAGACCCAGACCCTATTGTTCGAAGCATCCAAGAAAAGGTTGACCTCTCCCCCTTGAAGCTCGACTTCATCAAGCGATGCGTCGCTCAATCGCACACGCACAAGCCTGCACGGCCATTGGTTGCTCAGGACAAACAGATACTGATCGTCCGGGGTAATGGCCATGTAGGTAGGATCTGGAATGTGGAACCTACGCAGCTCATTCATCAAAGCCGCATTCAACTCTACGACTGCGTCATCCTCCATATATGATACGTATAGCAGCTCCTCGTCAGAATTGAGTGCGGCATCCAGGCATCCCGGACTGCCGAGCGAAGCTGTCATCGTCGCTGACCAGATTACCGCGGCGGCCGCGATTACCGCCCCAATAGCGACGATTGTTATCATAGTTGTATGTCGTACTTTCATTTCCCTGGCTCCCTCTCCGTGTCGGTTTTTGAAATACTACGCAGCACCATCTTCCCCAACAAGGATGTTTCTCCTTCAAGATCCATCGTATAGAAGGGTCAGCAGCAACCGCGCAGTCACTCCGCGCCTAGAACCCTTCTTGCCAGCTTGACGTTGCCTATTGAGAAGATGTCGACTCCGGGCGCGTCCGTTGCGTCTCTCAAATACGCAAGAATCTCTCTTGCGATCGTGATTCGCTCGTCCCTGTCGTTCTCGCAGTTGTGTATTCTCTCTTCCAGCGCGCCGGGCATGAAAATAGGGTCCTGCCCTTGCTTCTCATGTATGAACCCTATAGTGCTCTTGTCGGGAATGGGCACGCCGGCGATGACCGGTACGCGCTCTCCCAGATGGTCGTACAGGTCGCGGCAGAACGACTCATAGCTGTGCTGCGGATATTGCTCGATGCAGAACGGGTCGAAGCACATCTGGGTTATGAAATATTCCGCGCCGCATCGTCTCTTCTCTTTCACTGCATTGAACTCCTCTTTTCGGTCCCTGTACTGACTGATCACTGCGCCGATGCAGAAATCGGTCGGCTCGCACGTCTGCCCGCGTGGATCGATCCCGGCGTTCATGTTGTGGATGGTCTCCACAAGCTCGCACGCATACCTGTAGCCGCCGCCGGAGAATTCGCCATCGCCCCTCATGACCAAAAGGTTCCGCACGCCGAACTGCGCCGCGCTCTTGAGCCGGATGTAGGGCAGCTCCCTGATCTCGCCGAACTCGATGAGCGTTATGTGCGCGATGAAATCCGTCTCGATCGCTCCCCTCATGCCCAGCGAGGACGCGGCGTCGAGCGACGTTATGGCGTACGCCTCCTTCTTGGAAGTGAGGCTCACGAAGCGGGTGATTCCCTGGATCGAGTTGACGTAGCGTTCGAGCTTGTCGATATTGAGCTCCTTCGGCGGGAGCAGCTCGACGATTGTGACGAACTCGCCCTTGTCTATGCAGTCGATTACCTTCATCGCTCAGCCGAAGATGTAGTGCTTTCTGACCGGCTTGCGCACGTCCCACGTGCAGCTCATGCCCTCGGGGAAGGTGACGAGATCGCCTTTTCCGATCTTCACGGGCGTTCCGCCGTCGGGGGTCACCAGCACATCGCCCTCGAGGAAGTAGCACGTCTCCGGCTCGTCGTACGACCACGGGAATTCCGAGATCTCCTTCGTCCAGATCGGCCATTCCCTCACACCAAGCTCCTGCAGGCGCTCATCGGTTGCGTTGCGTTCGATCTTGATGTCTGCCATGGTTGTGCTCCTTTGATATGCCGGGTCGCGTGTCCCCGGCTACATGCTGTCTCAGAAGCCCGCGTTGTCATAATATGTTCACTTTGCGGGAGGGCGAGGCTCCTGCCGAGCCGAGAGGTGAGCGAATCGTGCGGCTCAGCGGGAGCTTCGCCCTCCCATTTAAGACAGCCTTATGAATTGCCGGGCTACGATGCGATCATTCCCTCCTTCTCGATCATCGCCAGGAAGGCGGAGACCACTTCGGGATGGAACTGCGATCCCGAGAAGCGTCTGAGCTCCGCCGACGCCTGCTCCGGCGTCATCGCGACGCGATACACCCTCGTGGACGTCATCGCGTCCCACGCGTCCGCGGCCTGGATTATGTAGCTCTCTATGGGAATCTCCTCGCCCTTGGTCGCGCGAGGATATCCCGATCCGTCGTAATGCTCCTGCGATGCGCCCAGGATCGCGAGCTCTTCCTCGAGGTAGCTGAGGCCGCGCACGATGTCCTCGGACAACTCCGCGTGATGCTTGATGTGCTCGTACTCGTCGTCCGTCAGACGTCCGGGCTTGAACAGGACGGCCTCGCGGATGCCGATCTTGCCGACATCGTGCAGCAGCGCCGCCGACTTGAGCATCATCAGTCGATCCTCGGAAAGGCTCATCTCGCGGCCGCACCTGACGGCGTACTCCGCCACCCTCTCGCTGTGGCCGCGGGTGTACTTGTCCTTCGCCTCGAGCGCGCGGACGAGCGCGTTGACTGTCTCGTGATACGCCGTCCTCAACTGGCGGACCGCGCGAACGTGGGCGATGCTGATAGCCGCGAGCGCGGCGAATGACTGCATGAGCCGGGCGTCGTCCTCTACGAACAGATGTTTCGCCGCGCGGCTGTCGAGATACACAACCCCGAGGCGCTGCTGGCCCTTGTTTGTCTCCGCGATCAGGGGAGCGACGAGCACCGAGCGAATGCGGAAGGCCTTCACGCTCTCGGCGTTGCAGAGGTCCGGATCGCTCTGCACGTCGGGATTCACGAGCACCTTGCCCTGGTCGAAAGCCATGCGCGCGATGGTGTTGCAGATTTCGAGCTCCTCGCCCCTCGGCACATTCGACTTCAGCTCGACTCCGGCGGGCTCGAGGACCTTCCTGATCTCGTTCCACATGAGAATGTAGCCGCGCTCGGCCCTGGTGAGACGGATGGCCTCGGCCAGGGTCGCCTCGAGCACGTCGATCGGGCTTGCCGCCTCGACCAGCTCCATGGCGCATTTCGCGACAATGTGCGCGCGGTCGCTGTGCTCGACCAGGTGCTCGATGGCGTGGCGCATACGCACCAGAAGAGCCCAGTCTACGGTCTTGTCGACACTTGCCGCAAGCTCATCGAGCGCAGCCAGCGCCTCCTCAGCGGGCTCAAGCGCCTTCATGGTGTCCTTGTGCGTGGAGCGGCTGTCGTTCATTCGTCGGTTTCTGTCGTCTCACGGAATCGGACTTCGGGCTGCGCGCAATAACGCAGCCACTGAGGATATCATACCAGCAACCTGCACATTTACTAAGCCGCGCACCGTTTCGGCATTCTTCGTAGCATACGCATCCTGCGCATGATTGCTACATCAAGACCCCGGAGCAACCTCCTCACGCACGCTCAGGATGAGCGTGTGACGAGGATTTCATGCGCAGGATGCGCATGCTACATGTCGCGCGGACAGAAACAAAACGTTCGCCGACGATAGAAACGACGGCGAACGGAGTATGGATTGCAGCGCAGAAAAAGCCGCATCGAGACGGGGGCGATGGCCTCCGGCTCAATACGGGATCATCGAGACGGTCATGCTTGCAGTGGCGGCCGCGTCATCGTGCGTCACATAAAGGTCGCCGGTGACTTCGTCGACATCCAGCCTGAATGCCACCCCCGGACGGAGCCAGATGGTCGGCGGAGTCGGGATCGGCATGCTGACCCCGACAAGCGTCGGAGCGGGCGGCGTCACCGCATACACCTCGACGAGCACGAGGCCTCCGATCTGGTCGGTCAGCAGCACTGCCAGCAGGTCCTCCGGCCAGACCGGCTTCGGGCTTCCGCTGAATCCGGAGAAGTTGGAGATGAACTCGCAGTCGACCGCGTACGCGGATGGATTGCCGCCCATGAAGGAGCCCATGGGTATTGTTGCGTAAGGGAGAAGCGGCGCAGGTCCGGGAGGGCCAAGACCGAAATCCATCTCGTAGATCTCGACATCCCTGTCGCCGTCGATCGTCGCGGCGAGGACCCACTTGTTGACGGGCGGCATGAGACTGCTCCCGTACAGGTTGTCGCTCGGGTCGTCGTCCACCGCGAGCGCATAATACGGCTCGGGAAACACCATCGCGCCTCCGGGGCAGGGTCCGCCGGGAAGGTTGTTAAAGAGGCCGGGCCCGGGTCCGGTAAGCAGCAGCGCAATCGGGGCGACGGTCGCGACTGAGCCGGGCGCGTCCACGGGAGTTCCGGCAGGCTGGATCCCCATCGACGGGAACATCATGATGTTAATCGGGTTCGGAGCCAGGGGTCCCGGAATCGGGCCGCCGCAACTGTTTATGATTCCGCCGAGGTCCTGAGCGAATAATCCATAGAGCGGGGCGCTCATGGGCGAGCTCGGGGAACCCATATCGAATCCCGCGGTCGCGTCGACCGCCACATCCGGCATTCCGGCTGCGGTCAGCGACGTGTAAAGGTCATTCAGATATGCGCCGCCGGCGAGGTAGTGAGAGAACGCCGACATATCAGGCACTCCCCATGCGGCGAGCTTGCCTGTGAGCTGGCTGTTCGTCATGAGGAACTCGCCCAGCGAGTTTCCGTCGAGATGAATCACTGACGGGATCATGTCGGGACCGCCCGGCCACAGCCGCGTCGTCAGCCATGTCCACGCCGGTGCCGCTCCGCTCTGAAACGGTGCCTTGTAATGCGCGAATCCCATCGCGTTTATGGGCAGACCCCCGACCAGCACGCCGATCTCATCCGCGATGACCATCTGTCCGGCGGCCCCGAGGCTCGGACCGGAGAGAACGGTGACCTCAGGATGCGCAAAGGGGACCGCGAACAGGGGCGCGTAGAACGAATCCCAGTAGCTCGCGCAACTGGCTACGCCTTGCAGCGAGGGCCATCCGGGGACGATCACCTGGTTGAACTTGCCTAGCGGTATCGGATCGGTGTAGGGCTGACTTGCGACATAGATCGTCAGAGGAGAAGGCGATGTGCCTGTCGCGTTGGGCGCCCCGGTCCCGTCATCGACCTGACACGATATCTCGTAGTAGCCCGGTCCGGTTATGTACGGCGCCGTGGAGAATTTGATCGTCAGGTCGCCGGGAGTGGGATCGCCGGCGATAGTGTAGCTATGCGGGCTCCCCTGCGGCACGACGCTCCACATGTAGGTGAGTGTCTGACCCGGATCGACCTCTGCGCCGGTGACATTGTAGGTGTGACTCGAATTGTCCCAGACAGGGGTGGGACCTGAGGGGGTCGTCACCGCGGGCCGGGTGTTGAGTCTGACGACAATGAGATGCAGGTCCAGGTCCGCAGGCGGCCAGCCGTCCGATACCAGGCAGGACACATCGTAGGTGCCGACCGGCAGAGTGGCGAAATTGAACGTGAGCGGATCGCCGCTGACAGGGCCTATGACGACTATCATGCTTACTGTGTCTGTGACGTTCCAGGTGTACGTGAGCGTATCCGGAGGATCGGTGTCGGAATCGGTGGCATTGGAATAGTAGCTCACCATCCCGAGGGTGCCGTCGCCGCTTGTGGGACCGGTTATGCCGGTGGAAGTCGGCGGAGTGTTGACCTCGAGGGCGCTGAGAAGCGGCTGAGCGGGCTTGCCGCACCCGGTGACGAAGCGGAGGTCGTACATGCCGGCGCTGACGCTCGAGAAGTCGAAATCAGCCTGAGCGGTAGTGGACGATAGCACCTGGACATTGGTGCCGACAACGCCGCCGGTATGCCCGCGGAACTCCGCCGCGAGCTGCGGACCGGACACGAAGTTTGTGCCGGTGATCTGCATGGCGGTCACAACGTCGTTCACGTTGACGGTCTGCCCGGTCGGGCCGGTGAGAGTCGGGGTGAGGCATGGATTGTAGCTCAGGACTGTCGCATTGAAACGCCTGAATGATGCAAGCGGCGCCGAGGCCGGGTACGGCGCTCCGAAACCGCTGTCATAGTCGGTCGGCGACGTGCTCTCCACGGTAATCAGGAACCCCACGGGTCCTGCTTGGTGCGGTGTGCACCCGGTAATGTCCGTGCTGAAAACCGACGAGATCGGGCCGCCCGGGGTGACCGTGGCGACAGAAGGGAGAACGTCGATGTAGCCGCCCGGAATCATCGTCCCGCCGGTGTCCTCGACCCATATGTGCGAGATTTCGCCGGGCACCCCTGCCGAATTCGCCGGCCCCTGCCAGTCGAGGACCTCGATCTGGACTCTCAGAGTGCCGCCGAAATCGCTCGAGTTCAGGTAGTAAAGATCGGTGCCGGCGGTGCTGATCCTGCCGGGTGTCGGCTCCTGGAGGTTGGCCTCGGGCGGGTAGTCATCCACGTCGGGATCCGGGAGGCTTGCGGGGTCGGGCTTGGCCCAGCTCGCAAGAATCGCGTACTGGAACCTTATGAACGGCTTGCCGCCGGACATCGGGAACTGTATCTCGTATTCCCGCGTTAGCGTGCTCCCCGCCTCGAAGCTCCCTCTTCCCGCGACATTCGCGGGATTCTGGTAGTAGTAGGAGACATCCTGGATCGGTCCGAGGTTCTCCGCGTAGTACTTGAATCCGTTGATGGTGCATGACGGCGTGAATCCCGGGATGCCCTTGGATCCCGGTGTGAAGCCCAGAAGCCCGCTTTGGGTGAACTCCGTCGCGTTCATCCATCGAGTGTACCCGTCGGCGTTGATGAGATACGCTTCCGTTCCATCACTAGCCGGATAGATCACCGACGGATCGCGTTGGCCGGTCAACGTTCCGTTGCCCATGAAAACGCCCATCACGTCAAAACCCCGAAGCTTTATGAGGCTCGGGAACGGATGCGTGAAGCTGATATTGAGATCGATCCTGCCCGTCGTCTTGAACTGTGACGCATCAACGATGGCCAGACCCAGGTTCGCCGCGTCTCCCAACGGCGGCTGCAGGAACATGGTCACGTTGAGCCTGAACGCCGCATCCCGTATCGGCACGACATCGATCTCTCCCGACTCGGGATCGATGGCTATGTCGTAATAGCCCCAGAGCATCCGGTTGTTCTGCGCGGGCGAGTGCGGTTGGACTCCGCCGGACGACGACGCGGTGATCTGCTGGTCGGGCGAGCCGGGCGCGATGGGATTCTCTCCCGATCCGCCGCAGCCGACCACAAGGAAGACAAGCATTAACCCCACCACTTGCACAAGAGAGAACCTGAAGGGGGTCATCGGGAACACCTCCGTTATTGGCGGGCGCTGCGCGCCGATCTTACGCGACCGGAGTGCGGCTCCTTCGGCCTGTCGGGGTAACCCTCCGCTCTCCCATCCAGGCCGCAGCCCGCCTGTATAGTGACTCATTATAGCACTTTATTCTACTCAAACCAAGAGACTTTGCTCATTCGTCCCGGACGCATCGACTACCCGGGTGCCGGGCACAGACTGAGGGCGACGAAGTCGCGCGTGTCTGTGCCCGATATTCCACTCTCACGGGTGCCGGGCTCAGACTGAGCGCGACGAAGTCGCGCGTGTCTGTGCCCGATCCTAAACCTTGATCCAAGCCTCGCAAAAATCAATTCGCCGATGCACCCTGCCGCTTCGTGCCTGGCGCATCGATAATCTGATCCAGCAGCCTCGAAAGCCCCGGGCATCTCTCCCCGGCCATCCGCCTTGCCTGCTCCACGAGCGACGGATCGGCGCCGCCCTGCGCAAGCGCCTCGATTATCGGGACAAGCTCGCATGCCGGGTCGTCCGGGTACAGAAGCTCCAGCCGTTTCAGCGAAGCCAACGGATTGCGCCAGTCTGCGCGAGGTCTGAGCGAGATATCGTCCAGATGCCCCTCCTCCCCGATCGACAGGTTCACGATGTCAGTGTCGGACACCTTGCGACGAGCTTGTATCGGCATTCTCTTCACGAGCCCGATCGGCGCCCAGAGGAGCGTCTCAAGGAGTATTCTCCCGGTGACTTCACCGAAGTCCTTCTCGACGCGGGCGCGTCGGATGTGGAGCCTTGCGTGAAGCGCCCAGAGCCTGATGACGGTGCGGAAGCGCATGTTCTTCATGATGGTCCGATACAGATTCCGCTGGATCAGGTGGTACTTGAAGAAAAGCGGCTTGTCCCTGGTTGTGAGGGAGTGATGGTGCCACGCGACAGCGTCGGGCTCGTAGACTATCCGATACCCGAGGATGTTGGCGCGATAGCACCAGTCGATGTCCTCGTAGTACATGAAATATCCTGCGTCGAGAGACCCGACACCGCCCTGCGATATCGGCCTGAACGCGTCCCTTCTCGCCAGGAACGCCGCGAAACATCCTCCCATGGGCCTGTCCGACCGATCGTACTGCCCGATGTCGATCTGCCCGACACCGCGGTTGTACGCGAGCATCAGGCCGTTGACCAGCGTGCCGGTATTATCGATCACAGCGCCCGTACCTCTCGTGGCATGCCTTGTGGCATGCCTTGTGGCATGCGCTTCCAGCGCATGATGCGGCGGGTCCCCCGGACCTCGTCCGGGCCAGTCCTTGTCGCCCCCCGGCGGGTAGAAGAGCGTCTTCCCGGCGATGCCGACTACATCTTTCTCGCTCGATTCCAGCCTGGCGAGGGCAGCTTCCACGTATCCCGGCTCATAGACGATGTCGAAGTTCGAGATGAGCACGTAAGGCGTGTCGGTCAGCTTGAGCGCAAGGTTGATCGCACCGCCGAAACCGTGATTCCTCTCGAAAGCCAGGACGGCGCAGTCATCGGCCTTGAAGGAGGAGGCGACGCCGTGGGAGGGATCGGACGCGCTGAGATTGTCGGCGATGACTAATTTTGGCCTCGGCGTCTGGACGCGAAGAGACCTGAGACACGCATCAAGCACGCTCGCGTCCGGCGCGTAAGTGACAACGATCGCTGTTACCGGAGAGTCGCCGCTCACGAAGATATCATGCGCTGGAAGCGCATGCCACGAAGATATCATGCGCTGGAAGCGCATGCTACTTCTATCCCCACCGCCGCCGCAGAATCTCCTCGAAGTACGTCTCGAACTCATTCGCGCATTTCATCCAGTTGAACAGCTTCGCCCAGTCGGCCCCCTCTTTTCCGGCTTGCTCCCGGGAGTCCTTATCCTCGATAAGCCGCCCGAGCTTTTCCCGGAGCTCTTTCCGTCCGCTCACGAGAAACCCGCTCACGCCGTCATTGACCACTTCCGGATGGGCCGCCAGGCGGTACCCGATCACCGGCTTGCCGAAATACTGCGCCTCCAGAATCGGAAGATCGAATCCCTCCCATCTGCTCGCGGTCACATATAAGTCGCAGCCGCAGAAAACCTGCCTCATGCGCCAGTCAGGATGATTCAGCAGCGGCAGAATCCCCGATTCCCTGCACAGCTTTGCGTCCTTCTCGGTGCCCAGCCCGACCATGACAAACCTGAAGTTGGAGTATTCCGACCTGAGCCTCGGCACGAGATCGAAAAGCTCCGCTGTGCCCTTGTACGGCTGATCGACGGGATTTATCCGACCGACATACAATCCCACGACATCGTCATCCCCGAAGCCGTGGGCGTTGCGGAACTCCCGCCTGAGCTCATCTCTGCCGCGACGGTCTACGGGCACCTCCCTGGGCTTGTCCGGCCTTCTCGGGTCGGGCTCCAGCAGGGGTTGGGGGAAGAGCTTGTCATGGTCGGGATGGAGAGGATCGTAGTGCTCGACTCCGTGATAGATCGGCCTGGTCTTGCGCCTGACGTGCGGCGGAAGAGCCCTCCGGGTGAATGCGGAATTCGACACAAGCGCGTCGGCGGCGGGATGGTAGATGTAATACTGAGTCAGGCGCATGTAGGCCCACATCATTTTCTTGCGCCAGGAGAATCCCGTCGTCGGGACGATCCCGAACTCGTAGTTCACAACCGGTTTTTTCAGGAAGAGGGGGTAATAGAAATATGGCTGGGTGGCGATGAGATAGATGTCGTTGGGTTGCTTGTTGAAATAGCCGATATACCTCCGCGCGCGCCATTCGAAGCGGGGGAAGAAGCGATGCGGAACGACGGGGGCGTGTATCAGCTCGTACGGCGCGCGAGCAAACGAGCCGTCATGATTCGCGGTGTAGAGCCGGACCTCGTGGCCCAGGGACGTGAGCGCGCTCGCGGTGAGATGGAGAGTCAGGTCAACTCCCCAGCCGAGGCGCATCCATGATGTGATAATGCCGATTCTCATCCGGGCCGATCCTGCTGAGGCCGATTATACCGTTTCCCCCGGACCGGTGCAGGTGCGATCAGGTGGGCCGTGTGGTGTCCAGGCCTAAGACGCGCGGCTTGAGGTATACTCGTTTCCGCTGCGTCCAATCATGAGTGACAAGGAGGCTGCACGCGATGCTTGTGTCGTTCAGCATGATTCCCCTCGACAAGGGCGCTCATTTCTCGCCGTACGTCGCCCGCATCCTGAAGCTCGTGAAGGAAAGCGGGCTTCCGCATCAGCTCACACCCATGGCGACGATAATCGAAGGCGAGTGGGATGACATCTTCGATCTGATAGACAGGTGCCGTCTCGAGCTCAGGAAGGATTCCGAAAGAGTGAGCATCAAGATATGGGTTGACGACAAGGCGGGCGCCACAGATATGCTTCACAGGAAAGTGGACTCGGTCTTCGAGAAGCTGGACGAATAGCGCCTGCGCCTTCTTCCAGCGATCGGCCTCCTCCGGCGCCGAATGCGGTTCCAGCGTCCGTTCCCAGCGCGGCCTATGATAGAATGAATGTGCACGATGGTTGGTTCTCGTGCATTGATCGCGTTTCTCGGCATAGACTCTGTCTCTCGAGGTCCTGACCCATGCGAATGAAAAGCCTGCCCATTCTGCTGATCATCCTGCTCGCACTCGGCTCGTGCTCGGGCCCGACGGACCGTCACGGCCTGTCGGGAAGCTCCTCGCGCTCCCCGCTCATGCCCGGTCTGCATCTGAGCAGCCAACTGTCCGGCGAGAGTGGAGGCGGTCATCAGCTGCTGGGCTACTGGGAGCTCGTATTCGACTTCGATGCCGAGACCGCCGAGGCGATACCTCTGAGGCTTACCGAGGGCCATTTCAACGTGCGGAAATTCCTCGAGCAGGGACCGTGTACCACGTGCCTGAGCCTCCTGAATTTCTCAAAGCAGCCCGACAACACGTTCTACATCGATGTCCAGTTCGACCATCCGTTCCCCGGGCTCGATCAGTTCAGCGGATTCGACGTGAGGGGCATCGCAATCTTCAACGGAAACTACATCTTTCCCGGCAGCGGCCTGGTGATCAGCGATCGCACGCTGGGCGACATGGAGCTTCTGAATGCGGACGGCTACACGACGCTGTTCAATCCGGTCGACTTCCCGCCCGGCTCGAATCTTCCCATCCTCACCTACACCAAGGGAGTCGCCGCGACCCCGCTGTCGGCGCCGGCCACCCTGAACGGCTACAAGTGCTACTTCCCCGACGCGCCGCGGCGGCTTTTCAGATCGGGCGAGACCGACGTACAGACCTACCACATCGCACGCCCGGCGGGGACTTTGCTGCGCGTCGGATACGCGGTGGATGCAAGCTGGGAGCCGCCCAAGACAAAGCCCGTCATCGATCCCCTGACTGATTTCGGGCCGAATGCGAATTGCCTCGAAGCCTACACTCTCAGCATCAGCATCGGCTCGGGCCTGATGCCCGGCTGCGGCTTCGCGCCGTACCAGATCGATGTCTACGATCACCAGGGTCACGACACGATTGACAGATTGGCTATCGAGGCGCCGGACCTGATGAACGGGCTTCTGGTCAATAACTCGGGCGCAGACATGGGGGATTTCACCCGGTTCACCGGGACTATCCCGAATGCGCTCAAGGTGGGAGAGGGTGAATTTCGGGTCCTGATCGGAGCGATTGACAAATTCGCCGATCCTTTCCTCGGGCCGCTGATAGCGTACGCAATCACTACCGCGAGAGTCGAGCTGGTGCCGATCGAGTACGACCACCATTGGCGTAAGCACGGCAAGACGCTGGACAACAACAATCACAATCCGTACGAAACCCAGATCAGCACCACCCTGACCGAGGTCTGGCGCCATCAGTTCGATGGAGGGGTGGGATCGACCTTCGACTCCACGCCGACGATCGGCGACTTTGCGGTCTATGTGGTGGCCGATGTCCCGTACGAGCAGAAGATCTGGGCGCTCGATCTCGAGACGGGGGAGCCCATCTGGGACAATTTCATCAAGTTCGTGCCCGATCCGATGATCTATCGCAGCACCCCGACCGTCGGCAACTGCGAGGTGTATGTGGGTGGATCATCGCTGTTCTGCTTCAACAGCGAGGATGGGGAGGAGATATGGACCGCCGACTTTCTGGACGCGGAGTTCATCCAGGGCGGACCGGTGGTGGTGGATGATATCGTGGTTGCGTGGGGCAGCAACAATTACCTTCTCGCGTTCGATGCATGGAACGGCGATTACATCTGGGACTACACGAACGGGGAGACCATAGGCAATCCGAGCACTCCGGCGGTTGACAACGGGGTGGTCTACGCGGGCGACATGCTCGGGAACGCATTCGCGGTGGATCTCTATACCGGCGAAGAGATCTGGAAAGAGCAGTTCGCCCAGGGCGGGCCGATCATGGGCAACAGGATTCTCGCCTCACCTGTGCTGGCCGGAGGGCTGGTGTGGTTCGGGTCGTTCAACTGTCACCTGTACGGTCTGAATCCCGCGGACGGCTCAGTCGATGTTGAAGTCCCCCTGAATGACCAGATTCCGTGGGCTTCGCCGGCATTCGATGGGAACTACCTCTATCTGCCGCTCTGCTACGATCCGCCGTACTGGCAGTTCTTCATGGGGCCGTTCCGCGTCCTGGCGATAACCACAGCGGGCGACATCGCGTGGGAATTCCCCGGTACCGATGTGGAGGCCTTCTTCTCATCACCGGTTGTCGCCAACGGGATCGTGTGGGTCCCCTCCGATGCCGGTGTGATCTACATGCTCGACCCGCTGACCGGCAATCCCGTCGGACCCGGCCAGTACGTCCTCGACAATCCTGTCACAGGAGGGATGAGCATCCAGGACGGGAGGCTATACACAGTCGACTCGGGCGGCATCGTCTACTGCCTCAAAACCCCGTAATCACTCCGATTGGGCTTCACAGTGATTCATTCATGGTGGCCGTCAGTACAGGCTAGCCGTCACAACGCTTGACAACTTAGAGATCGCAGGATGGCCGTCACAAGCGGAGCGAAGCGTAGCTTGTGGCGGTCTCCAAATTGTCAAGCCATGTAGCATGCGCTTCCAGCGCATGGATTCTTCGTAGCATGCACATCCTGTGCATGCTCCGCGTTCAGCGGTTTGCTTGCCCGGAGGGCCGACTTCCAGTCGGCCGTACGGAGGACATCCTGTCCTCGCTCCCACCTGCCGCACCCCTGTCCTGTCGGCGCGCTCAAACCCTCAATTTCGGCCCGTTGGAATACTCTCTCCTGCCCGAACAGTGCTTCTTCTTGACTGCCATGGATGGAGGGCCGCATGCGGGAGGGCGAGGCTCCCGCCGAGCCGCGCGTTGACCGAATCATGCGGCTCAGCGGGAGCTTCGCCCTCCCGATTCATGCCCGAGCGACATCTTGACTTCCTGGGAGGTCCCGCGCTTCGGGACAGCCTCTGCAGGACCGGTACCGGAAAAGGAGGAGGACGCCCGTGGGGGCGTCCTCCCATGTCAGCCTATAGTCCTTGTCAGAGAAGCTGGCTGATCGCGGCCTCAAGCTGGCTCGTGCCGCCGGTGAACGCGCCGATCTTGGAGTACCTGCAGCGGCCGTCGCGGTCGAACAGGAAGTGCTGGGGAATGCCGCCGGAGCCGCCGTTGAATCCCCTGAGCTGCTCGAAGTACGAACCGCTGTTGTCCATCGCCCAGTACGTGCAGGCGTAGTCGTGGGAATTGATGAAATTCATCGCCTCCGCTTCGGACTCCTGCAGGTTCAGGAAAATCTGGTTATAGCCCGGATTGCCGCTGAACTTGTTGAATACCCCGGTGAGATCAGGCATCTCCTGGACGCAGTAGGGGCACCATGTGGCCCAGATGTTGATGTAGCAGACTTCACCCATGAAATCGGTGGCCATGTGGAGGGTGGCGGCAGGATGGATGGACGGGAGTGTCCCTTCCGGAATCATGCCTCCGGTGGAACCCTGGATGACCGCGAGGTTGGTGCTCCACAGTTTGCCCTGCTGGCTTGCCTGCCCACCCTTGTCGTCGACGACGGTGACGGTGATGGTCTGGGCGCCGGTGGTGCTGGACGAAGGCTTCCAGAATATGTAGTTACCGTTCTGACCCTGGAACGTACCGCTGCTGGCCTGAAAATTGTATCCGAGCGGGTCGCCGTTGGGATCGATGGCGTCTACGGTGATCTTGACCTTCTCGTTCTGCGCACCGTTGGCCGTGGTGCGATCCGTCGTGATGTTTTGGATTATCGGATCATCATTGGGTCCGCCGGTGGTCTGCTGTACGGGCACGGGGATCTGGCCCCAGCCCATGTGGCCGGAGGTGTCGAACGCCATCACGTTGACCATGTGCACGCCGATCGAGACATACGTAGGCGCGGTGAATGAGGCCGATCCGTAGATCCAGTCACCCGGAGCCCCGTCGTTGTGCTGCCCGTCATCAAACATCTTGGTCTGCGGGCTGCCTCCGAACGTCATGAGGTCGGCGATGATGGATTCCGGATTGAGGTCGCCCTGATGGTCCCAGATCCTGGCCCTGAGGAACGTCGTCGAGAATCCGTTGTTGACCACCGCATCCGAGTAGCCGTTCTCGATCAGCGGCTCGTCCGTGTATCCCGGGTAGCTCGCATCGATGATGTAAGTCAGTGCGTGCCACTTCTCTCCCGGCGGGAAGTAGAACTCGAACATCCGGCCATGGACCTCGTAGGCCCCGAATGTCCGCTCAGGGTCGACATTGATGGCCCTGAACTGCATGGGGCTTCCCCACACCGAAGTCATGCCGTCAGGATTTAGGAGGAATTTCTGACCACCCGGATTGGTGATGACGCCGCGCACATCGTACCCGGTAAACGCAGTAGGATTGACGAACGCCATCTGCACATAAAACTTCAGGGTGGCCGGATTGTAGGAGAAATCAACGACGCTGATGCACGTCTCACACTTGGGTGGCGTGATTGCGCCGGTGACATTGAGGTGGGCTTCGGCCTGGCGATTCCACACGATCTGCGCGGTCCCGCTCTCCAGATCGAAGACCAGGTCAAAAACCCCCCACGCAACGTGGTTCTCGGGATTGCCGGCCTGCGCCGAGAGGTCAGGCACCGCCGGCTGTGTCGGCGCCCCTCCTCGGGCACATGCCAGAGCGATCATTGCCCCAAGAACGAGAAGAAATACCAATAGATACCTAGACATGACGTGTCCTCCACGTTCAACTGTGTTCTCTCCAATGCATCAAAGACAAATGCCAGACGGGAATTGCGCCCGCTGGCGCGCGCCATTGATGCACCGAAGGCGATCCATTCCGCACGGTCCGGATAGACCGTATACATTATAGGACCCGCCCATGGGCAGGTCAACAAAATCAACGCCATTCCCGACAGATAACTTAACTAAAGTCACATCATTTTTCAAGATGCAACCGGGACATTTCGCTGAAAATCGGGCCGTGGTCTAGTCCCGCCCGGCCAGTTGCGACCCAGCCTGAAAATCCTACATTCACGAGCAGCTAATCCAGCAATCGTACCCGGCCATCTCTCGTGACAGCGGCTATGAAAGGCCTGGGATGCTCGGATAAGAATTTGAACATTCGCCGGCGAGCCTTGGCGAAAACCTCGCCCATCTCCTCTCCTGTCAAATTGCCCGATGTAAGTATGAATGCAGCTACGCCGGCATCAACCAGCGCGTTACGCTCGATCATGCGTTTTCTGATGGATTTATCCTTGGACAGGACGATCCAGCCGCGCTTTCCAACCTCTGCCAACCACTCAGTGTCTGACGCGTCTTCGGGGAAGTGGTCATCGTGGATTTCGATCCGAAAGCCGTGGCTCGATAGAATACCCGGAACCTTCCTGCTTCCCAGTGCCCGATCTATGAAAAAGACCGGAACGTCAGGCTGCCAGCCGCCGGTATTCGCAGCGCAACGCCTCTTCGATTTCTCGCGCCGTCCTTCCATAATCGTTCGAGAGTGCCTTTATGGACTCGCCGGCCTCGAAACGCTCCGCAACTATGGACGTGGGGATACCGGAGCCTGTGATTACCGGTCTTCCGTAGGAGACCATGGGATCGATTACGACCAGACGGGTATCGGCGGTAGGCGGGTCGGTGGTGTATGGGTAAAGACGCACTGCGATCTTACGGTCATCCCGCTCTATTCTCCTCAGGTATTTTTCGAGTAGTTCCCGCATCGCCAGTTGACCGCTCTGACTGACAATCTCAAGCTTTCGAGACACTTCGACAAAAATGTGTATCCCATCAGTCTGAAACCAGTAATCCGCCAGGGGGTGGGGTGACGGATGCTCGAGTTGCAGGTAGTCGAGTGCCTGACGCACTTTGGGCATCGATATCCCGTGTTTCTTACGCAGCGCACTGAGAACGTGAGCTTCCACGAGATTGTAGAAAGAGAGCAGATTCGGGTTATTCCCCGCAATGTTGACAAGCGGCTTGGAGGGTATAGGGCCTGACTTGGCTGGAAATGAGTAACCCAGTAGCCAGCGTCTGAGCGTATTCAATGGGATGCGAAGGTAATGTGCCGCCTCCGTGAGGGTATACGTAGGAGTCTCTCTGATATCCTCTTTCATGGCTTCGACGATCCTCCTATTGAACGCATCGATAGTATAGCACATCCTCGGCTGAGTATGATTTCACTCGGAAGCCCGCTGCAAAAATGCCTAACAGCCAGGCATTATTTCAAAGAGGGTCACTGCTCCCCGGCACGCTCGCTGGTGACGTTCCGTCGGGCCTCCCGGATCGTCTCGATCACGTCCGCCGGCTCGAAGGACGGCATGAAGCAGATATCATCCACGCAGATGTACGCTGCGGCCTGCTCCATCGCGCCGTAGCCCTTCTTCTCAATCAGCTCCTTGTCACGCTCGGGATCGAGAATCTGCGCGACGATCCTCGGGTCCCATCCGAGCATCGAAGCGCCGAGCAGGGCCTTCCCCGCCTCATCCCCGATCGAGGCAACTACCCCGACATGTATGCACTTCGAGTGAACCACCTCATGAGCGAATGCCAGCCTGGTACCCAGGGATTCGGGAAAGGCGGCGGCGTACGCGGCCGCGTGCTCCGTGATGTAGTCCGCCGACTGGCGCGGCTTCTCGTCCTCGGCCAGCCAGCCGTACTGATGCAGCGCCACCGCCAAATCCGGAAGCATCGGCATCATCCGCGGATCGAACCACTCCTCCGCACGCTCCGGATCGAATGTGGCGGCAATGTCGCCGGCCTTTTCAAGCAAGGCGACGTCCGCGGTTCGCTGATACGCCTCGTTCAGAAGATCGAGAAGATACACCCGATCCTGGAAGCTCATGTCGCGCGGGTCTCCCGCTCTGGCTAGCAGCTCGAAGACTACGTTCGGGATCGATGAATCGGCGAAATCCCCGACGGTGATTCCCGGACTGATCTCCGTCCCCGCGACCTCAGCGTCCATGTCCCCGATCCTCAGCAGCCAGGAGACCATCCTCGCATTCACCCATACGATATCCCTGGGCCCGTACATCGGATCGCCCAGCCTTAACCACACGTCGGCTGTCGGCCTCGACTCATCGTTCAGATACACCGAGCCCGTCCCGAAAGTGCCACGGATGTCGAGATAGGCGGGGAATCCGCCGCCCAGCCCCCCTGATTCCAGCACGATCATTCCCCGCAGCCCGCCGAGCACGCTCGCGGGATTCGCGGGCCATTCAACGCCCAGGTCGACAGCGGCCGCGATCGCCTCCAGGTTCCTGATCAGGTCGACAGCCCATCCCGATCGCGGCACAAAAGCGTCGTCCGGCATCCACACCACCTGTTCGCTCGATTCTCCCAGGTACGGCCTCCATGACGCGGCTCGAGCCTTCAGTTGCTCCATAATCCCGGCCTCATCTGCCAGGGTTACCGCCACGAAGAGAATCTCATCCGGATACAGCCCGCTCCCCTCGCGCAGTTCGGCTTTCAGCGCGTTCAATCGCCCTTTCGCGAACTCATCCGCATCCACCTCGGCGCGAGGGATCGTCCGCGAAGGTATCTCGTCCCATCGCGCTTCCCGAAACGACAGGATTCGCTCCGTTGCGGCCGGATTCTGGAGAGGAAGGACTTCCTGATGCAGCGGGAAGGACAGAAGCTGGTTGCCGGCCCAACTGTCGAGGACACCCAGCTCATCGGAAGTCGCATCCGGTGAGGGAATGAGGACAAATATCGCGGGTGGAGGATCGTCGCCAAGCAGCATCTGTGCCGTCGACGGGTCCTGCCACCAGTCAATCTCCCACGCCACGAATTCATCCGCGATCTTCCGTCCCCACATGTCCTCGACGAAAAGGCCCCCTTCCAGCGTGCCCGTAAGGTCCGAGTCATAGCGGCTCACGTAGCATAAAACGGCCTTGCCCGAGCTTCGAGCCTCGGCGAGCACCGCCTGCCTTTCGCCTGTCGCGTGCCATTGGATGGGGCTTGCCAGGCGCGATTGGGGGGTCGGATGCGCATCGTCCCATGCGAACGGCGGCGGCTCCTCGGGTTGTGGCGCGGGCTGCGTGCGCGTCTTGCAGCCGGCGGGGGCAAAAAGCGCCCCGATGAGCAGGATCATGGTGAGTGATGAGAACGCAAATCCACGAATTCCGGACGAAGTCTGCTGCATATGCTTGCTCCAGATGCTTGTAAAGGAACTTCAGCGGAGTGTAGTATACGGACTCATGGCGGGGAAAGGAATACCCCGGTTTCACTCGTGATCTGCTCCTGAAAATATCGACCACATCGCCGGGTTAACGAGTAATGACAATACCTGACCACAGCGCGGAGATTGTCACCATTCCAGACATATCGCTGGAGGCCGCGGTTCGCAGGGCGATCGGAATCCCCGACGGCCCGATCACCCGCTCAAAGCTGGGGGGGCTTGCGTTCCTCGAGATGGAGAACGCCGGCATCGGGACCCTGGAAGGGCTGGAGCATTGCGCGGGTCTCTACTCCCTGTCGCTCTCCGGATGCTCTCTTCGCGACCTGCGCCCGCTGGCCGGGCTTGTCGACCTGACCGCCCTCGTTCTCACTCGGAACACAATATCCGACCTCTCTCCTCTGAGCGGCCTGGCACAGCTTAAACGTCTCGATCTCGACGAGAACGATATTTCGGACCTGACCCCGCTCGGCGAGCTTCATGATCTCACCGCGCTATCGGCTGCTGAAAACCGGATCGGGGATATCTCGCCTCTCTTGAAGCTCACCGGGCTTGAGCGCCTTTTCATCTCGTGGAATCGCATAGTCGATCTCTCTCCGTTGGCCGGCCTCGAGAATCTCAGGATCGCGCATCTCTATCAGAATTCCATCGAGGACATTTCTCCGCTCTTGGAATTGCGCGGACTGCAGAGGGGTGGTGAGATCGACCTGAGAGGGAATCCCCTGAGTCAGCAAGCGCTGCAAGAGCACATCCCGGCGCTTGTCAGGACGGGAGTGAGAGTCCGGTACTAGCGTGGTGTCTTCTAAAAGAGGGTACCAAGAACGTGCCGACGTCTTCCAGATGTGCAGACGTCTTCCAGACGTCGGTCATCGTGACGTCTGCTTCAAGCAGACGTCCTCATGTCACCCGAATCAACAACGCGCGATCCCTGTGTAGCATGCGCTTCCAGCGCATGAGGTCTTCGTCCCACGAGCATCATGCTCGTGGAGACGGGAGTGATGAGCAGGATGCGGATTCTGTGCGAGGGCACGCGCTCGAAGCGCGTGCCACGAAGAGATCATGCGCTGGAAGCGCATGCTACATTAGACGCGCATGCTACATTGGTGCATTCTAAGAGAGGGGAATAAGAACGCGCCAACGTCTTCCAGACATCGGAAAAGGGGACAGTGACCTATTGATTTTGATTTATGCTCTTCCCTTTTCCCTGTAAACTATCATCCTGCTTTTTTCTACACTCGGGTGCCGGCGACAGGCTGAGCGCAAGCGTGCCTGTCGCCGATCTCACCTCGCCCTCAGCCGGAACTCCCGAACAAGTGGATGGCCATGCTGCTTCTTGAAGACGATCCGCGAAGACATTAACACACGAAGACACGCGAAGACTGATGCCTACCAGCCTATCGCGTGGCCCGTCGGACTGGTCGAGCAGGTTCCCCCGCTGATCGTGCCGCGGTCAGTGTCGATGAAGACAGCCATCATCCGTACAGGCTTCATGTCGGTCTGAATCTGGTGGCCCCGCTTTTCAAGCTCTTCCAGCACCTCATCCGGAAAGCCCGGCTCCATCAGAACTCGTCCCGGATGCGCGTCGCGGGGATAGAACGACTCCGGTACATGCTGTGGTCGCAGGTGCGGGCTGTCGAGCGCGCGCTGCAGGTCCATCCCGAAGTCGACGAAATTCAGGAAGAACTGCAGCGTCCACTGATCCTGCGAGTCGCCGCCGGGCGTGCCGAACGCCAGGTACGGCTTCCCGCCCCTGGTCACAATCGTCGGAGTGAGCGTCGTCCGCGGACGCTTCCTCGGCGCGAGCGCATTCGGCCTGCTCGGGTTCAGGTAGAACATCTGGGCTCTCGTGCCCAGCGCGAATCCGAGACCTTTGATGACAGGCGACGAGTGAATCCAGCCGCCGCTCGATGTCGCGGAGATCATGTTGCCGGAGATGTCGGCCGCGACAAGCTGAGTCGTGTCGCCGGAGCCCGAACCGGTTTTCCCCGATCGTTTCGCGGCTTCGGTCGCTTTCATTCCGCGACGGTTGTCGGCGCGAACATCGAAGTAGTCGCAGTCCGCGATCTCGATCCCGGCATCGCCCCGACGGAAATCCATCGACGCCTTCGGGCCGATCAGCTCGCGCCGCGATTTCGCATACTCAGCCGAAAGAAGAACGTCGAGCGGAACCTTATCGAACAGCGGGTCCCCGTAGTACGCCTCCCGGTCCGCAAACGCGAGCTTTGCGCACTCGATCAGAGTGTGCAGGAATTCCGGCGAGCGCGCCGGATCATCGCCCATGGACTTGAGATCATAGCCGCCCAGAATCGCCAACTGCTGCAGGAAAACCGGACCCTGCGACCACGGCGGACACTTGTGAACCTCCAGACCCCGGTAACTGATCGAGATCGGATCCTCGACCGTCGCGCGCCACTCGGCGAAATCGTCGTACGCCAGCAGACCTCTGTGCGCCGCTCCACTCGCGTCCAGAACGGGATTTCCTGAGATGAAATCGATAATCTTCTCCGTGATTTCGCCTGCGTAAAATGCGTCGGCGCCCGCCTCGATCCCCGCGATTCTTCCCTTCCCTCTCGCCGATTCCTCGGCGGCGCAGATCGTCCTCAATGTCTCGGCGAAATCAGGATTACGGATGATCTCGCCGACATCCGGCACTCTTCCTCCCGGCAGATAGACATCGGCGGTGGACGGGTATCGATCTTTAAACCACGCGGCATGTTCCGCAAGGTATTCACGGAGACTCGCGTACACCGGAAATCCGCTCTCGGCGAGCTCTATCGCCGGTTCGAGGACTTGCGTGAAGGTCATCGTCCCGAATCTCGCGAGCGCCGTCGCCCATGTGCCCACCACCGCAGGCACACACGCTGGGATATACCCGTCGCCCGGTATGAGATCGATTCCGTTCTCGCGGCACCAGTCGATTGTCAGGGCTTTCGGCGACCATCCCTGCCCGCAGATAACGAAGGTCCTTCTCTCTTTCGCCGAATAGATCATAATCGGGACCTCGCCGCCGATCCCGTTCTGGTTCGGCTCGACGATGTTGAGGCAGAAATTCATCGCGGCGGCGGCATCGATCGCGTTGCTGCCTCTCTCCATGATTCTGAATCCCGCCGCGGTCGCGAGGTAATGCCCTGAGGCCACCACTCCCCGAGTACCCATCACTGTCGTTCCGTGCGCGAATGGTCTCACGAGTCCTCACCGTCGATTAATCGGACGTTGACTTCTCCGAAAACGGCCGATCGAACATTCTAGCGAACAAACCGCCGACTGGGAAATGCGTTCAGTGGTGAGGGCAACCCGCCAGATGCTCGCTGTGTCACCAATCATGGTAGAATTCAGACTGATACTCTCTCTCGTGCGGGCCGGTGGCGCCTACAAGCGCGTCCTCGCGCTTGTAGGTGTCTCACATTATCGTCCCACTCCCGGACGCGTGGCGTCCACATGACAGTCTTCGACCATGTGGACCTTGTACACCCTCGCATGCGAGACGACAAACGGAACTCATGGCCAGATTCAAGAAAGCCGAAAACACAATCACGATCGACGTGCAAGGCATGCACTGCGCGAGCTGTGTCGCGCGGGTGGAGAAGGCCCTCCAGAAGGTGGAGGGCGTCGAGGGTGCGTCGGTGAACCTCGCGACCGGCCAGGCGGTTGTCACACTTGAATCCGAAAAGACACCAACCGATCCGCTGATCAAGGCGGTCGAGGATACCGGCTACAAGGCCAGGCTGGCGCCGGCGTTCGACGAGGAATCGCTCGGGGCCGACCGGCAGGCCGAGCTCGACGGGCTCAAGAATCGCGCGATAGTCGCTATCATCATCGCCGTCGTCGTGATCCTCTTCACTATGGACATAGTGGCGATGGCGATCCCGCCGATCGGAGCCATCCCGCAGATCGCGCGGAACTGGATCGGGCTCGTCCTGACGGCGGTGGCGATGGCCTGGGCGGGACAGCAGTTTTACATCATCGCGTGGCGCTCGCTTCTGAAGGGCGTCGCCGAGATGAACACGCTCGTTGCGGTCGGGACACTCGCCGCGTTCATTTATTCGGCCCTCGCGACTGTTGCTCCGAGCCTTCTGGGGGACGATCCGTCCACGATTCACGTTTATTACGATTCCGCCGCGACCATCGTCGCGTTGATCCTCCTGGGCCGCTATTTCGAAGGACAGGCGAAACATCGCGCCGGCGACGCTGTCCGTGCACTTATGGACCTCCGCCCCAAAAAAGCGTTCAGGCTCGCCAACGGAAAAGAAGAGGAAGTACCGGTCGCGGCGCTCAACATCGGCGACATCGTGCGCGTGAAGCCCGGAGGGCAGGTTGCCGCTGACGGGGTCGTGATCAGCGGCGCATCGACGATCGACGAAAGCCTCCTCACCGGCGAGAGTGAGCCGGTCGACAAGAAGCCCGGCGACTTTGTCCGCGCGGGGACCATCAACGCGACGGGCACGCTCGATTTCCGCGTTGAGCAGGCCGGCGCCGAGACCGTCCTCGGCCAGATAATCCAGGCTACGCGAGATGCGCAAGCCCTCAAGCCCCAGATCGCGCGGACGGTCGACCGCGTCGCGTCCATCTTCGTGCCGATAGTGATCGCGATCGCCATTGCCGCTGCCGTCTTCTGGAGCGTCGCTCCCAGACCCGCCGGACTTGAGAGTCTGAACATCCCGCTGATCACGTTCATTTCCGTGCTCATCATCGCCTGCCCGTGCGCGCTCGGACTCGCGACACCCACCGCGATCCTGGTCGCCAGCGGTGTCGGGGCGCGTAACGGGATTCTCATCAAGGATGGCCCCGCGCTCGAGATCGCAGGATGGCTCGGCACAATCGTCCTCGACAAGACCGGCACCATCACCGAAGGACGTCCCTCCGTCACGAACGTGCTCGCCGTCGAGGAATTCACCGAAGAGGACGTGCTCCGCTACGCCGCGAGTGTCGAGCAGTTCTCCGAGCATCCCGCAGCGATCGCCATCATGTCCGAAGCCGAAAAACGCGGCATCAAGCCCGCCAAAGCGGAGGATTTCCTCGCCGAGGTCGGACTCGGCGTCAGGGCGAAGGTCGGCGGAAGCTGGGTGCGGATCGGGTCCGAGACGATGCTCGAAGTCGAGGAGATCGAGCTGATCGACGAGCTCTCGTCGCGCGCCGATCTCATGGCGACCGAGGCCAAAACCCCCCTGTTCGTCGTCCGCGGAAAGCACCTCATCGGGCTCATCGGCATGGCCGACAAGATCAAGCCCGACGCCGATACCGCCATCACCCGCCTCGGCGCTCTCGGACTCAAGCCCGTCCTGTGCACCGGCGACCAGGAGAAAGTTGCACGATCCGTCGCTGCGGCGGTCGGTATCAAGCGCGTCAAGAGCGAGATCGGCCCGCAGGACAAAGCCGCGATTGTCCAGCGCCTGAAACGCGAGGGCAAGGAAGGGCGGACCTACGTGGCGATGGTCGGCGACGGGATCAACGACGCGGTCGCGCTCACCGAGGCCGACATCGGCATGGCCATGGGCACCGGCAGCGATGTCGCGCTCCAGGCCGGCGATTTCGTCCTCGCCCACGGCGACCTCAGGAGCGTCGTCGCCGCGATCGAGCTCTCGCGCGCCACCATGAGCACCATCAACTCGAACCTCTTTCTCGCATTTATCTATAACGTTATCGCTATCCCGCTCGCCGCCGGTGTCCTCATCCCGTCGATGGGCGCCCACGGCCTCCTGAACCCTATGATCGCCGCAGCCGCCATGTCCCTCAGCTCAATAAGCGTTGTGACCAACTCCCTCCGCCTCAACTCCTTCAGGTCGTCGCTATGATTTTGTGCCGTCCACATGCGAGTCTTCGAGCATGTGGACATAGTCATTATACCCGGTGGCGCCTACAATCCGCCTCAGGCGGATTGTAGGTGTCTCGTATTATCGCGCGACTTCTACCATCCCGCCCTTCGCGTTAACAACTACGACTCATAATATGACACCGCCACAACCTGCGTCCGCCGCGACGGACCCCGCTTGACTTCCACCAGCTTCGCTCGACTGCCTGCCACAAGCTCACTCGAGCCGACCTCGTCGCACCCACCCGACCCGCCACCCCCACCAACGACTTGCCATCCGCGACAGCCCCGCTCCCCCTCACCCTGTCCCCGCCACCCCGGCTCTTGTATAATTGAATCCCATGAGCGAGAACATAGAATGGTATCAGCCTCCCATAAAGGCCAACGATGGACTGGTTGTCGTTCTCGACGCTATGGGTGTTAGAGACCTGGACATTGAGCAAACCAAGAACTTTCTGGCGCACTTCCATGCTTGGCTAACAATCGCGGACGTATTTATGGACGCGAGCTGCCGGGAAGAGAATCCACTAGAAACGACAAACCAGAGCCTTTATCGTCCAGAGATCGTTGTCTGTCAGGACACAATATTCATCACCTGGAATGTGATCGATCCTGCAGATTACACAGCCCTGGCAATCAAGCTCGGAGCCATGCTCTTAAAGTCTCTGGTTCACGCCCTGAACTGGAAGCTCCTGTTCCGTGGTGCGATCTCAGCTGGATCCTTTATCAGCCATGGGATAGGTATTCCCTCGCGGAGCTCGAATGAACGCAAATTCAAGGTTGTGGTTGGACCTGCAGTCCGTGACGCATGGAACTGGCATGACAGGGCCGAGTGGATGGGTGTTGTAGCCACGCCCTCCATGGGCTTCAAACTCAGCTCCGAGCACGAGCGACGCGTAGTCAAGTCCGAGCCTCTCTTTGAGGAGTTTGTTAGGTATCAGGTTCCGCTGAAAGGCGATAAGAAATCGGAGATGTGGTGTGTAGCTTGGCCACGGGAACTCATCGGTGCCCACCGCGATGAGGCCAGATTGCGGCTGCTTCGATACATGGAGGGATTTGAGATTCTACCAGGAACCGAGAACAAGTACTCAAACACCCTCCAGTTCTTCGAGAAAGTCTGGTCTCCCCCGGAGCCTACCCCTGCGCCCCCTCCACGATCCTGATCTCCTCCTCCGTCAGCTCATATAGGCATATTGGGCTATCATAATCCTGGCAAAGGAATTGCCTGGCTACGATGCTTTTCGTTTCAGGAACATCGTTGCCTTTCCGTATAGGTCACCTTCCAGTCCGCTGAGTTCGTGCTCTATGTCCTCAAGATCTCCACACTTGCTCGTCCAGCGTCCAGAGGGCAACTGGCGAGCCATATGCTGTGGTTCGCCGTCATGGTCAACATAGAGAGCGACTTTCTCACATCCCTTTTCTAGATCGGAAGTCGCGCACACCTCGTATCCAAGAAAAGCCCGAAGAACCTCCATAAACTCCTGGACAGATGCGTCGTTCTCTGGTTCTCTGGGCCAGTATCCGGTGTTGGGCCACCACCATATCATTCTGTTCTTGACGTTGGCAGCCCAAGCTATGCAGTTGTACTCCTCATCCTCTTCACTTTTGACCTCGTACGCGGTCGAGCGTAAATTCGGGAAGTCCCTCTCAAGTCTTGGACTCTTCATCTAGCCAGCCTCGCTGCTTGCCGAGCCGAATCCAGGCTTCAGCCATTCTGCTTATGTCACCCTTTTCTTCAGGTTTAACCGGATCCTCACCCGTTATGAAGGTCAAAGCCTGAAACCAGTGGCTCGGTCTTCGCTGCAGTTCCCGCAGAATCACGGGAACCACCGGCATCCCCATACCCACGATCCTCAGGTAATGAAAGTTCATGACTTTCTTTGTCGCGGATGAGAAAGCGCCAGTCTCATCACGCCACTTCTCCGAAAGCTCTCGAAACCGTTCCTCCAACACTTGTTGCTTCTCACTCTCGCTTTTCCACACAATCACAGAAGACTCAGATGACATAAAAGGCTCTTTGAGCCAGTCATGTAATTCTCGTGATCCGCAAAATGATTTGCCCTCTGCTATCGGATCGGAGGTGTCCCGCCAGCATTTGGCCTCATCTGAGCATTTCTCTGGAGCCTGTCCTTCTAGATGGGGTTCATCGTGAAGGGAAATGACCGAGTATACCCTGCGCGAATCCAGCGCACGATACTTGGCGGCTTTGGAGAACGCTTCTTTGTAGGCCGGGTCCCAAGAGGAGTTCAATTCCCTTAGAGTCACGCGACTTGTTGCAGGCATAGGCTATTCTCCCTCCGGTTCTTCCATTGGAATAATTCTGACATCCTTAGCTTTGGATTCAGCGTCGATCACTTGAAGCTTCTTCTCAGCTCGCTCCAAATGCCCTTTCAATAGCGATACATCATTATTATCCATTGCCACATGTATTTCCTTTTCGTCTGTTCCCTCCAAGCATCTAAGAATGAGAGTGTGGAAGGTAATGAAGCCTTGGATGATCTCAGCCGGATCATCAAAAATCGGCCGCAAATCAGTAACTACCCTTGCTCCACAGAGGACCAGAGGCTGCTCCCAAAGCAACTCGGTCGCCTTTGCTCCCAGCCCTAAAGCCCCCTGAGGGTCAAGCAAATCAGCCAAAATCTGTTGCCTTTTCTCCCACTCTGCTCTGTCTTCCTGACTCCATGTTTGTTTAGAGAACTGCTCAAGACTGGCGTGTAGAGCAGCTATGAACTCGTGAAGATTAAGCTCGAATCTGCGTTTGACTAACGTTAAACGCCATAAGAACCTGACTAGGCTGTCAACCTGCTCGAACTCCAGATCAACAGCCTTGGCCAGATCCCTTGACAGGCTGCTGACGTCCAATCTCGGCTTCTCGCCTCTGAGAAAAGCAGCTGCGCGATTCAGCTGCTCGATATCTGTCTCGACAATCTGCTTGAAGTACCGAACCTCGTCTGATGGGATCCTAAAGGGCAGCCGAGTACCGTCAGATGGGACAAAGGCCAGTTGACTCTCACTCATCGGTGCTCCCCGAGCGGCTTCCTAGGAATCAAAGCACTGTGATTATGCCACATGGTTTTGACGCCGTCAATTTTCGCTGGGCGCGATCCTCAGAACAAACTGGGCGCCGGATGTATCTAGTCTAGTCGAAGCAACTGAACAGATCAAATGTAGCGCTCATCTGCTATACTGGAATTCATGACCGAGACGCTTGAGAGGAGCGCGGTTCCTGAGTCGCGGCCGTTTCGCATCAGGGTCGCGACGGTCGATGACGCCGAGGACCTGGTCGAGTACCTCGAGGTGATACTCGCGGACCCCAGGGCGTCGATCGCCGATCTGGACGAGATGATGCTCGACCTTCCCCACCAGCGTGAGCACCTGAGAAGAATCCAGGCCAGGGCGGGCGCGCTCGCGCTGATCGCGGAGCATGGGGGCGAGATTATCGGGTTCCTGACGATGGAGCCGGGTCGAAGGCGCAAGGTCAGCCACACCGCGGAGGTGGGGATGAGCGTGAGGGAGGACTGGCGGGGGATGGGGGTCGGCAGGGGGCTTATCGCGCGGGCGGAGAAGTGGGCCCGGTCCACCGGGCGGATTCGCAAAATCTGCCTGAACGTCTTCTCCGAGAACACTACCGCGCTGAGTCTGTACCGGAAGGCGGGGTTTGTGATCGAGGGACGATTGAGGGACCAGGTGATGATCGACGGTAAGTGCCAGGACCTTGTGCTGATGGGCAAGATGCTGGATGATTTCGCAGGGTATGAGGGGGAGGAGTAGCGGGCGGCGCCGAGGAGGGTCCAGCAGGACCGAAAAAGCCGATTTGCAGGAGTGTTACCTTTGTAATGAGGCGCTGGTTACCTCCTGCGTCACTTTCGCTTAATCGCTCCAAATCCCCGATATTTCGTCAATTTAAAAACCAGCTATTCATATGATTTGAAGCTTCTCGCAAATCCGGCCGTCTGCCGGCTGTGCCAAGAGTCGCGCCAGGATGCGCTGGACTTTTGATTTGCTGCGAGTTGTAATGATGCAATCATTATGTTCTCCATTATGATGATTTGAAGGGATTAGTGGCCATAATAGCTCTATCGCGATAAAAACGTCGGTTTCATTATAGCGGTAACCTCCCAGTGCGGCATTCCTTCGTTGAATGTATTCACCCACAGCCTACGCTTCGCTCCGGCTGTGGGCGCGACCCGCCGGAGCGCATGCGTCTCGCCTGAAGGAGCGGGGACTGTCCGGTCCGCATCGTGGCGACAGAATGCAGGCGGGAGGTCCGGGTGATCGATCGCCCGGCTTGCGGGATTTTTTTCGAAAAAAATCCCGAGAAACAGGTCAAAGAGGTCAAGCCGAGCCGGATGATATTGTGAAGCCAGGGACAGGGCTGGATTTTAGATATTCCGGCCCAGGCTTCAAGACCGAACGGAAGATACCAGGGACAGAGCGCAGGTATCACGTTCGTAAGCGCAGAGGTATGGTCATGAGTGGCACTCCCAATTCCCCGCAGGGGAACCTGGGTCAGCATTTGAGAGCGGCACGCGACTGGCTTGCGCGAGCGGAGGCGCAGTTTGCCGACGGTCAGGAAGTGCTTGCCGCCGCGACGCTTATGCTGGCCAACGCAGAACTTAAGTTGCTTGTAGAGGGTGTGGCGTCGGGAGCCGCGGCGGAAAAATACGTGCCGCGGTCTCGCGTTTTCAGGATCGCTCCACTGGCGCGGACGCTTCTGGGGGCCGCGTCGCTCGCGGCGTGCTTTGCTTTCGGCATGGCCCTCGGGCGAGCATGGACGACGCCGTCGGCGATCCCGCAGCCGGGTGAGACTCTGAGCGCGGTCGTTCAGATCGCGCAGGCTCCAGAGATTCCCGAAGCAGAGGCGATAAGACCCGAAGTCGTTGCCGAGGAACCGTCGGAACCGCTGCTGGAAGAGACGCAGGAAGTCGGCGAGGAGGCGGTCCCGGTAGCTGAGACTCCGCCGGCTCCGAGACCCGCTCCCCGCACACGGCCCCAGTCGCGACCCGCGGAAGCCGCCCGGCCCGTCGACATCTCGGCTCCTGAGCTGCATCCGGAGGCGGGCGCGCCCGTCGAGCCGCAGCCGGTTGAACCCGTCGAAGCGGTCGAAGCTCAGCCGCCCTCGAGCGAGATAAGCATCGCGGAGGTCGCGCTGAGGACGATCCAGGCGCTGTCACAACGCCTGATGCACGGAGAGCTTGAATAGCCGATGGGAGGCCGCTTCGGGTGGAACGCCAGGCGCGAAAAATGCTAAGCTTCCCGATCAAATTTCAGCGCCGGGGACAGGTTGCTGTCGCCGGTAGTTTGGTCTGTCTTGAGGACAGGCCCGGATTGGGGAAGGAAGGATGACTAATCGCAACCCTCTGCTGACTGCACTGATTGTTGTTACCCTCGGTATGTTCCTGCTCCCTCCTCCGCTCGCCGCGCAGGAGGAGGAACTGACGATCACCGGAATCGAGATCCGCGGCAACGAGGTGATAGCTGACCGGGACATTCTGGCGGTGATGACCGGTCGGGCGGGCGACACCTTCAGCCTTAACACTCTCTCCGCTGATCTCGCGGCGATCGAGGACCTCGGATGGTTCGCGGCCGAGCCCGAGTACATCCTCGAGCCGTTCGAGAACGGGGTGAAGATTGTCATTGTACTCATCGAAAACCCGCCGTACGTGGGCGTGTCGATAGCCCAGGTCGGTCCGGGCATCTATCCACCCGGCGACCTGTCGCTCCTGTTCCACATGGAGGAAGGCCAGCTCATAAACAATGACAACGTGACGCGCGGGCTGCAGGCCATCGAGCGGAAGTACCGCGAGGGGGGCTACACGGCGGCGACGATCACGGATATCGAGGTGGGCGAGGACGGGATCGTGCGCGTGACGATCAATGAGGGCGTGATCGCGGACATCATCGTGCAGGGCAACACGAAGACCCGCACACACGTGATCACCCGGGAGCTGAACACGAAAGTCGGAGACGTGTTCAACGCCACCATTTTCCGCCGCGACCTCGAGAGAATCTACAACCTGCAGCTGTTCGAGGATATACAGCCGGCGTTCGAGCTGAATGAAAATCGCGAGGTGGTGCTTTATGTCAACGTCGTGGAAGCGAGGACGGGCCAGATAGGCGTGGGCGCCGGGTATTCGTCCAACGACGGCTTCCTGGGCACTCTCAGCTACTCCGAAAGGAACTTCCGGGGCCTGGGACAAAGGCTGACCGCGCTCGGGCAGATGGGAGGTCCGAGCCCGGAGTTCAATGTCAGCTTCTACAGCCCTGTCATCGACAAGCAGCGGACCAGCTTCTCCATTGAGGGATTCGTGTGGAACGAGAGCGACCGAATTCGTGATGAGGAAGACCCCGAGAAGGTCACACGCTTCGAGATGGAGCGGACGGGCGGATCGGTCGGATTTGTGAGGCCGATGTCGGAGAATGTGTCGCTGAGCCTCAGCCTCAAGTTCCTGGACGGGTCGGTGACTTTTCTGGATGACGAAGGGAACCCGCTTCCACCGGAGGAGATACCGGAGCTGACGGAAAATGAGTGGGTCAACAGGGGGCTGATAGACGGGACATCGAACTCGCTCACGACGCGCCTGGCGTACGACACGCGCGATTTCACGCTCGATCCGTCGACGGGGCTTGTCGCCAGCGTTCAGACGAGCATGATAGGGCATCTGCTGGGCGGGGATTTCGATGCTTTCAAATACGAGTTCGAGCTCAGGGACTATATTCCACTGACGGCGCCGCCTGAGGATATCAGCGAGCTTTCGCCTACACGCCATCGGCGAAATCAAGTGCTGGCTTTCAGAGTGCTCTATGGCACTTCGAGCGGGGATCTTCCGCTGATCGAGAGGTACGAGATCGGCGGACAGTATTCCGTGAGAGGCGCGACTGAGACCGCGCAGGCCGGCGATGAGGCGATCCTTTTCAACACCGAGTACCGTTTCCCGCTCGGCGGCAACCTCGGTGGGGCGGTGTTTTTCGATGCGGGCACGGCCGCGGAGCCTGGGTCCAACCTTGACTTCGACAACATGGTGACGACAGTGGGGCTCGGGGTCCGCTACCGAATCTCGTTCTTCGGAATCGCCCCGCTGAGGCTGGATTACGGCTACGATTTCGATGAGCAGGAGGGTCGGATAGTCTTCGGATTCGGACATCTGTTCTGAGCGGGTCCGGGGACGCTCGAGGATGCGGGCGATCAAGAGAAATAGCGCGACCGGCATGAGGCAGGCCATCGGTCCCGCAACCATCGGGCTCTTCGCTCTGCTTCTTGCCGTCGCAGCGGCGTTGCCGCAGTCTGCGTACGCCGAGAATGCGGTGGACGTACGCATCGAGAGTGTGCCTCCTATGCCCGCGGCAGTGAGAACCGAGTTGGAGGACATTTTCAGCGACACGCTGGCGCAGGTGCTTTTCGAGGGCGACGGGGCCGAGCAGATGAGGACTCTCGACGGAGGGCAAATTGCTGAGGCGATAAGGACCGGAATAAACATAGTGATCGAGCCGAGGGGCTACTCCGTCGCGGCGCTGGACCTCCAACTCGATCTGATCCCGGTGCCGGCGAATTTCCTGGTCCATCCGGTGGGCTGGACATCGGAAGACCCTCACGCGGTGGCGGACGTGGCGGCGGTGCTCGCACCGGACATGCTCGATCCGTTCTGGATCGACCGGCTGACCAACCGCCTGCGCGAGAACGAGGCCCGCGTCCTGCAGGCTTACCGGGAGCACCTCCTCGGGCTTCCGGCTGAGGCGGTCGACAGCGAATGGGCTCTCGACCTCGTGACGCCCGGACTGATCGAGGGCGATCCGGCATCGGACATCTTCCCTGGCTTCGCGGTCACTCGGACGATCGATCTCGGCAGAACGGCAAGAGTGACTATCATGCTCGCGCCCGAGCTCGACCTGATCGAGCTGGTCCGCCCGCGGATGTACTCCTTCACCCTGTACAACATAATTCTCGATCGATTTCGGGAGGTCCTTCTCGCCGAGGCGGACTTCATCGAGGGAATGCCCCGGTCGGAGATCGACGCGGCGGCGGATGAGATTGAGTCGCGGCTGGAAGAAGCGCTGACGGAGGACGTGCTGGCCGACCAGTTCAGGGCCTATGCTTCCGTCACCGTCCAGACGCTTCCCGATACGCCGGTTGTGATGGTGGACGCACTGGTTGAGAGCCGGACATTCGATCTCCGGCTCGAGACGTTTGTGGATTTCGGGAATGAGTCCAAGGACTCGTCGGAGGTGCAGGCGAGGTTCGGGTTTCTCATTGCAAGAGGCATTGAGGCATTCGTGAACCTGAACTATTTTACCAACGACAGCACGCTGGAGACTGATCTCGCCCTGGGTCTGAGGCCGACAAGGGGCACGTTCGCGGCGATCGCCTACGATCTTGAGAGAGAGGGACCGAAGTACTTCTTCGAGCAGGAGATCAGCCCGGGGTTTCATTTTCGCGGGGAGATTTTCCAGGACGATGCGCTCAACGAGCTTGGGGTGACGTATCAGTTTCAGCAGTACCTCTCGGCGGGGATGTACACGAACGGAGACAACGAATACTGGATGAGGGCGATATTCGCCCTGTGACCTCTCCCCCTGCCCCCTCTCGAGTTGGGATCGGGAGGGGGGTGCGGGAGTCAACATTAGAAGAGACACCTCCAAGCTGCGCTTGGAGGCGGCACGAAGACAGTAAGACAGGAGAACAGAATGAGATATCTCAGATCAATGCTATCTACGGGTCTGGTGGCCGCGCTTGTGGCGGCGGGAGTGGCGGCCGGGATGGTGATCGCGCCGGTGAAGGCGCAGTCCACGTACGCATCGATAGGCTATGTGGACGTTCAGGAAGCGCTCGCCGCGCATCCTCAACTGCAGGGCGTTCTGACGCAGATCCAGAACTTCCGGGACGCGAAAATCGCGGAGCTCTCGCAGTATGGAGACTACGACACTCTCACCGCCGAGCAGCGCAACCAGATGATGGAAGACGTCTATCGCATCCAGGATGAGGTCGACGCGGAGCGCCAGCGCCTCACCGAGCCGCTCATCCAGGATGTGATCGACGCCACCACCGAGATCGGGCAGGAATCCGGAATCGAGGTCATTCTCGAAGCCGGCTCGGTGATGTGGGGCGGGCTGGACCTGACCCCCTTGATAATCCAGCGAATCGGGGCAACGTGATCTCAAGTGAAGCCGGGTCGCCTGATAGCACGGATCATCCTGTACGCGATTCTCCTCGCGGCGGTCGCCGCCACCTATGTCGCGCTGAACGTGCTGCGGACGCCGGCGCCGCCCATGCCGGGCGACGAGCTGGAGGCGTTCGCCGCATCCCTTGCGGAGCGGACAGGGGGGGTCCTGGCCGCGCGTCTGGAGGCCCTGGACCGCATCCAGGCTCTCGGTGAACCGGAGCCGGGGCCGAAGCCGATGTATGCGGCCGATAGAGGTCTGGGATACGAAGCGGCGAAGGATGCGGCGTCGAGGATTCTCGAAGAAAGGGTGGGCGTGATTGAGGCGCCGTTGCATGCCGGGGGGCTTCTCCCGCCGGGCGAGCTCGATGAGACTCTGAATGCCGCCGACCGCCTCTACAAGGAGAGAGCGACGGAAGGGACAGCGATGCAGGAGCTGATATTCAGGGACGCCATGATGGCCGAGTCGCCCGACTACATCCGCTGGCTCGGCTACAACATGCTTACGGGCACGCTCGGAAGGGACGTCATTCGCTACAGGGTGAAGGAGAGCCTTCAACTGCATGAGACCAAGTCAACTCTTTATCGGACTGAAACAGATACTATTAGGAACAGGCTGGACGCGTCCAGGAGCGACGCCAGGAACCTGGCGGCCGCCGCCGTTTCGGAACTTGACAGCCGCTACGATGCGCTGATAGCGGAGCTTGTGAGCCGCACAATCGAGAGCTCAGCAAATGGCGGAGCCGAGCCTGCGCGCGCCGGGATCGCCGTTCTTGATGACCTGAGAGCGCGGCTGTACGCCTTCGCCGGCGTCCGACCGCATCGAGGTCTTGAGGTCCCGCCTTCCGATGTCCCGGTGTCCGATCGTACCGCTTGGCTGGCCCCCGAGCGGCTCGCGACCGACCAATTCGAGAGAGACTCGGCATATTCGGGAGAAGAATGAAGCGTGGGCACGTCCGGGTCACATATCACGCTCGCGAAGCTCGCCGAGCTGACCGGCGGGACGGTGGAGGGGAACGTCGACGTTCTCATCAGAGGAGTCTGCTCGCTCGATCATCCCCGCGCCGATCACATCGCGCTCGCCATCAATCCATCGACCGTCATACATGAAGCGGGCGCTGAGAATCCCGCCGCATATATCGTGGCCAAGCCTGTCGAGATCCCTGGTGCGTCCCTGCTGGTGCACGAGAATCCGCGCCTGGCATTTACGATTGCTCTCAGGCACTTCTACGCTGAAGAACAGACAGAGGGGGGCATCGACCCGAAAGCTCAAGTCGCGCCGGACGCGGACGTGCGCCCGTCGGCCCATATCGGACCGTTCGCGGTTGTCGAATCAAAGGCGAAGATCGGCGAGAGGGCGGCCATAGGCGCCGGATGTTTCATCGGGGCAAGATCTGTCATTGGAGATGATACCCGACTCCACGCGAACGCGACCGTTCTGCATGATGTGGCGATCGGGAAGAGATGCATCATCCATTCCGGCGCGGTGATAGGTAGCGACGGATTCGGATTCACGCCGACGGAGTCGGGCAATCTGAAAGTGCCGCAGATAGGGCGTGTTGAGATAGGAGACAATGTTGAGATAGGCGCCTGCACCACGATTGATCGTGCCACGCTGGATGCGACGAGGATCGGGGACGATGTGAAGATCGACAACCTGGTTCAGATCGCGCACAACGTGCAGATCGGACCGCACACGCGGATTGCGGCGCAGGCGGGGCTGTCGGGGCGGGTCATTATCGAGGGCAATGTTGTTATCGCGGGTCAGGCGGGCTTCCAGAACGGGATCAGGGTGGGTGAGGGCAGTGTTGTCGCGGGACGGGCCGGCGTGACTCGTCACGTGCCCCCCCGCAGCAGGGTTTCGGGCTATCCCGCCCGGGACCACAAGAAGGCACTGCAGCTCATGGCCGCTCAGAACCGTCTGCCCGAGATCCTGGAGCGCCTTGAGAATATCGAGCGCATGCTGAAGAAGACTGTCGAGAGCTCGTAGGTCATGCCGATACATCCGAGGACAGAAATACACCCGTCCGCTCTGATCGCCGATGATGTCGAGATCGGACCGGGCGTCGTGATCGGCCCGAGTTGCGTCATCAAGTCGGGTGTCGAGATCGGCCCGAATGTCATCCTCGGACTGAACACCACGATCTGCGAGGAAGTGAGGATATACCCCGGCGCGATCATCGGCGCGGACCCGCAGGACGCGAAGTATGACGGCTCGCTGACGATATGCGAGGTCGGACCTAGGACGATCGTCCGCGAGTATTGCACCATCAGCCGCGGGACAACAGCCAGCGGCGCGACGATCATCGGCTCGGACTGCATGCTGATGTCGCTGACGCATGTGGGCCACGACTGCAGGCTCGGCGATCACGTGGTGACCGCGACCGGTGCGGCCTTCGGAGGTCACTGCGAGATCGGGGACCGGACGATTGTCGGCGGGAACACGGGCGTTCATCAGTTCGTGAGAATCGGGAGGCTGGCGATGATCGGGGGGATGTCGGGCGTGCGGCAGGACGCCCCGCCGTTCATGATCACCGCGGGACATCCGCCGGCCAGGGTCTACGGTGTCAACACTGTCGGGCTGAAGCGCAACGGCGTCTCGCCCGCATCCCGCGCCGCCATCAAACAGGCGTTCAGGCTGCTTTACCGGTCGGGCCTCAATACCAGGGATGCGCTGGCGAAGATAGAGAGAGAGCTCGAGCGCACGGTGGAGATCGGGCAGTTGCTCGAGTTCTACGCGACCAGCAGACGCGGGGTGGCCAGGGGCCACAAAGAGGCGGCGATGTATGACGATGATGATTTGAGAAACGAGATCAGGAGAACGACACAGCTTGCGTAGGCAGGCAATGAATAGATGGACGCGAGAGGATAGGGTCAGTAAAGGATCAAATGCGTGAGCCGTTCCGGAAGCGGATTTGGCGCGGTCCGGGGCGGCTCGAGGGGACGAATGATGCGAGTTGGAGTGATAGGCGTGGGGGTCATGGGTCGCAACCACGCCAGGATTCTCAGCGAGCTGCCCGGCTACGAGCTTGTCGGCGTGTGCGACACCAACAAGAGGACGGCCGACGAGGTCGCGTCGCTCTATGGGACCATACCGTTCTATTACGCAGAAGAGCTTCTTGCGCAGGGGCTCGATGCGGTCCACGTGGTGACGCCGACCTTCGTACACCATGAGATCGCCGAGATGGCGATCGCCGGCGGCTGCAACGTGCTCATCGAGAAACCGATCGCGGACACTCTGGAGCACGCCCAGGGGATATTCCGAACCGCCGCCAGGCACGGCGTCATCCTCATGGTGGGTCATATCGAGCGGTTCAATCCCGCGATAGGCAAACTGAAGCAGATGATCGCCGGCGGGAACCTGGGAGACCTCCTGTCGGTGAGCACCCTGAGAGTGGCTCCGTACCCCAGGCGCATAGTCGACACCGGGATCATAGTCGATCTCGGGTGCCACGACATCGACATCATGTCCTACCTCGCGGACTGCCGCGTCAGGGAGGTTTTCTGCACGGCGACTTCGACCGTCCACCATCTTGAGGACACGGCCAGCATCTCGCTGACATTCGAGAACGGAGCATCCGGGCACATAGAGACCTCCTGGCTTTCGAAGATAAAGGCGCGCAAGCTGTTCGCGACGTTCCAGTCGGGATTCGTGCTGGTCGACTTCATCGATCAGAGCCTGATAGTGTATGATGACGAGCGGGCGCACGAGATTCCGGTCAAGAAGTCCGAGCCTCTGAGGGAAGAGATAGTCGAGTTCCTCAAGTGCGTGGAGGACGGAACCGAGCCGCACATAGGGGGCGAGGCCAGCATCCATGCGCTGGGCGTGGCGCTCGCGGCGGTGACGTCGAGCCAGGTGCGTCTGCCGCTACATATACGCGGCGAGGGCGCCATGGACTTCGCGCCCGAGCTCGTCTACAACGGCACCGGCGCCTGAATCAGTCCCGGATGCGAGATCATGCGGAAGGTACTCCCGCTCCGATGACAGACCGGACTTTCGAACATGCAGGGACCGTATTCATTCATGATCCTGACTTCATGCCCATATTCCTGCAGCCGTGCGGGATGCGGCATGTCGTGGCGGTCCAGACCTGGTGCGCGTATCTGATCGACGTGGAGGAGGGGACCGCGAAAAGGATCGACTATCCGGCGTGGGCGTGGAACGTGAGCTCCTCTCAGGAACCCGAGCCCGCTCTGACGGTCTATTTCGAGCTTCACCGCGAGCTGAGGCGATGCCCCCTGAACGTAGAAACCGGCAAGCTCGATGCGGGCGAGGTCATCCCGGAGAAAATCACCCTCCCCGAGCCTCAGCCGCCGCATCTTGTCACTGAAGATGCGATCTGGTTCTCGCACGGCGGGAGGGGTCACAGCCTGATCGCCGCACGTTACGACCGGATGACCGATCTGACCGGCGACATCTCCAGAATCGCTCCTGCAGATTTCTTCCTGCTCGGTCCGGACAAGTCGGTGTTCCTGCACCGCTGGGATGTCGGCCTGATAAAGCCGCACCCGGTCGATCAGCCTGACCTCGTCGTCAACTACCGCACCATCGGCTGCAGCGAGCCAAGAGGAGCCGCGTTCGATGAGTCCGGGAAGCTCTGGGTGCTTGACGAGCACGGTCCGGCGCTGTCCGAAGTAGATATTGAGAACCGCAGCGTCAGAGTCCACGACATCTCCCCGCTGCATCGCCAGTTTGCAGATCCGTCCGACCCATCACCCTATCCATGGCATTCCTGCGCCTGGTGCAGGGGATTGCTGGCGGTGGGCTGCTGTGATGCCGCGCGCATCGACATCCTCCGACCCCTCATCCCTCCTTCGTGATGGACTCCAAGGCCCCGAAAGAAGGTCCTCTGATCGTATTCTCGGCGGGCGACCTCTCCGGCGACATGCACGCCGCACATCTTGTGGCGCGGCTGAGAGAGGAATGGGCGAAGCGTCATCCCGACGAGCCTGCGCTTCGCTTCGCCGCGGCGGGCGCCGATCATCTGAGGAGCGCCGGGGTGGAAATCTGGGAGGACACGACCCTCTGGGGCGTGATGGGCGTATTCGAGGGATTGAAGATCCTGCCGAGGCTTGTCGCAGCGAAGCGCAGGCTCGTACGGCGCATCAGGCGCGAGAGGCCCGCGCTTGTGGTCACGGTCGATTACAGATCGCTCAACATGTCGCTGCTCAAGGACATCAGGAGGAGGCCGGACGGGTCGACGCAGCCGACCGCCTATTACATCGCACCTGTGCTCTGGTGGAAGCCGAGCGAGACGGCGGAGCATCGTGCGATGGGAAAAGCCCTCGACGCGTTAAGGAAGATCCCGGGAGCGTCCGGGAAGGGCGTTCGGGACCGCTTTGAGGCTATGGCGGACCTCGTCGACCTCGCGCTGGTGGCCTACCCATTCAGTTTAGATGCATACGAAAATGCGGGGGTCAAATACAGGTATATCGGTCATCCGCTCGGACAGATCGCGATTGATGCGGCGAAGGAGCGCAGGTATCTGAACGAATTCGGCAGGGACCTCGAGGGCAAGAGGCTGATATGCGTCGCGCCCGGCAGCAGATTGCATGAGCTAAGATATCATCTGCCGGTGCTCCGCGAGCTCATAGAGCGGCTGACGAAGAGATATCCGGACCTCTGGGTTTTCTGCCCGGTGCCCAGTCCAAAACTCGAGCTACTCATCCGCGACGGGTTCGGGCTGGTCGCGAAGAAGATCACCTTTCTGCCGGACGACTGCTACGATCTCATGGCGGAGAGCGATCTGATGATCGTGAAGTCGGGCACGAGCGTGCAGCTTGCGCTTCTGCTCGCGGTCCCTGCGGTGAGTTTCTACAAGGTCGCGAGCGAATGGATGGTCAAGATCGGAAGAAGATTCTTTCTCGAGCTTCCGTACTACGCGTTTCCGAACATCCTCGCGGGGAGAGAAGTCATACCGGAGTTCGTGCAGTCGAGGTTCACGGTGCCGAACCTGTACGTGGCGTGCACGGAGCTATTGGATGATCCCGCGCTCGCGGGTCACATGCGGGCGGAGCTCGCCGAATTGCGGAAGTCGACGATGGGCGAGGATCCGATAGGGGTAGCGGCCGATGAGATCTGCAATCTGATAGAGGATTCCGCGCGCTAGTGTCGCCCATTGTTAATTCGGGTAAGTAGCATGCGCTTCCAGCGCATGATCTCTTCGTAGCACGCGCTTCGAGCGCGTGCCCTCGCACAAAATCGGCATCCTGCTTATTACTCCCGTCTCCACGAGCATGATGCTCGTGAGACGAAGACCCCATGCGCTGGAAGCGCATGCTACACTGGTGCGCCCCTACTTCAGGGCTTCGACCTTGCCGCCGAAATCGCGGCGGAAGCTGAGGGCGCCGAATACATCCGTGGGCAGCTCAGGCCTGCCGCTGACGATGAGCTTGACGAGATTGACCGCGACGCCCGGCCCCATCATGAAGCCCTGCCCACACATTCCGACAGCAAGATACATCCCCCGCTGCTCCTCCACCCTGTCGACAATCGCCACTCCGTCCGGTGTCATCGGATAAAGCCCGCGCCAGACCCTTCTCACAAGGAGATTCCTGAACCGCGGGACCAGTTCCACCAGTCGACGCGCGACGACGGGCATGAATTCGCTCGTCTCGTCCCGATCGGTACCGACAAAAAGCTCCGAGGGTGTGTAGCAGAATATGATCTGGCCCGTTGCGGCCTGGCCGAAGTAGAAATTCGCGGTTTTCCCCTCGCGACCCGGGCGGATGTCGACGACAAGCGGGTCGAGGAAATGCTCGACCGGGGCGGTTATGCCGGCCTCATGGCTGTCGGGAGTGACGGGGACGTCGAGATGCGTAAGCGCGCCTATCTCTCTCGCAGTCGCTCCCGCGGCATTGACCACTATCGGCGCGCTGTAGGTGTCTTTCGTCGTTCTTACCCCTTCAACCTTTCCTCCGCGACCGAGATCGATCCCGATCACCTTCTCGCCGAACCGGAACTCAGCTCCTTTCTCCTCAGCGACCCTGCGGCACGACGCCGAGAACATGAGCGGCGAAACCTGCCCGTCGTTCGGCGAAAATGTCCCGCCCCTTAGACCCTCGGGGACTATCCCGGGCACAAGCTCCATAATCCGGTCCGGCCCCACCCAGTCGATCTCGAGGTTGTTCGCCTTCTGTATCTCAAGAAGGCTCCTGAGAATCGTCTCCTCGCGATCTTTGTACGCCGGAAAGCAGTAGCCGCCCTTCTTCCACTTGATCCAGTCGCCCCGTATCTCCTGCCAGGTCGAGAATATCTCGAGCGACCTCAGGCAGATGCCTATCTTGGCGGGATCGGAATGAGTGGCGCGCACGCCGCCGATCGCCGCTTTGTTCTGGCCCTGGCCTGTCGAGGGAAGCTCATCGATGCACAGGACCTTAAGCCCCTCCAGGGCGAGATAGAGCGTCGTCGGAAGTCCGACACTCCCTGCTCCGATGACTATGGCGTCGTACGTGTTAGCCATTGCCTGAATCTTCATCCGCTCTCTCGACAGCCTCAGAGCTCCAGCGCAAATCGAACGACGGCTCCTCTCTCATCTCATTCCTCGAGTCCCGAAAACGAAGACAGCGCGACCTCCGCTACAAACGGGCGCTCGGTGAATTGAGTCACTTCGTTGAGATCTATACCTTCCTCCCGGAACAGTCTCAGGATCAGCTCGCGGCATGTTTTCCCGCCGCAGGCGCCCATTCCGGTCCTGATAGTGGCCTTGAGCTGGTTCATGTCGCGGACACCGGCGCGAATCTGCCGGACGATCTCGCGCTTTGTTACGCGCTCGCAGCGGCAGATTATCGTGTCCTCTTCCGTGGCATGCGCATCCTGCGCCTGATATGCCACTGTGGCATGCCGGGTGCCGGGCACAGGCTGAGCTCGACGAAGTCGAGCGTGTCTGTGCCCGTCTTCAATTACGGGCTGCAGGCGGAAGCCGGCGACTTTCCGGCAGTCGTCGAACGGGACCTCCAGCATCACCAGCCTTCGACGATCGTTGGCCGGACTGCGCTTGACCGCCTTCACCAGGCCCCGGCCGATCGACTCGGCCTCGAATCCGGCTGTCTCCACCTCGTCGCCCGGCACAATCACACCGTCCGATATCTCCCAGGGCAGCGTGACGAGAGCCGTGCGGTGCGAGAGATCGACGCGCTCATCAACCAGAACCACCGCAAGTCCCGGGCAGACCGCCACACACTTCGCGCACCCGAGGCATTCGCCCTCGAATACCGGTTGCTTGAGGATGTTCCCATCCTCCATGTCGATGAGATGGAGGGGGCATGCGCCGATGCACGGATCGCACGGGATCTCCTGCACGCACCTGATGATGGGATAGACTCCCCCGTGATCTTCGGGAATCTCCAGCTCGATCTTCGGGCCGGGCTTGCTGCGAAGTATCTCGCCCGTAGTTTGCCATTCGGCTGGAATCTCGGCGTCGTAGCCGAGATGCTGCAGCATTCTTCGGCCCGCGATCTTGCCGGAGAAGAGCGCAGCCGACGCTTCCGCTATCTCTTCCGCGTCGCCGGCGGCCCATGCGGATACGCCGAACTCCCGCGCCTTCTTGTAGAGCTCATCTACCGGCGAGAGCCCAACCGCGATCAGGACGGTGTCGACATCGAACGTCCTCTCGGTGCCGGCGATCGGCTGCCATTTTGCATCGATCGCGGCGATGGTGACCTGCTCGACATGTTCTTTCCCGCTAACTCTGAGCACGGTGTGGCTGGTATATACCGGCACGCCGAGTCGCTTGAGCTTGTCTTCATGGACCTTGTAGCCGCCGCACTCGGGGAGAGCTTCGACCAGGCCGACGACCTCGATTCCGGCCTGTATGGCGTGATATCCGCCGATCAGCCCGACATTTCCGCCGCCCACAATGAACAGCCGCTCCGTCGGGCGAACCAGGTCGCGGTTCACCAGTGTCTGGAACGCGCCGGCGCCGTACACCCCCGGAAGATCGCAGCCTGGGAACGCAAGGCCCTTCTCTCTCGCGCCGGCGGCCACGAGGACGCACTCGGGCTCGACCAGGATGTACCTTCCGTCCCTGACGACGCCCACTTTCTTATCCTTGAACACGCCGACCGCGGACGCGTTGAGCCACACTTCAACCGATCGGCAGGCGCCGAGCTCGTCGGTGAGGATTTTCGCGATGTCGATTCCCCGCGTGCCGGCCCAGCAGTCGGCGACAGAGCCGAAGAATCCGTGAGTCTGGAGCGTGAGTTTGCCGCCCAGCTCATGCTTGTCGTCGATGAGTAGCGTCTCGACCCCGGCGCGGCCGAGCTCTATCGCGGCTGAGATCCCCGAGGGCCCCCCGCCGATCACCAGGACCTTGACATGGCGGGTCTCGATCCTGCGAAAGCCCTTGAGCTTGTCGGACGGTGGGAGCGAGGGAAGCCCTTCGAGGCTCTTCACGCGAAGTCCGGGCGTCACCTGCACCATGCAGGCCTTGACCGGCACATCGTTGGCAAGAACGAGACACTGCGAGCACTGACCGTTGACGCAGAAAATCCCCTGCGCGCCGCCGTCCTTCTCGTGATGCCCGAATATGCGCACCCCGCAGGCGAATAGGGCGGACGAGATGACCTCGCCCTCGTAGGCGACAAACGGCTTGCCGTTGAAAGTGAACGGCACCTCCCGACGAACGGGAACGTCGAGGATCGGATGGGTCTTTATTCGGTGCTGCTGTGTCATTCTTTCTTCGTTGTATGCGCTTCCAGCACATGATCCCCGATGGACCGAGCGCAGGATGCGCACGGCACCTATGCCCCCGTGAACTCCGCCGCCACCGTGTGCCGCTCGACAAGGAAACCATAGAATGCCTTGATGGCTATCGATGTCTCCTCCCAACTCCCGGGCCGTCTTCCCTCGAGGAGCCTGACCAGCATGCGAGTGCCGGGGACAAGGACTTTCGTCGCGCCGGTCGCCTGAGCAGCTTTTAGAAGGTCTGTCTCCAGGCGTTTCGACACGCTGTTGAGCTGTCCCCAGCCTCCGAACGTGGACGGATGGCCGGGCTCGATCTCCCTGACATCGAGCGACGGGATACGCGCCAGAATTCTGCGAACGGACCCAATCCCGGCGGGATCGCTAAAGGGATCAGGAGGCTGGACCGCGACCGATTCGCGCGTAGGCATGAACGCGAGCCGCCCGCCTCGCTGCACCAGGAAATCCGCCAGTCTCACGACCTCGAAGTTCCATCCCTCTATATGGCGCGGGTAACGATTGCCGAGGGTATAGCGGCAATCGTCGCACCCGGTGACGACAGTCCTGACGCCCCGCTCTCTAAGTAGGTCGCGGTTACGCTCCCCGAGCGCTGTGAATCCCTCACGGTCGCCGGCATGGAGACGATCGCCGCCGCAGCAGACCTCATCGCCCAGCACAACCGGTCTCACCCCGACCGAATTCAAAAGCTCGACCGCCGCCCGCGCTTCATCTGTCGCCCTGAATCCGATCGTGGGCGCACTGCCGTGCGCGCCTACGATGGCGCACTGGCGTTCCTCCAGCAGAACATCGTAGTACGGCGCGCAGCCGACAAACAGGGCGACATCGCCCGGTTTCGATCCATCTGCGACCTGAAGATCGGGGGTGATCCAGCCAAGACGGTTCTGGCGGTTTTCGTTCGTGAGGACGGGCACAGGCACGCGAGACTTCGTCTCGCTCAACCTGTGCCCGGCACCCTGTTTAGTGATCTGAAGCTCAACGACTGCGTCGAGCGCTCCACCGAACGCCCTCGGGAAGTTTCCCTCGCGCGGTCCGAGGAACAGGAGAAACTCGTCCGCGCATGCGCCACAGCTCGCATCCGGCCTGGGCGAACACAATTCGCAACACAGACAGTGACGTATCCCCCTCGGGAACCAACCGGATCGCGCCTCGTCGAGCAGCCGCGACGGCACAAACTCGTGACGATACTTGGTGACCGGGCACCTTGAATCGTTCGGCGCCGGCGCACCGTCAGCGAATCCGCACCTGAGCGGGATTTCTCCGAGAGTCTGTCGTTCCTTGTCGGTCAATTCCGTATCTGACCTTATCCTTTCAAGCCGGACCCGGGATCGTCGGCCTCAATGAATATGATTCTGCCGACGTCCGCGCCCGCGACTTCCGCCAGCCTTCTCGCTCTCTCCATCGCCTTCTTTGCTTCACTGCATCCGAACCCGTGCACACATGACGTGACTCCACAGCTCAGCACCGCCACTTTCGAATAGCCCGCCGCGAGTCCCTGCATCAGCTCGCCAGTCCCTACTCTCCCCGAGCACAGGACTTCGATGACCCGTGTCTCTCCCTCGCCCAGAATCGACGAAAGAAGGCCCGGGAACTTCTCCGGCCGTTGCCTGATGCAGTGGAAAAGGAGGACCTTTGTCCCGTATGGAGTGGGGACGGTCATTCGACACCTCCCCAGATCGTGTCGCGAATGCGAAGGAGAGATGTCACGCCCTGATCGATCGCGCCCGACGGACATGCCGACACACAGGTGCCGCAACCCTTGCAGGCAAGGATGTCAATGGTCGAGACAAGGCCGTGCCTGGGGTCGGGAGTGATGCGGGGCGCCTTGTAGTCGCAGATTTCCTCGCACACGCCGCACCCGCGACATCGCGCGTGATCGACCGCCGCGCAATAGAGCTTCATCTCCGGAGCTTCAGTGAGGGTGATCTCCTGACGAATGCCCCTGGCCACACCGAGCGGGATACGGATCAGGACTGGATTGCCGTTCTCGTCCTGGGCGACCCCTTTCTTGCGGTAGCAGATCGACAGGCAAGCCGCGCATTCGTCACAAGGGCCGCAGAGAAGGCAGCGACGCGCCTCACGGGTCGCCTGCCAGACGGTGAACGGCCGCTCGGCCTCGAGGAAATCCGCGCTTCTTTCATCTGAGCGTCGGACAGACGGTCGAAAGACCCGGGAGGGGATTCTCGATGGGTCCTCAATCTCCCAGCCGGGCACGTCGATCGCCCTCGACAGTGTTCCGATCTTCCCTTCCCCGAGTCTGCCCGACAAGAATCTGTCGATTCCCACCGCGCCGCGGTGTCCGAGCGAGACAGCCTCCACGACCGATTTCGGACCGCTCACAACATCGCCGGTCGCGAATACTCCGGGAACGGAAGTCGCCATGGAATCTAGATCGGCCCCGATGGCGCCCCATGGTCCCGATGAAAGCCCGGCCCACGAGACATCGGGGGCGAAATGCGCCGCATCGATGATCGTGTTGCACGAGATCAGCCTCGTGGCGTCCACATGCGAGTCTTCGAGCATGTGGACGTATTCAAAGCGCCCGGTATGATCTGACTCGCCCCGCTCGAGTCCGACAACCTTGACTCCGGCTGTGCGGCCTTTCGAGGCTTTCACGCCGACGGGTCGGGACAGCTCGATGATCGCGACTCCTTCCTCTTCCGCCTGGCTCACAAGACGCGGATCGGGCTGCAGATGCTCGCGTGCAACGGGTACGATCCAGCTTACCTCGGGGCACCCGAGTCGGACGGCTGTTCTTGCGCAGGCGAGAGCCTGCACGCCCCATCCGAGCACCGCGACGATCCCCAGCGCTTTCGGCGTCTTTGCCGATCCGTTGCGATACTCCATCATGAATTCGACCGCGCCGACAACTCCCGGCAAATCTCCCCCGGGTATCCAGCTCGGTCCTGCGAAGCCCTTCCAACGAGCCTGCGCGCCGGTCGCAATGAGAATCGCATCGAAGCCTTGCTTCCGAAGGTCATCGATTCCCGACTCGCCGTCGATCGTGCGCCCGCAGATGATCTTCACGCCCAGCCTCTCGATCCGCTCTATGTCGCGCCTGACCGCGCTTGAGGGCAGCTCGAACTCGGGAATCGCGTGCGTCATCATCCCGCCGGGGGAATCGGCGTGCTCGAAGACAGTGACCTCGTGCCCCATGAGCGCAAGGTCATGCGCGGCGGTGAGTCCGGACGGACCGCTTCCGATTATCGCGATCTTCTTTCCGGTCGAATCCGCAGGTGCAGGCAGCGGCTGGGATTCACCGAGACGGGATTCGTATTCGTGCACGAATCTCTTCAGATGCATTATCGCGATCGGCTCGTCGATATCACCGCGCTTGCATTCCTTCTCGCACGGATGGAGGCAGATGCGTCCGCAGGCCGATGGAAACGGCATGTGGCGACGGATCGTGGCGAGCGCCCCGGTGAAATCGCCGTTGGCGATCTGCCCGATGTAGCGCTTGACGTCGATGCCGGCTGGGCACGCCCGGCGGCATGGCGACTCCTCGATCGACTGAAGCACGAGCTTTCTTCCGGCGATCTGGACGCGAAGGGTGGACGTGCAGTTTTCAGGATCATGCGCAGGATGCGCATGCCACGAGATCGTCACGCAGCCTCACCGTCCTTCGCTCTGTCGGCGGGTGGGCGGGCCATGAAAATCGGGTGCTCGTCGCCGGCCAGGTCACGATATCGTTGATCCACGTCGCAACCGTAGCACCTGTAGCTGTTCGCGCATATCCCGCCCGGGAAGAAGCCCATGAGGGCGTATCGACAGGGGCGAATGTCCCCGTGATTGCGCCTCAGCACCGCCGCTTTCTCCCCCTCCATTTTCATCGCGGTTGTGGGGCACAGCGCCGAGCATGCCCCGCAGCCGATGCAACTCTCCGGATGCTCCATGAAAGGGGTCGCCACCTCTCTATCCGGACCGCGACTTGCGAATCCGAGAGCCTTCGCCCCGACGACTTCATCGCAGACCCTCACGCAGAGCCCGCAGAGGATGCAATCATCTCCTTCGGGAGTCGCGGGCGGGAAACGAGAGCTCGTGACCCCGTGCGCTCGTGCGAACTCCACCACACCCGGCTCGTTCGGACAGCGGCCCAGGAGCGCCTCGATTGACATCCTGCGAAGCCTGATGACATCGGAGGTCTCAGTGTCGAAAACATCGCCAGCTTCGACCGGGTAATTGCACGCGGTGACGTACCTCGACTTCTTCTCCACCTTCGCTGAAGCTTCGGTGGACAAGCCCCAGGTGACTTTGACGAGGCAGACACGGCAGGCGCCGTAGGGCTCGAGGCGGTGATGGCGACAGAGCGTGGGTATATGGACGCCTTCGCGCGCGCAGACATCGATCAGCGGCTCGCGCTCGCTCGCGATGACCTTCCGGCCGTTCAGTGTTATTTCGATATCGCCGGGCATGTTGCTCGCAGTCTTCAATAATGCCTTCAATTCGTCTCTATCGGCATCGCCCGATAGCGTCGAACTTGCAGGCTTTGTAGCACTCGTTGCACTTTATGCAAAGCAGCGTGTCGATACTGTGCGCTTTTTTGGATTCACCGCTTGCAGCCCCGGTGGGGCAGACCTTCGCGCAAAGCGTGCAGCCGGTGCAGTTCTCTTCGACGACGTAATACTCCGTCAGCTCCCTGCATACTCCCGCAGGGCACTTCCGGTCGGTGATATGGGTTGTGTACTCGTCGCTGAAGTGCTTCAGTGTGCTCAGGACCGGATTGGCGGCCGTCGTACCGAGCGCACAGAGGCTCCCGCCTTCCATCCAGCGCGCGAGCTCCACGAGATAGGCCGGATCTCCCGATTCGCCGCGACCCTCGGTGATCCGCGTCAGGATGCGATCCATCTCTCTGAGTCCCTCGCGGCACGGCGTGCACTTGCCGCACGACTCGGATTCGAGGAATCGGACGAAATACCTGGCGACATCCACCATGCACGTGTCGCTGTCCATCACGATGATGCCGCCCGATCCCATCATGCTGCCCGCTTCGGTCAGCGCGTCGAAATCGACGGGCAGGTCGAGAAGCGACTCCGGGAGACACCCGCCGGACGGTCCTCCGGTCTGCACGGCCTTGAATGTCTTCTTCTCCGGAACTCCGCCGCCGATATCCTCGACGAGCCGCCTCAGACTGGTCCCCATCGGAATCTCGACAAGGCCGGTGTTCTGAACCTTGCCCACCAGGCTGAAAATCTTGGTGCCCGGACTGCCTTCAGTCCCGAGCTCGCGGTATTTCGCCGGGCCGTGCCGGATGATCCCGGGCACATTCGCCCAGGTCTCGACGTTGTTCAGCACGGTCGGCTCGCTGTGATAGCCGTGCTCGACCGTATGAATGTATTTCGCCCTCGGCTCGCCGGGTTTGCCTTCAAGGGAAGCTATGAGCGCGGTCGACTCGCCGCACACAAACGCGCCGCCGCCTCGGTTGATCCTGATATCGAAATCGAACCCGCTGCCGAGAATGTTCTTTCCGAGAAAACCCCATTCTCGCGCCTGGTTGATGGCTTCGGAGATTCGCTCGAGTGCGAGCGGGTACTCGTTTCGGACGTAGACAAATCCACCGACCTTGGCGAGCTCGGTCGAGCCGACCGGCGCATCCGCGCAAATCGCCCTGGCGCCGATGATCATGCCTTCCAGGACGAGATGCGGATTCCCCTCGAGGATGCTCTCGTCCATGAAGGCGCCGGGGTCGCCCTCATCGGCGTTGCAGATGACCCATTTGTGGTCGCCGGGAGCCTTGAGCGCGGACGCCCATTTGCGGCCGGTCGGGAATCCGCCTCCCCCGCGTCCGCGAAGCCGGGACGCCTGGATGATCTCGATGATTTCTTCGGGATCGAGATCGAACAGGGCTTTCGCCAGAGCCTGGTAGCCGCCGAGCGCGATGTAGTCGCGGATGTCAGTCGGATCGAGGCACGTGTTGTCGCCGAGTATGAGCTTCGACTGGACGGCGTAGAAGGGAATGTCCTGCTCCTTCTCGATCCTGATCATGCTTACGGGGTCCCGGTAGAGGAAATTGTCGATCGTTCGACCATGAATGACTGTCTCCTCGACGATGCGAGGGACCCAGTCGGGCTGGACTTTGCAGTAGAGGATGTCGCCGGGACGTATGAGGATGAGAGGGCCCTGCTGGCAGAATCCGTGGCAGCCGGTCACAAGGAGGCGGACGATGTCGGTCAGGTTTCTCTTCTTCAGCTCGGCTTCCAGCGCGTGCCGGACGGATCGACAGCCCGACGCCTGGCAGCCGGTTCCGCCGCATACGGATATGGTGGTCTTGAATCTCCCGTACGATTCGGCGATTTCGCGGGCGATTTCGGCCAGATGGTCGCGCGAGGTGGCTTTCATTCGACCGCCGCCTCCCCTCGCACCTCGGCGAGCTCGGTCGAGCCGTCGCGGAAACCAGTCAGGAGGTCGAGGATTTTCGCGCGGGACATGTGGCCGTGGTATTCATCGCCGACAACGACGACCGGGCCCATGGCGCAGGCTCCGAGGCAGTGCGCGGTCTCGAACGAGAACTCGCCGTCCGGAGTCGTGTGTCCCACCTCGATCATGAGCTCGTCTTCGAGGGCGCGGAGGACATCCTCGGCGCCTCTCACGTGGCAGGCGGTGCCGGTACATACCATGAAATGGACTCGTCCGCGCGGCTCGAGCGTGAAGGCCTCGTAGAAGGTGGCGACAGCCCAAACCCGATTGCGCGGGACATTGATTCGCTCCGCAACCCGCTTCAGAGCCGGCAGGGGGAGGTAGTGCCACTCGTTCTGGATGTCCTGCAGAATGCCGATAAGGGCCTCGGGATCGGCCCCGGACCGGTCGATGATCTCATCGACCCTCGAAATATCGATACCTGCCACAGTCTCGACCACGTGATTAGCGGTCGAAGTATACTCTCGCGAAAAATCCCCCGCAACAGGCTCCGCGATCGGGGTGCATCCACGATTCGGCACTCAGCCGAGCCGTGCGCGCCGCCCGGCCGCATCTTCAGGAGCGCGGACTTTCCAGTCCGCATCGTCAGTGGGCAGCGGGAACGAAGAAGTCCCCAACCCGGGCTGCTCGCTCCAGACGGGGTACAAGTAAGTAAACGCCTACTTAGGTAGAAAGTGACACTGGCCCCTTGACAAAGTCATCCGGACATGATATTCGAATCCTAGGAAAGCTTAAGAGGTGGTGTCGGCTCCTTAAGCGAAT